>Ga0209187_1001446_pt1 | contig 27478 bp, 23 predicted proteins | sample BantaG_FD_187430 | JGI IMG/M metagenome (GOLD analysis project Ga0209187, IMG submission 187430) | Marine algal microbial communities from Bantry Bay, Ireland - BantryBay_4 metaG (SPAdes) (version 2) | ecosystem: Host-associated > Algae > Red algae > Unclassified | place: Bantry Bay, Ireland...
CCCATTTTTTCTGTGCCTACTTCTTGCTTGCTGACCCAAGCAGAACGCCAAAATGTATATAGTAAGGCGATAACGCCCATAACAGGGACTGCTAATTTGATTATTGAATCCATAATTTCTTTTAGTCGATGGTCGATAGTCCGCAGTCCATAGACAGGACGTAATAGGAATCGACTGATTGATTAGTAATTTGTATGTTTGTATTAATGGGTAAAATGATAGTTAGCGTACATATTTCCCATTTCGACCCGCAAAAGTAGTATTTAATTATTGGTTTTACAAATTAGTCCACAGTTGTTATTCTTAAGGCGTAAACGAGCGCGAAAATAGGGGTGTTTTTCATGGGCATGTTACTATACGATTGTGTTTTTATTTTGAAAAACGGCTATTTTGTTCGAACACCACCGTCTTTTAAAGGTTTTAAAAAATAGACTTTTAGCTTTTTTTGTTTTTCTTTTTAGGTTCTACTGAAATAAGAAACTTTCAAATAAGTTCATTGACATAAATTAATTATCTTTCGGTCAAAAATTCAAAGTCAAAATATTTTTTGCAATATGTTCGTACTAAATGCTGTCTCGGAGTTAGATTTACTCAATAGTTGGGAGGGACTATTGGGAGCGGAAAAAGTATCAGAGCTAAAACAGGGCAAAGGCTTTTCCTTTTTTCAACTGATTTTCAGTAGGATTAAAGAAGGCTTCACTGAAAAAAGCAATTTTTTTTATTAAATTAAAATATAAAATTTTTGTATTAGTTTGAATTTAAATAATATATAAAATTTAATTTTCATAAATTGCACTAAAAAAATCCTTATTTCAGTGAAGCCTTAGAAGAAAAAATCACTTCGCATTATGGCACATCTTATTTAATTTCTTTCACTAAACGTCTTCTACAAACCGCACAATATCGCCAAGATTAAGCCGATTCGGTGGTTCTTGTTTTGGGTCGAGTAGGCTCACATTTGTTTGCCCAATAATCTGCCAACCGCCGGGACTGCTAAGTCCGTAAATGCCAGTTTGGTCTCCGCCAATACCAACAGCACCCGCAGGTACACGGGTGCGCGGTTTAGCTTTTCTCGGACAGTACAATGCCTCATCCAAACCTGAAAGGTAAACGAAGCCGGGCAAGAAACCCAACATTGCAACGTGATACGTTGCGGCTTGATGTTTTTCGATAATTTCGGTTTTGGAGAGTTGGATTGTCTGTGTTACTTCTTGCCAGTCCAATCCTTTTTCATAATTGACCGGAATGTGGTGAAAGGTAGGATTTAATGAGTGCTTTGCACTCATTTTTTTTATACTTTTTAAATGCGTGGTGATTGCAAAATGACTTGTTTGTAGGGCATCGAATATAAGCGCGATAGAAGTGTAGGCAGGTACAATATCTGTCAGACCATGCAGTGTTTGATATTCAATTAAAGATAAAGTTTCATGGATAGCTTCGGTGCTAATGTCATCAACAGCTTCTAATAAAACGGCATTCTCACCAAGCAGTTTAATCTCCCATTTATGACCGTTCAATATGATGAATTTCGATGTCATTTTTGATAAGCGTTTCGTGGATTTTACGGGCAAGCGTCACGGCATCAGAAGTATCGCTGTGTAAGCATAAGGTGTCGATTTTGAGGTTGATAGTCTGGTCATCATGTGTGCGAACTTGTCCTTTTTTTACCAGCATACGTACCTGTGACAATACCTGTTTTTTATCATGTACTACAGCTCCTTCGAGTGTACGAGCGCGTAGGGTGCCGTCATTTTCGTAGGCTCTGTCTGAGAAGGCTTCGCGGGCATATTGAAGCCCTGTTTTGTCTGTTGCTTTTTGTAATTCGGAATTGGGCAAACCATAAACTATGAGTTGAGTATCTATGCTTTTGACGGCTTCTGTGATAGCTTGTGCAGTCGTCTCGTCCTTCATCGCAAGGTTGTAGAGTGCGCCGTGCGGTTTTACATGATGCAGTCTGCCGCCGAGTGCTTCGGTCATGCCTTTCAAGGCTGCTATTTGATAGCGGACGATAGCAATAAGTTCGTCTTTGGGAATGTGTATAACACGTCTGCCGAAACCCTGTAAATCAGGAAAAGCCGGATGCGCACCTATCGCTACACCATGTTGCAGTGCCAGACGAATGGTACGCTCAATAGTCATCGGATCGCCAGAATGAAAACCACAGGCGATATTGCATGAAGAGAGGTAGGGCATGATAGCCGCATCGTAGGGAGCAGACTTACCGTAAGATTCGCCAATGTCACAATTCAAATCTATTGTCATGGTATAAGGCAAAAGAGATTAATAAATTCGTCGTTCTATGTTAGTAATTTTTTCTTCTAAGGAATTTTTAAAAACCGCATATAGCCAAGCTACATAAGGCTTTTTGAAGGTTTCTTAGAGGGGAAAAGGACAGGATAAAATGACGAATTTATTATTCTGTTTTGCCTAAATACAAAAAGGGTTTGACGTTTTGTCGTCAAACCCTTTAGCTTGTATGGAAATATTCTTATTTACTTGTCTTCTTCCAAAAAGCCGTTCACGCCTTTTATGACCTGAGCTACTTTCGGGTAGTTGACTGAATAGTAAATGAATTTACCGTCTCTGCTTGCCTCAACAACACCTGCGAGTCGAAGTATTCTTAAGTGCTGAGACGTAATTGATTGCTCTAACTTCAACGTGTTATAAATTTTGTTCACGTTGATAGTTTTGTGCTTGTCCACAAATTCTAAGATTTTCATGCGTAACGGATGCGCTACTGCTCTTAAAATTTCTGAGGACACCTGGAGTTGCTCGTCATTAATTCTAACCTTTGTCTTTCTCATAAGCCTTTTCAATTTAAATTAAAAAAAATCCTTTGTTTAATAGTTTACGTATAGAAGATGTAATTTGTTGCAAATAGGTTGCTACTATTTATTACTGAACAAACAAAGTAACTTGTTTGCAAATATCTGTTTTTTTTTGTTGTTTACAAAATGTATTGTGTGAATATAGCAGCATATTTTTGGGGGTTATGTATAAAGTGCTTTTTTTGAAGTATTTATTTTGCTTTTATTTTAAATCAAAATATTATGTAAATTAATTATTCAATGTGTAATATGATTTTTATAGATAATGCGAAATGTAAACTGAATTTGCTATAAAATTTTAAAAAAAAATCTTCTAAATTAAAAAAATATAGCAAATTCAGCTCTGTCGTTCAAAATTACTTAGCTAATTCTTCTACCAATTTGGAGATTTGCTTTAAGCGATCTTTGTCCAAAGAGTAGTAAATGAACTTGCCTTGACGCTCAGTAGTAACAACACCAGCTCTTCTTAAAATGGCTAAATGCTGTGAAGCTACTGACTGCTCCAAACGTAATTTGATATAGATATCTGTGACAGTCATTTTTTCGTTTTCTTCGAGCAAATCTATAATAGATTGACGCAATTTGTGATTAACGGCTCTTAAAACGAGAACTGCTTTACGCAATTCAGCATAGTCTAACTTTATTGGTTTCTTACTTTTAGTGAGTGTCACTATTTCATTTTTCGACTTCCTCATGGGTAAATTATTTTTGTTTTAGTTATGTAAAAAGATAATTAAAAAGAATAAAAAATTAATTCTATTATTAAACGTTGTTTTGTAATTTAATACACATTAGTTTTTGGGGTGTTTTGGGAGTTGTACACATTTCATTATAGTATTACGAAAGATACCTATAAATTGTTACGATAATTTATAACTTTTTTTTTGTGTTATAGTTTTTTCTTCGCAACCGTGATATTGGGTTTCTTATGATAAGACGGCTGTATATATAATAGGTCACTAAATATTTGTCTTTTTAATGATTCATGTGACAAATTTATTAAAAACCTCGATGATGAAATAATTTTACTATGTGTAATATTCGGAGAATGAAGGACTGACATACACTTTTCAGCACCATTACCACTTAAAATAATTTGATAACCTTTTTCAATATATTGCCAAAAACTGCTTTCATCAACTATTTTTGCATGTGTATCAAGCACTGGCTCTTCAAATTTTGTATCGTACAAAGCCGTATAAACTTCCATACGACGCGCATCTATCATGGGGCAGTATAAAACATCTTCAATCCCAGTTTCGAGATACGTCCCGTAAGCGAGTGCTTTCAAAGAGTCTATCGTAATCAATGGCTTGTCTAAAGCATAGCAAATGCCTTTTGCTACGGACAAGCCTATACGCAAGCCGGTATAAGAACCGGGACCTTTGCTAATTGCTACGGCACTGATATCTGCCATAGATATATTGATTTCCCGAATAGCATCTTGGATAAGTGTGGTGAGGCGTTCCGCGTGTGCTTGCCCCTCTGTGATTTCTTTGGTGATGAGTTCTTGGTTATCTTCACTGATACATACGGAACAAACGGGGGTAGCGGTTTCAATATTGAGTATTATGGACATAGCAATAATGAATGAGTGAATGAATTTTGAATGAATGAATCATACCATAATGATTCATTCATTCTTTCATTCAAAATTCATTCATTTTAATGTTGATTTGTAAAGAGCAGGGTCTTTCAAAACTTTGAGTGCGGCTTCGATATAAGGGTCGCCGTCAAGGTCAGCTTCTATACTACCTTTTTTGAAATAATATCGCTTGATGATTTCTTGCTCCAATAGATGCGTGATTTGTTTTTTATGCTTATAAAGGTCTTTCTTTTTATCTGCATCTATTTTGCGTGTCATGGCTTCGAGGTCGGTCTTGATAGCATCGTAGTAGTTTTCCTTTTTAGACTTTTCTTCGAGTTGTTTGAGTTCTTTTTCGCTGGCAGTATCGTAGGATAGCTCGCGCGAATTGAGAAATTGCTCAAAATCCTTAAAGTCTGCATCTGCAAAGGTGTATTCTTTTGCGAGGGCAATTTTATCGTGTTTTTGTTTGTATTGAGTAGCGTAGTCAAAAATAATATTTCTATTAAGTAAGGTCTTTGAAATATTACTCAATTCTTCTGCATCTATTTCGATGTCGGGCAAAACACCTGCGCCGTCAAAAACACTTCGACCACTACGGGTTTTGAATTCTGTACGCAAAGAATCTTTTACCGTGGTTGATTTACCGTTTTTATAATTGACTGCCTGAATACATCTGCCACTCGGAATGTAGTATTTTGCCGTAGTCAATTTGAGTTTAGAATTATAACCGACTTCGCGAGTGTTTTGTACAAGTCCTTTACCGAAAGACTCTTGACCGATAAGAATCCCTCTATCCAAATCCTGTATTACGCCCGATACTATCTCGGAAGCCGAAGCAGAAGCACCATCAATCAAAACGACGAGCGGAGTCTCCATATCCATCGGCTTGTTGAGTGTGCGGAAACTACGGTCATTTTCTACGGTACGACTACGTGTCGTAACGACTTCTTCGCCTTTGTCAATAAATAGGTTGGACAGGTTGACGGCTTCTTTGAGCAAACCACCGCCATTGCCACGCAAATCAAGGATGATAGATTTGACCTCATTGTCTTTTTTCAATTTTTGTAAAGCATCAGCCACATTTTTACTTGCTTTTTGCGAAAATGTCGTGAGCGTCACATAAGCCGTTTCGTCATCTATCATACCAGAGTAAGGCACATTCGGAATTTTGACTTCCTCACGCGTTATTTTGACCTCAAAATCTTTTGGTGTACCGGAACGGCGTACCATAAAACTGACCTCTTCGCCGGGAGAACCTTTGAGAATGTTGCTAACTTCTTTGGTGCTTTTGTCTTTGGCAGATTTGCCACCGATACTGATAATCATATCTCCCGCTTGCAAACCCGCTTTGTGTGCCGGAAAATCCTCATAAGGCTCAGTAATCACCACATAATCCACATCTTTGGACTTGCGAATCCCTGCGCCGATACCGCCATATTTGCCCGATATTTGCATTTTGAAACCTTCTATTTCCGCTTCAGAAATGTAATTGGTATATGGGTCGAGCGAGGCAAGCATCGCATCGATACCAGTACGCATCAGTTGGGCGGGGTCTATCTCATCCACGTAAGACGTGTTGAGTTCTTTATACATATTGGCAAATATTTCGAGGTTTTTGGTTATTTCAAAATACTTGTTGTAATCCGTAGAAACGAAGCACACACCGCTACCGACAATAGCGACCAACAAGAACATCTTTTTATATTTTTTTAAAAATTTCATATCGTATAATTATGGTAATTAATTCTATGGGAATGAGTGAGGATGTTTTGAATTTTAATTCCGACAATAATAATACCTTTTTATTAATACGTGATATAATAAATAAGGTTTAACATTTTGGTAAATGTTTTCGTGTAAATTTTGACGTGAGATAGGTGGAAGCGTTACTTTGTCGTGCGAATCAGATGAACATAAAGCGGAAGGGTAAGCAATCTATGTCGGGGTCGTCAAGGTGTTTTTCTAATAAATAATCGAACAGATAAAAATGGTGTTCATTTTTATCTGTTCGATAGGTCAAAATTCGTACAATTTACCAACCACTAAATAATCCCCAATTCACGCCCCACTTTCGCATAAGTGTCAATGACATAATCCAGATGTTCATTTTCGTGAGAAGCCATAAAACTATTACGCATCATCGCATGATTGGGAGGCGTAGCAGGCGAGACAAATACATTCACAAAAATACCTGCCTCAAAAAGTCCTTTCCACAGGCGGAAGGCTTGGTCGTCATCACCAATCAGCACAGGCACGATAGCCGAGCGACCGGGCAATACATTAAAACCGAGTTCTTTGAGTCCTTTGCGAACACGCGCAGCATTTTTGGCGAGTTTATCTACGAGATGTGGTTCACGTTTCAGAATTCGGAGTGCAGCGAGCGCCGAAGCCACCGAAGCCGGAGTAGGCGAAGCACTAAATATCAATGCAGGAGATTGATGTTTCAGGTAGTTGATCACACGCTCTTCACCAACCACAAATCCGCCAATAGAAGCTAAGGTTTTGCTAAACGTACACATCGTCAAATCTACGCTATCTTCTACTCCAAATTCACTGGCAGTACCCCGTCCGCCTTTGCCTATCACGCCAAAAGCATGAGCGTCATCCACGAGAACTTGTGCGCCGTATTTTTCGGCAATCGGGCAAAGTTCATCCAAAGGAGCTATATCTCCAACACCACTAAAAACACCGTCCATTACCACCAATTTACCCGCTTCGTCGGGTATTTGTTGGAGGCGACGTTCGAGATCATTCATATCATTATGCTTATAGCGTAATATGTTGACATTCAAGCTGCCGCGAGCTTGAAGGTTGCCCGTAACGATACTCGCATGATTGTCTTTATCCGATAAAATATAATCACCTCTGCCCATCAAAGGCGTAATGACTCCCTGCCCCGTCTGATAGCCTGTACTGAATAGCAGGGCAGCTTCTTTGCCCATAAATTCAGCCAATTCTGCTTCGAGTTCTATATGCAAATCTATCGTTCCGGTCAGGTAGCGCGAGCCAGAGCAACTTGAACCGTATTTTTCAAGTGCGCGAATTGCTGCTTCTTTTACTTCGGGATGCGTCGTCAGTCCCAAATAATTATTCGAGCCTGCCATGACCACAGGTTTACCCTTCATCTGTACGACAGGTCCTTCACTCTCTTCTATCGGAGTAAAATACGGATAAATACCATCAGCTTTGATGTCATCTGCACGAGTGAATTCGTAACATTTTTTGAATAAACCTCTTGCTTTTACAGTAGATTCAATGTTCTGCATTATCTTGTGATTTAGTAGCGGGGATTAGTTAGGGAAATAAGTTTATTGAACAGGCGAATACACAGGTTGTTCAAGATAAGAATGAGAAAAAAAAATATGCTCCCATTACCTCACATCCTAATACGATTAGTTCTTCCAAATTATTTTGTGTAACCATATTTATAAATAAAAATGTCAGAAAAAGTAAAAAACAAACCAATCGCGGTCGTAACGGGCGCAAATGGCTTTGTGGGTAGTCATCTCGTAGAACTTTTATTGAAAAAAAATTATCATGTAAAATGTATTATTCGTAAAACGAGCAATTTGCGTTGGATTGAACATTTGCCAGTAGAGTTTTACGATTGTGGCTTGACGGATGTTGCTTCACTTAAAAGAGTATTTGAAGGAGCAGATTATATTTTTCACATTGCGGGAGTTGTCGGTGCGAGAAAACCCGAGATATTTTATATAGGCAATGTCGAAACAACACGCATCGTACTGGATGCCGCAAGTGGTATTTCTACAATAAAAAAAATATTGGTGACAAGCAGCCTCGCTGCAAGCGCACCTACCGTACAAGGTCAGCCTGTGACGGAAATGACCCCCTCCCAGCCCGTCAGCACTTATGGGAAAAGTAAAGTAGAACAAGAAAAACTCAGCCATTCGTATATGGACAAATTGCCGATAGTTATTATTCGTCCGCCGGTGATTTACGGTCCGCGAGACACAGAAGTATTATTACTTTTTAAAACAATAAAAAAAGGATTGATGGGACTTATCGGCTCTAAAGAAAAGTACCTTAGTTTTGTATATATAAGAGATCTTGTTAATGGAATGTGGCTTGCGGCTACCTCCGAAAAGGCAAAAGGACAAACTTATTTTCTCAGTTCTGTTCCTGCCGAATACGGATATTCCGAACTCAGTCAAGCCATTGCAGACGCGCTCGGCACAAAACCATTCAAACTGAGAGTGCCTCATTCGGTGCTTTATTTTGCAGGAGCGATGGCGCAGTTTTTTGGTAAGTTTAGCTCCAAACCACCCACACTGCACTTAGAAAAAGTTAGAGAAATGACCTGCGATTCATGGTCTTGCAGTTCCGAAAAAGCAATCATAGAAATCGGCTATCAACCGGAAGTTCATTTGAGTGAAGGATTGCGAAAGACGGTTGATTGGTATAAGAAAGAAGGTTGGCTTTGAGAAGATAAATCAAATTTATAGCCTATCTTTGCAGAGAAATTAATTTTAAATAAAGAAGTATATTTATTCGTAAAAATTTTATGCAAATAAACATGCTCTTAACTTGATAAATTAAATATGAGTTTACTCGAAGGAAAAAGAGGCATCATTTTCGGTGCTTTAGATGACAAATCTATCGCTTGGAAGGTCGCGCAAAAATGCGTAGAACACGGTGCAAAAATTACACTGACGAACGCACCAGTTGCCTTACGATTCGGCAAAATTCAAGAACTCGGCACAGAGCTGAATTCCGAAATCATACCCGCAGATGCGACGAATGTAGAAGACCTCGAAAACCTCTTGAATCAATCAACGGAAGTACTTGGAGGCAAGATAGATTTCATCCTTCATTCGATAGGTATGTCATTGAATGTCAGAAAGAAAAGACATTATACTGATATTAAATATGAATGGATGCAAAAGACTTTTGACATTTCTGCTATTTCCTTTCATAAGCTCATGCAAACTGCCCTCAAATTGGATGCAGTCAACGACTGGGGATCGATATTGGCACTCACTTATATCGCGGCACAGCGCACCTTTCCTGATTATAGCGAAATGGCAGAATCCAAAGCACTTTTGGAGTCTTTTGCGCGGAGTTTTGGTTATCATTTTGGTAGTCTGAAAAAAGTGCGAGTCAATACCATTTCACAATCGCCTACAATAACAACCGCCGGAAGCGGTGTAAAGGGTTTTGATGAATTTTTCGATTATGCGGATAAAATGTCGCCACTCGGCAATGCTTCTGCCGAAGATTGCGCCAATTACTGCGTGACAATGTTTTCTGATTTGACACGTTTTGTTACCATGCAAAACCTTTACCATGATGGTGGTTTTTCTAATATGGGTATGAGCGAAGCCGTATTGAAAATGAAAGAAGAACAATAAAATCGAGCAATGAAAAAACGTTATATTTTCACTTGTCTGATATACTTTTGTATCATTTTTGTATCGTGTGATTTTTCCGAAAAATCAAACACACAAAAAGCGGAAGATGGATTGACGATACAAGGTACACCGGCAATTGCAGAGATTTCACAAAAGATTGAAAATGAACCTAATAACCCTGATTTATATGTGATGCGTGGTCAGCTTTTTTATGAAGAAGGACAATACCTTGCGACAGTCAGTGATTTGACGCAGGCGATTGATTTGGATTCGACCAATTTTGCGTATCACCACCTTTTGGCGGATGCGTATTTTGATAGCAATCAGTCCAAACCAGCATTAGCAATATTAGAAAAAGTAATCAAAAAAGATTCTACACGAATCAATACATTACTCAAATTGGCAGAGATGCAGATGATACTTCGTCAACATGAGGCTTCACTTTTGAATGTCAATAAAATACTCCAACAGAAGTCGCGTCATCCCGAAGGTTTTTATCTGGCAGGGCTGAATTTTGAACAAACGGGCGACACCGCACGAGCCATTATATCTTTTCAAACGACGGTCGAGGAAGACCCTGACCACTTGGATGCTTACCTCAAATTGGGTGGACATTTTGACAAACAAGATAAACCGATTGCATTAAAATATTATGATAATGCTCTACGAATCGACTCTACTGATGTGTCTGCTTTGATGGGAAAGGCTTGGTATTTTCACCAACGAAATAAATTCACACAAGCCAAAAAACATTACGAAAAAGCAGCGGCTTTTCATCCTTTTGACTCTCGAATACACTTTAATAACGGCATTTTGCACCTCGAAATCAAGGATGCTGAAACGGCGTACAAAAAGTTTGATTTAGCGGTTCAGGTGGACAAGCAACTTGGAAAAGGTTATTATTATCGAGCTTATGCAGGAGAGCGTATTGGAAAAGATAAAGCCGATATTATCAATGATTATCAGCAAGCAGTAGCATTTATGCCCGACCCAACGGCTGCACGCAAAGCCTTACAAAGACTTGAAAAACAATAGAGTACAACACAATAATTTTGTAGGTTGAACTTTCTCGCCTACTATTCTGTATATTCTTTTGAACAAACGGTGTCGGGAATACGATCATCAAAACCCCATCTGTCCTGATACCTAATACTTGATACCAAATACCCTTCGGATAAAATCATGGCTAAACAAAAAGAAATCAACATACTCAACCGTAAAGCACAATACGAATACTTTTTTGTAGAACGGTTTGAAGCGGGATTGGTGCTACTCGGTACGGAGATAAAATCCATTCGTGATGGCAATGCCAATATCAAAGAAGCCTATTGTTTTTTGAAAAACGGTGAGTTATTTGTCCGTAATATGCACATTGCCGAATACAAACACGGCACGGTCAACAACCACGACCCGATCCGCGTTCGCAAACTCTTGCTCACCAAACAAGAACTCAAAAAACTCAATAAAAAAACCAAAGAAAAAGGCTTTACGATAGTTCCCACACGTATTTTTATGAGTGAGCGTGGCTTCGCCAAAATCGAAGTCTCACTTGCACGCGGTAAAAAATCTTACGACAAACGGCAGACCATCAAAGACCGCGAAAACAAACGCGAACTCAATAGAATACAGAAATATACTTAATACTCCGGCGGACGGTAAACGGCTAAGGGTGGACGATGTGTCCATCAAAGTCAAAAATGTGTTCGACATTTATCGTCTTCGTCTATCGTCAGTCGTCCATCGTCCACCGAAATAAGAAATACACTTAAAATGATTATTCGTTTTTATACCATAATTCTCGCCTGTACCCTTGCTGCATGTACGCCCCGCATACACTATCTTGGTACAGAAACGAAGACCTATAAAACAGAAGAAATCGCAGCCGACAAGCGCGTAAAAGACATGGTAACGCCTTACAAAACTCGCTTAGATAAAGCCATGAATCAAGTCATTGGCAATCTCGCCAAAGAACTACCCAAAGCCAAACCCGAATCGCCACTTGGCAATTTTGTCGCCGACCTCATCCACGAAAAATGCGAGGATTATTATCAAAAACCGATTGACTTTACCGTCGTCAATTATGGTGGATTGCGGATACCCGGATTGCCCGAAGGAGAGATTACCAAAGGAAAAATATTTGAATTAATGCCCTTCGACAATATGCTCGTTGTGATGGAAATCGACGCAAATACACTTCGTCAACTCTTTGAAACGATGGCATCCAATGGCGGTTGGCCCATCGGCAAACACGTCAAATACACCATTAAAAATAAAGAAGCGACCGATATTCTCATTAATGGCGAAAGCATTGATGAAGATAAAATTTATAAAATCGCCCTATCCGATTATCTCGCTAATGGCGGTGATAAATTATTCTTTTTAAAAGATAAAAAACGTCATAATCTCGGTGTCCTTTTTCGTGATGCCATTATAGAATACATCACCGAACAAAAAGGCAAACCAATGGACGCAACAGTCGAAGGTCGCGTGACTATTCGGTAAAACCCGTACAGGCGATTTCAATCGCCATGTTTGATAAAAATTCACTACACATGGCGACTGAAGTCGCCTGTACTGTATTTGCAGCCAGTCTGTAAAACGCCTATGCGAAAACATATTCATTTCTTAATTTGGACGGTCTTTTTTTTACCATTCACTACGCTCGATGCTCAATCATTCCAGTGGGCTGCACAATACGGCGATACCTCCGGCGAGTCTTTGAAAGGCTTGACGAGTGATGCGTCGGGCAATCTTTATCTGTGCGGAAATTTCTCGGAAAACATACAAATCGGAACAAATCAATTAACGGCTGATTATGAGGAAGATATGTACCTAATTTCTACGGACAATCAGGGGCAAAGTCTTTGGGGGGAATCTGTCAGCAGCCCCGAAAATATTGACATCGGCGGACTAGCGATACACGATGACGCGCTCTATGTAGTGGCGCAATATTGGGGAACGGCTATTTTTGAAGACAGTATTTCATTGAGTCCAACGCAGGGATCGGGTAGTGCCTTTTTTTTGTTAAAATATAGTACGACAGGGCAATTCATTTGGACGAAAAGCATAGACGGTAATGGACTCAAAAAAGTAGAGGACATCCACACCGACCAAGAAGGGAATGTCTATCTCACAGGCTATTTCGGCAAGCAACTTTTCACCGAAATGAATGACCTTATTGCCGAAGGTAATACCAATTTTTTTATATTAAAATATACGCCTGACGGCGAATTGTTATGGGGAAAAAGCGCGGGTGATGCAGGTCATATTCGCGCGAGGAGCGTGGCTACGGATGAGCAAGGGGGCGTGTATGTAAGTGGCAATTTTGAGGGCGATATGACTTTTGCTGGAGAACTAATAGAAGGTAACGGACTGGACAATGATATTTTTTTATTAAAATATGATGAGGATGGAAATGAGATTTGGCTGCGCCAAATGCGTGGCGTATTTGAAGACTCCTCGAATGATATGGTGGCGGATGCCAAAGGAAATATTTACCTAACGGGCGCATTTTCCGGTGTACTTCGATTGGGTGATGTCGAGTTCAATACAATTGGTTTTAACGATGATATTTTTATTGCCAAATACAATTTTAATGGAGATTTTTTATGGGCAAAGACTTTCGCAGGCAGCGGTTTTGGTAGTGGAGAAAGCCTGATTTTGGATGGCGGAAAAATATACTTGGGTGGTGAGTTTCGTGGAGAAAGTACTTTTGGGAGTACATCGCTGACTTCCGACGAGATACGTCCCGATATTTTCATTATGGCGATGGATACGAGCGGTACATTTGAATGGGTAAAGCAAGGCGGCAGCACGGAAGTGGACTTATTGGAACAGTTGACTTTGCTGCCCGACGGTAGGCTGGTCGCGGGTGGGAGTTTTAATCAATACACTCATTTTGACCATATTCAACTGACTGCCGAAGGCGGTTATGATGCCTATCTCCTTGCCCTTCATCCGCTTTTAATTCATACTACAAATACCTTCACGGAGACCGATGTTAATGTGTTTCCTGTACCTACGCGAGATGTTTTTTTTGTAAAAATAAATAATCACTTTACAGGAAATTGTCGAGGCAATATACTGGATAATACAGGTAAAATCATTCAGACCTTTTCATGGTATAAATCTCAATCGGAACAAACTTTTTCCGTTCCAATGAAGGACTTGCCTATTGGTGTTTACATCTTTACGCTTGAATGTAAAGGCAATTTTTGGTATGAAAAAATCACGATAACGAATTAACTTGAGTCGGGGAAAACGGTGACTGGTGACTGGTGATTGGTGATTGGTCGATACGGAATTTTGCGAAGCAAAATCTATTAGAAACCAATCACCAGTCACCCAATTAACCAATCACTATTTGAATTAATTGCAAGAAAGCCCCCTAAATTCGATTTAGACTTGAATTTAAACGTGGTAAACCTTACATTTGCACTCGCCCTTTTCGCGTAGCGAAATAAAAATCAATTCATTGATACCAAATCAATAAATCACTAAGATATAATGAGTTATAAATCAGATGTAGAAGCCGTTGACGCACTCGCGCAGGCATATAAAAACCTCAAAGGTGAAATCGGAAAAGTCATCGTCGGACAAGATGAGGTGGTCAAGATGGTACTTATCTCTTTGTTTAGCAACGGGCACAGCCTTCTTGTGGGTGTTCCCGGACTTGCTAAGACACTCTTAGTCAGCACGATAGCAGAGGTGCTTGACCTTGATTTCAAACGAATTCAATTTACACCCGATTTGATGCCCTCTGATATTACCGGAGCAGAGATACTCAACGAAGACCGTCAATTTCAGTTTAATAAAGGACCGGTTTTTACGAATATTCTCTTAGCAGATGAGATTAATCGTACACCGCCAAAGACACAGGCGGCGTTGCTCGAAGCCATGCAAGAGCGCGTCGTGACATTCAGTGGAGATACGCACAAACTCCCCGCGCCCTTTCTCGTATTGGCAACTCAAAACCCGATTGAGCAAGAAGGAACATACCCACTGCCCGAAGCGCAGCTTGACCGTTTTATGTTCAATATCACATTGGATTATCCTTCTTACGAAGAAGAAATTGCTGTTGTAAAAAACACAACATCCGAATATAAAGCCGACCTCAAAAATATTCTTTCAGGTGAAGAAATCATGTACTTCCAGAGCCTTGTTCGCAAAATTCCTATTGCCGACAATGTCCTCGAATACGCCGTAGGACTTGCTTCTAAAACTCGTCCGGGCAAAGACATGGCAACCGAAGCGGTCAATGACTACATCTCATGGGGTGCAGGTCCGCGTGCTTCTCAATATTTGGTGCTTGGCGCAAAATGTCATGCTGCCATCAGTGGCAAATATTCTCCTGACATCGAAGACATACAAGCAATTGCAAAATACGTACTTCGCCACCGTATAGTACGTAATTATAAAGCAGAGGCGGTCGGTATCACAGAAGAGTCCGTTATTGAAGGGTTGTTTTAATTTTGAAATAAATTTTGAATGAATGAATCGCGTTATTGTGTATTCATTCATTCAAAATTAAGGAACGCGAAAAAAATAACTTTACCATCTTGACAGGATATTTTGCCTTCATTTTGCACTTCAAAACCCTGAAAATATCAACATTTATGCGGGTTCTAAAGCCCAAACTGAGAACAAACTCTCTCAGTCAAGAAGGCAAATTTATTTATTTCGCGTTCCTAATTTATTTTTGCCCTTAATCTGTCAAAAAAACTTCTTAATAATTCGCTACATTCTATCTCCATAATACCTGAAATAATAGCTGTTTTAGGATGCAACACATTCGGCTGGTGACGGCTAAATCCTCGCTTTTCGTCAGATGCTCCATAGACCAACCTACCGAGTTGCGCCCATGCAAGCGCACCCGCACACATCGCACAAGGTTCGAGCGTAACATACAAGGTACAGTCATTTAAATACTTATTATTGAGGTTGTTAGCTGCTGCTGTAACCGCAATCATTTCGGCATGTGCCGTCACATCTTTGAGCAATTCGGTTTGATTATGAGCGCGAGTAAGAATCTGATTTTGGCTCACTATTATTGCCCCTACCGGAATCTCTCCGGCTTCTAAGGCGACCTTCGCTTCCCGTATCGCCATTTTCATAAAATACTCGTCACTAAACATAATGTAGTCGGTAGTTAATAGTCCGTAGTCGATAGATAATAAAGCGCATCTATACAAGTATTGACTATTTTTTAAAATTATCACAAGATATACAAAATTAATTATCGCAATCATCTGTTTAGTTATAAACAACTTTATATTTGCAAAAAAGATTTAGCAATAATCCAGTTCGTCTATCGACTACGAACTATCAATATCGATTATACTATGCCCGGCAATTCTTTTGGACACGTTTTTTGTATCACGACTTTTGGTGAATCACATGGAAAGGCACTTGGTCTTATCATTGACGGTTGCCCTTCAGGGGTGGAGGTCGATGAAGCGTTTATTTTATCCGAATTGGCGCGTCGTCGCCCCGGACAATCGGCTATCGTAACGCAGCGAAAAGAACCGGATAAAATGGAATTGTTGTCCGGTGTATTTGAAGGAAAAACAACGGGTACGCCCATTGCAATGGTCATTTATAATTCGGATGCTCGCTCGAAAGACTATTCGCATATCAAAGATAAATTTCGTCCTTCACATGCTGATTTTACCTATTTTGCTAAGTATGGCAATCGCGATTATCGCGGTGGCGGACGCTCGTCTGCACGCGAGACCGTAGCGCGAGTAGCAGCAGGGGCTATCGCCAAGTTATTGTTAAAAAAAGAAGGTATAAGTATCAATGCTTATGTCAGTCAGGTTGGTAAATTGAGGCTTGAAAAGCTGTATAATGAACTGGATTTTAATGAAATAGAAAGCACTCCGATACGTTGCCCCGACCTTGAAATGGCAGAGCAAATGATTACACATATCAAAGCTGTTCGTAAAGCGGGAGATACCATCGGCGGTGTGGTGACGGGGGTGATTCAAGGTTGTCCGGCGGGCTTGGGCGAACCCGTTTTTGATAAATTACATGCCGAACTCGGCAAAGCGATGTTGAGTATTAATGCTTGTAAAGGTTTTGAATACGGAAGTGGTTTTGCGGGTGTAGAAATGCGTGGCTCGGAACACAACGATGCTTTCGTGCAAGACGGCGAACAGACAAAAACAACTACCAATCATTCTGGCGGCATACAAGGTGGCATTACGAATGGTATGGACATTTATTTTAATGTTGCTTTCAAACCCGTAGCTACAATTCTGCAAGCCCAAACCTCCGTCAATGAAGCCGGAGAAAGCGTAGAAGTAACCGGAAAAGGCAGGCACGACCCTTGTGTTGTACCTCGCGCTGTACCTATTGTGGAGGCAATGGCTGCGCTGGTTTTGGCTGACCATTTATTGAGACAGAAGACAATCGGTGGTTAGTGATTGCGCTATGAGAACTAAGTTGATATTTTAAGTTTGTCTTCTTCTATTTTTATAAAATCTCTCAATTGTTTTATACTACACTTTTTATGGGCGAATTGCTGTAAATAATATTTAAACCGCCTTAATTGGTTAATAAACAGTCAATTAGAAAGGTATTTAAAGACTAAAAAATCTTTCCAGACTCATTTTTTTCAAATTATTCTTTTCAGGTGCAGCGAAATACTACGGACTTGTATATAGTTTGATGAGCTCACGTAAAATATTTATTTCAATTGGTTCTTTATGATTTTATGTGGTATAGTCGTCAGGCGATTTTCGTTTTATAAGTTATCGTTTGCTTGACAAACGGTCTCTTTTAAATCAAATCGAATCGTCGGACGACTTTTTTATTACTAAGGTAAGATCATAAAGAACTACTCACATTCAAAATTTAAAAAAAATGAGTTATTCAAAAATATTTCTTTTCTATATCCTGACTGTCTTTTTAGCATTTTCTTCTTGTAAAAAAGAGGAAATCTCCGAAATGATGGAGAATATTGACGACCCGGAGGTGAAAATAACAACAACTAATCCACTAATTTCTCAAATGAGAAGTGGCACAACAGCAACAGATGGATTGGACTTGGGCTGCCTTTCGGTAGATTTTCCTTTTGACCTTATATCAGGAGATGAAACGACCTATACTATCAACAATTTTGATGACTTTGATGATGTATTGGAAGGCGCGGGAGAATTTATTGATTTTGTTTACCCTGTAAATGTTACTTATCCTGACGGTACGACTGCATCTATCGCAGACGGAGAGGCTCTCGGCGATACTTTTGCTGCTTGTATTCCTGACAGCGGCTGGGGTGAAGGTTTATTCCCTGCTTTCTTGATTACAGAATTGAACTCTTGCTACCAAATGGTCTATCCTTTAGATTTGATAAATGGCGAGGGCAATATGATGACTGCAAATAACGAAGACGAATTGGTGGATTTAATTGCCACTCATTATGACCTGTTTTTCGAATTTCCATTTAGTCTTATCGACGAAGATGGCAATACTGTAACAGCCGATAATAGTGAGGAGTTATTTGGGCTATTGATTGAGTGTGACGAAGTCATCAATCCGGGTGGAGGAGATCCTTTTGGTGATTGTTGGGATTATACTTATCCTTTCAATATGGTTGATCAAGACGGTAACATTATTGTGATTAATAACCACGATGATATTTGCAACATCGTTCTTAGCGGAGCTGATTTGGATTATGTTTTCCCTTTAACTTTGGTCAATGGCGATGGCGAGGAACTTATCGTCAACAACGACGGTGAGCTTGATGATGCTTGGGCAGAATGTGACTGGGGCGGGGGCGAGTATGGAGTGGATGTACTTTCTTTCATTTTCAATTCAGATATATCTGATGATGGCTATGAATGTTATTCGATTAATTATCCATTGGCATATACCAATCTTGTAACGGGTGAAACAGGTAGCATAAATGATGTGACAGAAATAAGAGCATACATTGATAATATGTATGGTTCTTATGGCGAAATTGTTTTTCCTGTCACAGTTACTGAGACTACAACAGGCAATCAAGTGACACTTGACGATACTGAGGCTTATTACGATTTTTTATATAGTTGTTATTAATGATAATAATAAAATCTGTTCCGCCTTCTGGCGGAACAGATTTTCCCTATTTACGTAAACATTATTTTCAATCTTTCATACGTCGTAAAAAAGAAAGAATTTGACCAATCCGCAGAATATAGAGTTGTCTAAAAAGGGGGTAGAACGTGGATACGCGCAGCTATATAAAGACTGTGCGCCTTATGTTTACAGTCATGTCAAAAGATATATTTGGGATACCAATTTTCGTAAAGATATTATGCAGGAAGTTTTTGCTAAGATATTCACAAACATAAAGAGCTTCGACCCTAAAAAGGGAAATTTTAAGGGCTGGATAAAAAGAATTGCAATTAACGAGTGTTTACAGCAAATTAGAAAAAAAAGACCACTATACAATGCCATAGATATTGACACATCATTTGATTTGGCAGATGATACACCTTTACCAACGGATTTAAAAAGGTCTGATATTGATGTATTGTTAAATGATATGCCACCGAGGTACAAAGTGGTTTTTATGCTATCAATTATAGACGGTTACTCACACAAAGAAATCGGCGAAGAACTTAACATTACAGAGTCAACTTCGCGTTCGCAGTTGACTCGTGCAAAAAGATGGACTAAACGTTATTTGTTAAATAACATTCAAAATGACTTATATGGATGGCTTTGACTCAAATTTTAAAGATCAGTCTGATCAGCAATCAGGACTACCCGAAGGCTTCGGTTGGGATGATATGAAAGGGGGCATCTATGAAAAGATGCAAACCACTGATACAGGAAAAAATAATCGACATTGGATACTACTCCTATTGCTCCTTCTAATCGTTGGTGGTATAGGTAGTTGGTTTATGGTAGAATACTTGGACAATGAAAAAACAATGACTACGCCTATCGCACCAATTCAAGAGAATAATAAAGAAAACGATACAAAATCAGATAATATTCGAGCTAAAGTCAATTCCTCCCAACAAAACGATAGTGATCATTCAACTGACAATACACTCTCGCAATCCAATCAAAAACATGAAAAAATAGCGGTTACAAAAAAGAAAACTATTAAGTCTTTACGTACAAATACAACACAATTTGCTACTAAGCCCCGAAAAAATATTTTTAATAATAATTTAGAAGAAGCCAAACCAATTATACAAAACGAATCTAACATTCCAAGTCGCCATAATACCTTTGAGCAACCTCAAAAAAATGAAACAACGGATAATCTAAGCCTTAATGCCGTTGCTGTTTCATCAGAAATGACAACCGAAACATCAACCACGACAAACAGAATACCATCAATAGATTTTGGACTGATTGAAAGTAAATCATCTGATATCGCCCCCTTCAAAACACCGGAAAGTACTAAGGCACCAGCTTTCAAAAAATACTTATCGCTGGGGCTTGCAGGTGGTATTATGAGTTGGACAGCCTTTGATGCTAAGAATATCAACCATGATTATGTTAATGGATTCCCCGGCTATACTATCAATCCATCCGCCAGTCTCTCCCTTACACCCAAACATGCCCTACAAATGGATTATGAATACAGCACTTTAGAAGAACTTTTTGATTATGAAGGCACGCACAACATAGAAGTTTTAACAGTAAACCAACCTATCAGGCGTGTAGTGAGTAGCTTGACTGGAAATGTAATGCACACAGAACGAAAAGACACGATATTGTCCGGCAATCTTTATCAGCGTGAGTTGAAATACAATCAATATAAATTTCACACCTTGAGTTTAGGCTATCGTTTTGACCAAGCGACAAAAAAGAAATCCTCCTTTGGTTTTTACGTAGGAGCATCTTATTTATTACAACTCAACGGTAAAGGAAAACGCCTCGATGAACAGCTCAATGTTATTGCTTTTGATAATGACAATCCTTTATTTAAAAACAATCAATTTGGCTTGCGCTTTGGTGTTCATTACAATTACCAGCTCAATCCAAATACCCAATTGTTTTCTCAAGTTATGACCACAAAATACATCAGCAATTGGGAACTTGATAACAGCAATTCAGCAACCCGCCCTTTCTTATATGGTTTGCAAATTGGTTTAAGAAGCTACTTGATGAAACCCAAGCGTCCTCTTAATGAAAAAAAATAATAAGATTCTTGTATTCATAATCAAGTCGAATTATTTTGATGAATTTACCCTTAATCACGATAGTCCGAACATATATGTTCGGACTATTTTTATGTTATCATATTAAGTTGCCCCGCCCCTTTGCTTTGGCAATTTTATTAAAAAATTACACACCTCTTTAGGACTTTCCATAAAACATGTGCCATTGGAATGGGGCAAATTACCGTCCAAGGTATTTAAACATGCCTTGTTATTTTAAAAAATTTCTAACTTTTTAGCGAGTCGTGTCACGTTTGCTCATAGATATGTGTATAACTTGTACGGGAGTTATTTCAACTAAGGGATAATTCCGATTTTATTCTCATAAATACAAACAGTTAAATTATGAAAACGCAACTACTTATTTTGCTAACCCTTTTAATTCCTATTGCAATATTTGCTCAACCCTGCACGGTCAACGATGCCTCCGGATGCGTATGTGAGGATGGGAGTACAGATTGCTACTTATTGCCCAACATTAAAATCTCGTATGACCTATTAGCCGATCCCAGCCAAAACCCCGAATCTCCCGGTGAGTTGAGAATATCGGCTTCTACACCCAACGTAGGGCATGGACCATTGAAAATCATTCCTACGAATAATTTTGTTTGTGGGGTAGATACTTTTTTCAATAGCAATATTACAATTTGTCCTGACGGAAGCGACCCCAGCCAACTGGTCAAGCAACGAATTTACCGTAAACAGGGCAATACGATGGCTTATGAAGATCGTTGGGCAGGTTCGATGACCTACCATCCCTCACACGCTCATACTCACTTTGATGACTGGGGTACATTTTCGCTACGTATTCCGGATGCTAACGAACCTAATCCGCTAAACTGGACTATGGTTAGTGACGGCACCAAACTCAGCTTTTGTTTGATGGATTTTGGAAGTTGTACATTTTATGATGGACATTGTAGAGATGATAATAACAACACACTGACAAATAATGATTTCCCAAATTATGGCTTAGGAGGCGGTTCATATTCGTGCGGACTTACCAATCAAGGGATTAGTGTCGGTTGGACTGATATTTATGGCTACCAATTAGATGGTATGCACATCACCATTCCCGATGGTACTTGCAATGGTGATTATGCGGTGGTCGTACAGGTTGACCCAAGCAATCTTTTGGTAGAAGAAAATGACAATGATAATTTGGTAGTCGTGCCGGTTACACTGACTCGGCAAACAGACTGCGGCAGTGGCGGCGGCAGTGGCTTGAGTGCGACTTACTACAATAATATGGATTTTACAGGCAGCACAATCACCAGAATAGACCCCACAATCAATTTCAGCTGGGGAGGCGGCTCGCCTAATGCTGCTATTGGAAATGATACATATTCTGCACGTTGGGAAGGGCAAATAGAAGCACCGACAAGCGGTACTTATATCTTTTTCACCAATACAGATGATGGCGTAAGATTATGGGTAAATAACCAACAAATCGTCAATAAATGGCAAAATCAAGGACCTACAGAATGGTTAGGTACGATTTCGATGACCGCCGGACAAAAAGTAGCCATTAAAATGGAATACTTTGAGAACGGTGGCGGTGCTGTCGCACAATTACGTTGGCAAGGACCGGGTATAGGCAAGCAGATTATTCCGAGTACCAATCTCTTTCCGAACATCAGTACACCTCAAAATGTTGACCCCGGCACCATCAGTGGCGGCGGTCAATACTGCGGAAATATACCTTCAGCAGCAGGCAACTTCGGCGGTCCTGCGGCAACGGGCGGTTGCAACAACAACACAATAGAATACCTATGGCAATACAGGAGAATAAATGCAGGATGCGCGGGAAGTTATACCGGTTGGACTAATTGGCAAACCACGAAAGATATTAATTGGGACTATAGCGGAGGCGATGACCACCAATTCAGGAGAGGAGCAAAAAGAGCAGGTTGTGGCGATTATGTTTTCTCAAATGTGATCACCTTTGATGTATTGTGTAGCGATGATCCTCAATGTAATAGTGGTGGTGGCAACGGTAGTGGCTTGAGTGCGACCTACTACAATAATATGGATTTTACAGGCAGCACAATTACTCGGATAGACCCCGTGATTGATTTTAGTTGGGGAACGGGTTCGCCCGATGCTGCCATTGAAAGTGATACTTATTCTGTACGTTGGGAAGGGCAAATAGAAGCACCGACAAGCGGTACATATACCTTTTTCACTAATACAGATGACGGTGTAATATTATGGGTAAATAATCAACAAATCATCAATAAATGGCAAGATCAAGGACCCACAGAATGGTCAGGTACGATTTCGATGACCGCCGGACAAAAAGTAGCCATTAAAATGGAATATTTCGAGAATGGCGGCGGTGCTGTCGCGCAATTACGTTGGCAAGGACCGGGCATTGGCAAGCAAATTATCCCAAAAGCTAATTTGTATCCGACAGGTGGCGATCCTTCCGGCTGCGACGATAATCCGATAGTATGTTATGCGAATGTTGCTGGACAAGGCTGGACACCGGACTGCAACGTCAATCTATCAGGTAGTCAAACGGTTACTTTCGGACCCAATGCGGCTGAGTCATTTAGTGGTTCATGGTCGTGGACAGGACCGAATGGTTTCAACGCTAATACAAGAGAAATTACGGTATCTAACGCAGGTGCGTACACAGTTACGCTCAATACGGGAGCTTGTTCCTTTACTAAAAATCTAAACGTCAATGGCGGTGGTGGTGGATGCAATCCCATTACAATTTTTATCACGCTGGACAACTATCCAGAAGAAACCAGTTGGTCAATTACTGATGACAACGGCACCACTGTAGTTTCTTCTGATGGTACATATAGCGGACAAGCAAATGGTTCAACAATAATCGAAAGTGTATGTCTGCCCGATGGATGCTTCAATTTTACAATTAATGATTCTTATGGTGATGGTATTTGTTGTGGATACGGAAACGGTTCATACACAGTAACTAACGCAAATGGCAATGTCTTAGCTTTAGGTGGAGATTTTGGCGGCTCGGAAACGCAAAATCTCTGCTTAGGCGAAGCAAGAATAGAAAATGAATTTAGCGTCATCAATATTTTCCCTAATCCCGCTGATACCTACATTAATATAGATTTACATCCGATAATTAAAACGCTTAATTCAAATAACGTTGAGGTAATTATCTTCTCATTAAATGGTCAAGTGGTGTATCAAAATGAAATGCAATTAAGCAGTATGCTTCAATTGAATATTGAAACATTATCTTCTGATCAAATGTATTTGCTAAACCTTCGTACGAATGATGGCAGAATGTTTAGAGGGAAATTTGTGAAATTCTGATAGTCATGATTACTAATAGTAAGTTTATTTTGTCTCATCCTCTTAGACAAAATTAATCAAATAAAAATATTTTCTCAAGTTCGCGATTTATCCGCGACTTGAGAAAATTCCAAATAACAAATTCGTTTGTGTTGTATTTTGCTTGCTAAAAAAGAGCAATTTAAGCTTGATTAAAAACGTTAGCATACCATTCATAGTCAAGAAATAACAACAAAATGAAAGTTACAAGAAAACTAATACTCACCTTGCAAATCTTATGTTGTACGATAATCTTAAACGCACAATCCAATTACATAGAGTCGCTTGAACATTCAAAAGAAATGAACTTTGGAGAGCGGATACAATTCATGGAAGGCAAAGAAATCTTTGAATTTGAAGGGGAAACTTTGAGTGGAAAAATGCTAAGTTCAAAAGATATAGAAGGGAAAGTAGCGGTTATTCATCTTTGGTTGATATCATGTCCGTCCTTTGTAACGGAAATAGATGAATTGAATAAATTAGTAGAAAAGTATAAAGATGAAAACGTTGAATTCATATCGCTGACATCCGAATCAAAAGAGGATTTGAATGACTATTTTATTCCTAATTATGAATTTAAATTTGACATCATATCCGACTGCGGAGACCTCATCATGAAAAAATTAAATCACTCATTTGGGTTTCCCACTACATTTGTAGTAGATAAACAAGGAAAGATAAATCGATTAATGATTGGCGGAAGTTCGGACGAAGAAGAAGCCAAAGAAAATATCAAATTAGAGCTGGTTCCTACAATAGAAAAGTGTTTGAAAGGGGAGTGAACAACTAAAATTTTTTCAAAATAAACATTGATGAGTAGAGAGAATTCATGAATTCTCTCTACCCATCAAAAATGGTCAATTCCGACACTAAGTGAAAGAAAATATCAACGAAAATTTCCCCATCAATCTTTAATATTCCCGCCTACTTTATCAATCACAAAAGCATATTGAAATGCGATTTCTTTGAGTCGTTCGTAGCGACCTGACGCGCCACCGTGTCCGGCATCCATATTGGTCTTCAAGATGAGCGTATTATCGTCTGTTTTCATCTCGCGGAGCTTGGCAGTCCACTTGGCGGGTTCCCAATATTTTACACGCGGGTCATTGAGACCGGCGGTAACCAACATATCGGGATAGTCTTTGGCTTCTACATTATCGTAGGGCGAGTAAGATTTCATGTATTTGTAATATTCTTCACTCTTCGGATTGCCCCATTCTTCGTATTCTATCACCGTGAGCGGTATCGTTTCATCCAACATCGTATTCATCACATCTACAAAAGGTACATCTGCCACGACTGCTGCAAAGAGGTCGGGACGCATATTCACGACCGCACCCATGAGCAAGCCACCTGCACTACCACCTTGTATCGAGAGGCGTTCTTTTGTCGTATATTTTTCGGAAATAACATGTTCAGCACAAGCGATAAAATCGGTAAACGTATTCTTCTTTTTGAGGTACTTTCCATCTTCGTACCACTGTCTGCCCATCTCGCTGCCACCGCGTATATGTGCGAGGGCATACACAAAACCTCTATCCAATAAACTAATTCGAGTAGAAGCAAATGCTGGGTCATAGCTGTACCCATACGAGCCATAACCTTGCAAAAAGCAAGGGTTTTTGCCGTTCTTTTTCAAGCCTTTTTTGTAGGCGATAGAAATCGGAATCTTCGCACCATCTTTGGCAGTAGCAAAAGCGCGTTCGGTTACATAATCGTCTTTATTATAACCGCCCAACACTTCATACTCCTTTTTTAATATGAATTTTTTATCATTCATATCGTAATCATATACAGTACGTGGCGTGATAGGCGACGAATAAGTAAAGCGCACCAAATTCGTCTTAAAATCAGGATTTTTGCTGCTCCAATAAGTATAAACAGGTTCGGGAAATTTAACTTCGTGTGTTTGGTTGTTTTTCAAATTAATGATAAACATATTCTTAAAACCGCCCTTGCGACCATACACAACCAAGTGATTTTTAAATGCCTCGACATTACTAATCAATACCTTTTCGTCATGTCCGATAAACTCCTTCCAATACTTGCGTTTTGTTTTTCCAACAGGGGCTTTCATCACTTTAAAATTGAGGGCATTATCGTTGGTGGCAATATAAAAATCGTCGCCGTGATGTGTGACGCTATACTCTTCGTTTTGTACACGCGGTGCAAATAATTTGAATGTTCCCTCCGGTTTATCTGCGTCCAAATAGCGATATTCGTTGGTGACTTGACTACCCAATGCAATGAAGATATATCGTTTGCTTTTCGTTTTAAAAGCATTTAAAAAATAGGCATCGTCTTTTTCTTCATACACGAGTTTGTCCCTGCTTGCACCGAGTTTGTGTCGGTACAATTGGTACGGACGACGCGCCGGATCGAGCATATTATAAAAGAAAGTTTCATTGTCATTTGCCCAGACGATTGTGCCACCTGTTGATTTTATTTTGTCAGAAAGCATTTCGCCTGTATTGAGATTTTTTACCGCAATATCGTATTGTTCCGAGCCATCAAAATCTGCCGAATATGCCAGTAATTTGTGGTCATCGCTCACGCTGAAACTTCCGAGACTAAAATACTCTTTGCCTTCGGCAAGCTGATTACCATCAAGTAAAATCTCCTCGTCGGCATCCAAACTGCCTTTTTTTCGACAATAGATGCTATAATTTTTACCTTCCTCTGTACGAGTGTAATAATAGTAATCGTCGTCCTTCTCCGGCACAGAGAGGTCGGTCTCTTGAATACGCCCCACCATTTCATCATATAGTTTTTTTTGCAACTTTTCAGTGTGCTTGGTTAGCGTTTTCATGTAGTCGTTTTCGGCATTGAGGTAGTCAATGACTTCCTGTTTTTCCTTTCCGCGCAACCAGTAATAATTATCCGTTCTGACATCACCGTGCGTGGTATCTCTGTGTTCGATTTTTTTAGCTTTAGGTGCATCCATATTGACATTCTGCTTAGGCTTACATGCGATACATGCAAGTATAATGATACATGTAATTAAGTTTATTTTTTTCATAATGAGTGCTTTGAGTAGAAGATAACATCTGGAGCTATAAATCGTTTAATCAGAATTATAAATAGAAGTAAATTAAACTTTTAATTTTTTCAGATATAATTGATAAAGAATTGATTAGCGTTTTCGCCAAATTTGATACCATTTGCTTGATTCAGAAAAATACAAAGTGCACACATGTTTTATTTTTCAAA
>Ga0209187_1001447_pt1 | contig 27441 bp, 20 predicted proteins | sample BantaG_FD_187430 | JGI IMG/M metagenome (GOLD analysis project Ga0209187, IMG submission 187430) | Marine algal microbial communities from Bantry Bay, Ireland - BantryBay_4 metaG (SPAdes) (version 2) | ecosystem: Host-associated > Algae > Red algae > Unclassified | place: Bantry Bay, Ireland...
AGTTTACTATTTTTCATATCTTACTTCGGGATGTTTAAAGTTTAAGTGATTTTTGTTTTGCAACTCTAAGTTACAATTTCCTTTAAACTCCCGTTTTTTTAGCCCCCCTAATTTGTCACGCACTCAAAATTTCTTAAATATAAAGCAACTGTGAAGTTGCTGGTTTCAATCCTAATTTATCTGGAAGTAAAAAATGAAGTGAAGGCTTGCTGCGCTGATTTTAAATCACGAATTAAGTTTCAATCCTAATTTATCTGGAAGTAAAAAATGAAGAATATCAGGAAAATAGTTACCGTAATTATCAGTTACGTTTCAATCCTAATTTATCTGGAAGTAAAAAATGAAGATTACCGCATTGAGATATTTTGCAATGTTCACAATGTGTTTCAATCCTAATTTATCTGGAAGTAAAAAATGAAGTCATCGAATCGATTGGCGTGGCCGTAAATTGATTTCTGTTTCAATCCTAATTTATCTGGAAGTAAAAAATGAAGAGTCAGCGCGTTGCCAGACCCCAAGGCACCATAGCGTTTCAATCCTAATTTATCTGGAAGTAAAAAATGAAGCAGGTGCGACACTACTATCAAAGAAAGCTTTCGACGCGCGTTTCAATCCTAATTTATCTGGAAGTAAAAAATGAAGGCATCGGGAAAACCATGGCGCGCGATCTGGCCAGACCGTTTCAATCCTAATTTATCTGGAAGTAAAAAATGAAGCTGGTTAATGACTTTAGAATTGATTGAGGAAGCCCTTAGTTTCAATCCTAATTTATCTGGAAGTAAAAAATGAAGCATGAGTTTGTGCTTTTGATTATGATTATGATTATGATGTTTCAATCCTAATTTATCTGGAAGTAAAAAATGAAGTTCAATATTACTTGTAATACTTCCAACTACGCCGTCCTTGTTTCAATCCTAATTTATCTGGAAGTAAAAAATGAAGCTGCACCATCTTTGTTAAGGACGGTGTAATACCTCGAGTTTCAATCCTAATTTATCTGGAAGTAAAAAATGAAGAAAATAGCTAGAAACCAACGTGCTTTGTCTTTTGTGGTTTCAATCCTAATTTATCTGGAAGTAAAAAATGAAGAAAGATCGATCTGAGTAACCAAAACATCAATGATCTATGTTTCAATCCTAATTTATCTGGAAGTAAAAAATGAAGTTTGACGGAAGAAACCCGGCGTTCAAATATGAGTTTAGTTTCAATCCTAATTTATCTGGAAGTAAAAAATGAAGGGCAAAATTCCGTAATTCATCAATTGGAATTATTATGTTTCAATCCTAATTTATCTGGAAGTAAAAAATGAAGTTGTCAGTTACCGCGGAATCGTTGGTTGTAACAAATGGGTTTCAATCCTAATTTATCTGGAAGTAAAAAATGAAGTCAACTGGAGTAATGCAACGTTCTGACATATCTGATAGTTTCAATCCTAATTTATCTGGAAGTAAAAAATGAAGTTGACAATTCTTTTTTTGAAGCGATGTTGTAGAACCAGTTTCAATCCTAATTTATCTGGAAGTAAAAAATGAAGTTTGGATCAGTCGTTCTTTCGTCTCGACCAACTGGAAAGTTTCAATCCTAATTTATCTGGAAGTAAAAAATGAAGTCAAATGTGATTGGAATAACTGAGCAAGAAGCAAAAGAGTTTCAATCCTAATTTATCTGGAAGTAAAAAATGAAGTTTGATTCTTTACAAAAAGGGGTACCTAAAAAACAGCGTTTCAATCCTAATTTATCTGGAAGTAAAAAATGAAGTAAAAAATCTAAAAGGTTGGTCTATTGGCCTATCAAGTTTCAATCCTAATTTATCTGGAAGTAAAAAATGAAGAATTCGACATATTCCTCATCTAGCTGAGGCGTGAATGGTTTCAATCCTAATTTATCTGGAAGTAAAAAATGAAGAAGCGACGGAATGAGCAGGGGACTTTAAAAATGTTTGTTTCAATCCTAATTTATCTGGAAGTAAAAAATGAAGTTTTTAATAATAAAAAAGCAGCCAAACGACTACTTAAGTTTCAATCCTAATTTATCTGGAAGTAAAAAATGAAGATGATATTGAACCTTCGTTTTTTTGCTTCACTCAAAAGTTTCAATCCTAATTTATCTGGAAGTAAAAAATGAAGTAGTATCGCTGATCGAATCCGTTGATTTTTGTTTGTAAGTTTCAATCCTAATTTATCTGGAAGTAAAAAATGAAGGATGCAAGGAATACGGCGTTCAATATGGTCAGTCAATGTTTCAATCCTAATTTATCTGGAAGTAAAAAATGAAGTGTTTGGTATTTCTATTAATTTAGAAAAAAAGGAAATGTTTCAATCCTAATTTATCTGGAAGTAAAAAATGAAGAAGCGAACCGCGTGGGGGTGCCCATAAAGTACGCTTGTTTCAATCCTAATTTATCTGGAAGTAAAAAATGAAGAAGGGCTATCTATTTACAATTATTTATTACTTCAAACGTTTCAATCCTAATTTATCTGGAAGTAAAAAATGAAGAAGCCCGCTATATCCCCGATCGCATCAAAAGTCGCCGTTTCAATCCTAATTTATCTGGAAGTAAAAAATGAAGTCACTCCTTCGCCATCCGGGCGACCACACCTTCCAGGTTTCAATCCTAATTTATCTGGAAGTAAAAAATGAAGACGGTACTGGCCAATTTCTTCCCCTACGGAAAAAGAGTTTCAATCCTAATTTATCTGGAAGTAAAAAATGAAGTAAAGTTGTTCGCTCTTGTATTTTATCGGTAGTGGCAGTTTCAATCCTAATTTATCTGGAAGTAAAAAATGAAGTGCGTGACCGGTTCGGTGATTGAAATGCTAACGAAGGGTTTCAATCCTAATTTATCTGGAAGTAAAAAATGAAGCCAGCAATCTTTTTCAGCAGAAATTTACTGTATGACGTTTCAATCCTAATTTATCTGGAAGTAAAAAATGAAGTGTCTGCACCGAGTAGACGGGGTTAAAACTTGGATCGGTTTCAATCCTAATTTATCTGGAAGTAAAAAATGAAGACGTTCAGGCTACGAAACAATGATATCAAGATTTTTGTTTCAATCCTAATTTATCTGGAAGTAAAAAATGAAGTTTCGGCGGCCATCATTTCCAAAATAATATCTGTACTGTTTCAATCCTAATTTATCTGGAAGTAAAAAATGAAGGATAGAATTTCTTCGTTTTTTGATTCTTGATTTGACAGTTTCAATCCTAATTTATCTGGAAGTAAAAAATGAAGACTGCTCCAAACAGGAGCAACAGCAACGACAACAATGTTTCAATCCTAATTTATCTGGAAGTAAAAAATGAAGAAGTTATCTGCCACGTCCAGCGAAGGTAAGACGGGTAAGTTTCAATCCTAATTTATCTGGAAGTAAAAAATGAAGCCACTTTCACCACTGGAAAATATAGGCTTGCAACTAGTTTCAATCCTAATTTATCTGGAAGTAAAAAATGAAGAGAACCCCAGTCCCGTATCTTACCGGATCGTACCCCGTGTTTCAATCCTAATTTATCTGGAAGTAAAAAATGAAGCAGATAAGAATGCCGATATTGGTTCAGACAAAAAATCGTTTCAATCCTAATTTATCTGGAAGTAAAAAATGAAGCTCTGCAAAGTATATCACTATTCCCGTTGTACTGCACGTTTCAATCCTAATTTATCTGGAAGTAAAAAATGAAGACGGTACTGGCCAATTTCTTCCCCTACGGAAAAAGAGTTTCAATCCTAATTTATCTGGAAGTAAAAAATGAAGGCCATACGCGCCGGTATAATATAGTCGATACTGGTCGTTTCAATCCTAATTTATCTGGAAGTAAAAAATGAAGTAGTAATGAAAGACTTTTTGCACCGTATTGGCGTCAAGTTTCAATCCTAATTTATCTGGAAGTAAAAAATGAAGGTTCGGGGAGTATTTGTGTGATAAACAAGGCATAGAGTTTCAATCCTAATTTATCTGGAAGTAAAAAATGAAGTGCATTCCGATTCTAAAGTCTCCGGTACTGTAAAAGGTTTCAATCCTAATTTATCTGGAAGTAAAAAATGAAGCCATCCGCAACCGTAATCACGCTTCCCGACATATACGGTTTCAATCCTAATTTATCTGGAAGTAAAAAATGAAGTGGATCAGGTTTTGGGCGGCTCCAAAGGTGGACGCGAAGTTTCAATCCTAATTTATCTGGAAGTAAAAAATGAAGTTTATCTTGTAACCAGTACCCCCGTAAACCCCTGACGTTTCAATCCTAATTTATCTGGAAGTAAAAAATGAAGATAAAGACGGGGTTGAGTGGTTTTATGCCACTACCGAGTTTCAATCCTAATTTATCTGGAAGTAAAAAATGAAGATGATGGATAGTAAATTTGATGATTTAATAATTGCAAGTTTCAATCCTAATTTATCTGGAAGTAAAAAATGAAGGGCCAAGCCATTGATTGTCGTGGTGATGCTGATCTGGGTTTCAATCCTAATTTATCTGGAAGTAAAAAATGAAGTAAAGACCATCACCGAGCAGAAATGCGAACGATTGTGTTTCAATCCTAATTTATCTGGAAGTAAAAAATGAAGGGTTACCTGTACCTCCGCATGGGGTAAGTACTCTTCGGGTTTCAATCCTAATTTATCTGGAAGTAAAAAATGAAGGGGTTAGAAACAATTGATAATTTTTATCGGGGCTTTCTTGTTTCAATCCTAATTTATCTGGAAGTAAAAAATGAAGGGGGCAAATTTCGCGTATATTGGCGAACGCTATTTTTGTTTCAATCCTAATTTATCTGGAAGTAAAAAATGAAGCGGTAGGATTTTTTTTTGTGTTTTCTTGCTTAGTTAAGTTTCAATCCTAATTTATCTGGAAGTAAAAAATGAAGGTAAGTATTGGTACTCCATCCTTTGGAACCACTTTCGGTTTCAATCCTAATTTATCTGGAAGTAAAAAATGAAGCAAAACCTGAAATGGATTTACTGGAGGTAAGTATTCGGTTTCAATCCTAATTTATCTGGAAGTAAAAAATGAAGAGGATTACGGGGTTAGAAGGCAAAATAATGAGGTTTTTGTTTCAATCCTAATTTATCTGGAAGTAAAAAATGAAGAGGATATTGTACGCGCTAATCGAGACAGTAGAAATTCGTTTCAATCCTAATTTATCTGGAAGTAAAAAATGAAGCACCAATTTAAAATGAATTACAAAATAACTTTCGATCGTTTCAATCCTAATTTATCTGGAAGTAAAAAATGAAGAGGGTTTGTCTTTTTTTTAGCTTTCAATTTTAATATTGTTTCAATCCTAATTTATCTGGAAGTAAAAAATGAAGAGCGCAAATTATTGCCTACGGTGGACAAATCATAGATGTTTCAATCCTAATTTATCTGGAAGTAAAAAATGAAGACTACATACGAACAAGGTTAGTAGAATTTATATTAGGTTTCAATCCTAATTTATCTGGAAGTAAAAAATGAAGAAGGATTTGGGAATAATTCAGCTCAATTTGAATTGAGTTTCAATCCTAATTTATCTGGAAGTAAAAAATGAAGTTAACGGGGGTTCATCACCCTTTTTTAAGCATTCTTTGTTTCAATCCTAATTTATCTGGAAGTAAAAAATGAAGTTCCCGTCTGAGTGAAAACAGATACATTACCAGCCGTGTTTCAATCCTAATTTATCTGGAAGTAAAAAATGAAGTTTTCAGACTCAGTAACCAGCCTTTGCAGTAACGCGGGGTTTCAATCCTAATTTATCTGGAAGTAAAAAATGAAGCTCAAGATGGAAGTTCGACAGGTTGGACGCCTCAATGTTTCAATCCTAATTTATCTGGAAGTAAAAAATGAAGGCAAGGCGGCCAGTTTATTAACTACTGAATTAATCTTGTTTCAATCCTAATTTATCTGGAAGTAAAAAATGAAGTGGGTCTACTGTTGTAATGGTGATAAAAAGCCGGTACGTTTCAATCCTAATTTATCTGGAAGTAAAAAATGAAGTCAACCACAACCTTTAAGAAACCTATTTTTTAAGCTTTGTTTCAATCCTAATTTATCTGGAAGTAAAAAATGAAGGTAAACGGCTCTTGGGATGAAAACAGTCTAGCAATGTTGTTTCAATCCTAATTTATCTGGAAGTAAAAAATGAAGATTGATTTTACTGCCTTAGTCTCTTCTGCTTCTTTTTCGTTTCAATCCTAATTTATCTGGAAGTAAAAAATGAAGCCACTTACAATCAAAGTGAAACATTATTAAATAACTTTGTTTCAATCCTAATTTATCTGGAAGTAAAAAATGAAGATAGGCCAGTATAGCTTAGATAGTAATTGTGTTCGGGTTTCAATCCTAATTTATCTGGAAGTAAAAAATGAAGGTGATTCGCACTCTTTCATTAATTATTATTTGAATTTGGTTTCAATCCTAATTTATCTGGAAGTAAAAAATGAAGCAAAATTTTTAATTATGCCAATGTGTTATCCAGATTGTTTCAATCCTAATTTATCTGGAAGTAAAAAATGAAGATGCGAGCATATACCATGCAGGGGTTGTGCTCTTACTGTTTCAATCCTAATTTATCTGGAAGTAAAAAATGAAGAATATTTCTTGTGGCGTTCGTCCCGCTTCTAGCATCAGGTTTCAATCCTAATTTATCTGGAAGTAAAAAATGAAGTGTATCGAGGGCCAGCATACCACTATGAGGCACTGTGTTTCAATCCTAATTTATCTGGAAGTAAAAAATGAAGACCCTTTGGATTACGATTACAACAAATTGAGGGGGCCGTTTCAATCCTAATTTATCTGGAAGTAAAAAATGAAGAGCAACGGGCGTAGTATCGCAAGAACCGATAACGGAGTTTCAATCCTAATTTATCTGGAAGTAAAAAATGAAGAAGATATTTCTACGGGGTAGAAGAAAGTGAATACGTAGTTTCAATCCTAATTTATCTGGAAGTAAAAAATGAAGCAATTACTGGAAGTACCATCTCCCAACCAAAGACCAAGTTTCAATCCTAATTTATCTGGAAGTAAAAAATGAAGCTGCGCTTGCTAGTTGAGGACGGATGTTTTCGGGGTTTCAATCCTAATTTATCTGGAAGTAAAAAATGAAGCCATGCATTCTCAAAAGAGACTGGAAGAAATACGGGAGTTTCAATCCTAATTTATCTGGAAGTAAAAAATGAAGGATCCAACTACCGGCACCCCAAACATCATTCATATTGGGTTTCAATCCTAATTTATCTGGAAGTAAAAAATGAAGTTCAGCTTTTTCATAAGATATTTCGTTGTTAAAGGAAGTTTCAATCCTAATTTATCTGGAAGTAAAAAATGAAGCCAGCGTTAATTGTTTGCGGGTCATATTCAAAGATAAGTTTCAATCCTAATTTATCTGGAAGTAAAAAATGAAGCCGTAGAAAATTTTCGTCTTTAATCCCTTGGATATTAGTTTCAATCCTAATTTATCTGGAAGTAAAAAATGAAGGATTCGCACTCTTTCATTAATTATTATTTGAATTTGGTTTCAATCCTAATTTATCTGGAAGTAAAAAATGAAGTTATTCCGGCTTCGTGTGCTCGGTCAATTGCATCCCGTTTCAATCCTAATTTATCTGGAAGTAAAAAATGAAGTTTCTTGCTTCAACCATTGGCGTAACAATTGGCTGGGTTTCAATCCTAATTTATCTGGAAGTAAAAAATGAAGTAAATACTCAAATAAGGCAGTTTTTTCTCTTTCAGGGTTTCAATCCTAATTTATCTGGAAGTAAAAAATGAAGAAGTACATTACAATTCTTTGTGGCCATGCTTACGCATGTTTCAATCCTAATTTATCTGGAAGTAAAAAATGAAGGCGTTGTCTGGTACAAATATAAGCACTAACTATTGAGTTTCAATCCTAATTTATCTGGAAGTAAAAAATGAAGACCATTTGTTTTCGATGCGTGAAAATCATAAGACTGCTGTTTCAATCCTAATTTATCTGGAAGTAAAAAATGAAGACCACCGGATCAATCATCGAAGGAATAGACGAAGGTTGTTTCAATCCTAATTTATCTGGAAGTAAAAAATGAAGTAGTTAATAATCAAAATCACATATTTCTAGCAAAACTGTTTCAATCCTAATTTATCTGGAAGTAAAAAATGAAGTTAGGTTATTCGTTGGCATTTGGCAATGAGCAAGATGGTTTCAATCCTAATTTATCTGGAAGTAAAAAATGAAGTAATATCCAGTCCCCTGTATTTTGGTGGTATCTGGAGTTTCAATCCTAATTTATCTGGAAGTAAAAAATGAAGCTACTTCAAAATAATTTAACATGAGCAAAGGTACCATGTTTCAATCCTAATTTATCTGGAAGTAAAAAATGAAGATTGAAAAAGAATCAGGGTTGGTAATTGAAGCTATTAAGTTTCAATCCTAATTTATCTGGAAGTAAAAAATGAAGTATAAAGGCGAAGACGAAGAAATTCAACATGACCACTGTTTCAATCCTAATTTATCTGGAAGTAAAAAATGAAGATTTGCAGTTACCCGACCCTCTAATATTAATTCGTAGTTTCAATCCTAATTTATCTGGAAGTAAAAAATGAAGTTAGATTCGTTTGTCTTTTCCATAATTATCTATTAGGGTTTCAATCCTAATTTATCTGGAAGTAAAAAATGAAGCATTCCAGAAATATTCAGGTGTGTAGTGTTCTGGTGCGTTTCAATCCTAATTTATCTGGAAGTAAAAAATGAAGATTAATTAAAACATTACTTAACGGATGCACACCAATTGTTTCAATCCTAATTTATCTGGAAGTAAAAAATGAAGTTGGGTTTGTTGGGGGGAATTCTGCTAGGGGCTTTGGGTTTCAATCCTAATTTATCTGGAAGTAAAAAATGAAGCCATTTGGCTGGTAATCATCCGCTTACCTGTACCGCGTTTCAATCCTAATTTATCTGGAAGTAAAAAATGAAGAAATTTGATTATAAATCTGAAGATATTGCGTCGAAAAGTTTCAATCCTAATTTATCTGGAAGTAAAAAATGAAGACGTTTGGACATCGCGAAGATACGAATCTTTTTTAATGTTTCAATCCTAATTTATCTGGAAGTAAAAAATGAAGGGCTGATCATTTTCTTTGTGATGAAGATTGAATTTAATGTTTCAATCCTAATTTATCTGGAAGTAAAAAATGAAGCGCCTTGCCTTAATATTGTATTTGCTCATCATTGCAGTTTCAATCCTAATTTATCTGGAAGTAAAAAATGAAGGAAATTTTTCCTTGCAGGAAAAATGAGATTTCACAACGTTTCAATCCTAATTTATCTGGAAGTAAAAAATGAAGAGAAAAAAGAAAAGCAGATAACAATAAAAAAGTAAAGTTTCAATCCTAATTTATCTGGAAGTAAAAAATGAAGTCATTTGGTGACGTAACATTTGATCTTTCAAGTATATGTTTCAATCCTAATTTATCTGGAAGTAAAAAATGAAGACGAAAGTTTTTTTAGCAGAACAGGAACAGACACTTACTGTTTCAATCCTAATTTATCTGGAAGTAAAAAATGAAGTCTTTGTGTACTCCCTACCTTTACAATCCGGATCAAGTTTCAATCCTAATTTATCTGGAAGTAAAAAATGAAGCAAAAATAGTGGCTTGTACGCAATGGAATTTTAGAGTGTTTCAATCCTAATTTATCTGGAAGTAAAAAATGAAGTCATCTGAGTCGGTAATTCGTACAGGGACGCTCATTAGTTTCAATCCTAATTTATCTGGAAGTAAAAAATGAAGACTCCGGTTATTTACGAGTCGGCGCCAGGCGAGACGGGTTTCAATCCTAATTTATCTGGAAGTAAAAAATGAAGAATCTTATAATTTTTAACCAAAGCAATTATCTCATGAAGTTTCAATCCTAATTTATCTGGAAGTAAAAAATGAAGCCATTTATGCTGACTGAATTTGCGTGAGTAATTTTTCGTTTCAATCCTAATTTATCTGGAAGTAAAAAATGAAGGCGCAAATTATTGCCTACGGTGGACAAATCATAGACGTTTCAATCCTAATTTATCTGGAAGTAAAAAATGAAGTAGTTGACAAAAATTGGTTGTAATCATCCAAATTGTGTTTCAATCCTAATTTATCTGGAAGTAAAAAATGAAGTCATTCGCTCTTTTTCTGTCTCGATTTATCAATAATGTTTCAATCCTAATTTATCTGGAAGTAAAAAATGAAGCGGTAAGGCAAGCAAATAAACTCGCCATTGCATACTGTCGTTTCAATCCTAATTTATCTGGAAGTAAAAAATGAAGGGGTTGAAAAGGATCAGGCACTAGAACACCTGAGAATGTTTCAATCCTAATTTATCTGGAAGTAAAAAATGAAGGTTGGTGTGCTGCTACCATTGTTGAACCGCTGCCTGGTTTCAATCCTAATTTATCTGGAAGTAAAAAATGAAGACGTTACCTATGATAGTGGTTTTCTGCAAGCAGAATGTTTCAATCCTAATTTATCTGGAAGTAAAAAATGAAGACGATGCTGAGCCTGGGGTGGAGAGAGAAAGATGGAGGTTTCAATCCTAATTTATCTGGAAGTAAAAAATGAAGTAATTAACGTTACCGAACAATGCTATTTGCTTAAGCCGTTTCAATCCTAATTTATCTGGAAGTAAAAAATGAAGTTATTCGCACTGATCGCATATATAACAATATGGACCGAGTTTCAATCCTAATTTATCTGGAAGTAAAAAATGAAGAAACTATTAGAGTATTAACAACACACATTTTTTTAATGTTTCAATCCTAATTTATCTGGAAGTAAAAAATGAAGACGTACCAACATTGTCAATTAACTTTACGCCGAACGTGTTTCAATCCTAATTTATCTGGAAGTAAAAAATGAAGGCATAAAGAAGCCCGGTTCTCCGCGTTGTCACTCTGGTTTCAATCCTAATTTATCTGGAAGTAAAAAATGAAGAGCTAATAATTAAGCGATGAAGAAACTGAAATTAGAGTTTCAATCCTAATTTATCTGGAAGTAAAAAATGAAGCTTACGCAAGACCAATACACTGCGTTTGTCGCTTACAGTTTCAATCCTAATTTATCTGGAAGTAAAAAATGAAGTCAGAACAGTGACCGGATTTATTTATGACATATTATGTTTCAATCCTAATTTATCTGGAAGTAAAAAATGAAGAGTACAATACTGATAATAAGACTTACCAGTATCAGGAGTTTCAATCCTAATTTATCTGGAAGTAAAAAATGAAGGCGCAGTTATCTTTTGATAGATTGCGTTCATTTTTTTTGTTTCAATCCTAATTTATCTGGAAGTAAAAAATGAAGAATCAGCTTATTTGCGGGTCAAGGATGCCGGGGCAAGTTTCAATCCTAATTTATCTGGAAGTAAAAAATGAAGCGAAGAAATAAAGGCGGCTTTGATCGCTGCCAATAAGTTTCAATCCTAATTTATCTGGAAGTAAAAAATGAAGGCAATAATAGATTGGGTTACTCTGTCAAACATACCAGGTTTCAATCCTAATTTATCTGGAAGTAAAAAATGAAGAGCCAGACAATCAAATATGTTGATTATCTGACCAAAAGTTTCAATCCTAATTTATCTGGAAGTAAAAAATGAAGGCAGTTATCTTTTGATAGATTGCGTTCATTTTTTTTGTTTCAATCCTAATTTATCTGGAAGTAAAAAATGAAGTCGCTTAACGGGATAACAGGCACATCATCAATGAAGGTTTCAATCCTAATTTATCTGGAAGTAAAAAATGAAGCGACTACGGAACAGCCGATGCATGCATCGCGAAGAAGCGTTTCAATCCTAATTTATCTGGAAGTAAAAAATGAAGTTAACAACTGCTTTTTTGCTGTTTTTAAATCCTGTTACGTTTCAATCCTAATTTATCTGGAAGTAAAAAATGAAGTTTCCTTCCTCACGCGATCGCACGAAATAGCTAAGTGTTTCAATCCTAATTTATCTGGAAGTAAAAAATGAAGCTGATACGGTTTTCATACTATTGCTTTTTTTTGGTGAAGTTTCAATCCTAATTTATCTGGAAGTAAAAAATGAAGTGGCTCGGAATAACCGATCCTCCCGGAAGTACTTCAGTTTCAATCCTAATTTATCTGGAAGTAAAAAATGAAGGCTATTAGTCATGTCACAAATTTGCTTTTTTAGTTAAGTTTCAATCCTAATTTATCTGGAAGTAAAAAATGAAGCCACAAATCCAAAATTATGTTGACTCGGCTAGGAAAGTTTCAATCCTAATTTATCTGGAAGTAAAAAATGAAGATTTTACGGTTACGTTGAACGCCGAGACGCAGGTAACGTTTCAATCCTAATTTATCTGGAAGTAAAAAATGAAGACTTTTGATGGTGAACGGTCGCTCAACGATACCTTCGGGTTTCAATCCTAATTTATCTGGAAGTAAAAAATGAAGACAAGCAAAGAAAAATTATGTTTATACCCTCTATGAGTTTCAATCCTAATTTATCTGGAAGTAAAAAATGAAGTTTGAATATCTTTATATTTGAAAGTCTCAATGACTAGTTTCAATCCTAATTTATCTGGAAGTAAAAAATGAAGATCGGTAAACGGTCCGGGGCTTTTTCTCACTTCTTTGTTTCAATCCTAATTTATCTGGAAGTAAAAAATGAAGCAATCGAAGAGTCATAGGAACATTGAAACCGTTCAAAGTTTCAATCCTAATTTATCTGGAAGTAAAAAATGAAGACATTGCTTCGCTCAATGATGCATTTGAGAAATTTATGTTTCAATCCTAATTTATCTGGAAGTAAAAAATGAAGACGAAATAGTGAACCAGGACGGTTGACAAATAATTGAGTTTCAATCCTAATTTATCTGGAAGTAAAAAATGAAGTGACATCCTCCACCCTATCGACGATCGAGAATATGAGTTTCAATCCTAATTTATCTGGAAGTAAAAAATGAAGAACTTCCTACAATTTCATTCGCTACAACTTGGTAAGGTTTCAATCCTAATTTATCTGGAAGTAAAAAATGAAGGCGTCCACCTCCATAATATACTGAAAATCAATTCTTTAACATAGTTTTTCATCATCTCTAATTTTATTTTTTTCAACGTTTCAAAGAACTTTTTACGCAATATTTGATATGTTTCCGCAAATACAAAAAACTGATAATCAGCGCTTTGTATCGGGTTTTTGCGCGCTGGAAAATAAATTTGTCACCGGAAAAATGCAACTTAACGGGTACAAATGTTTCGGTACGTACAAGTTAAACATCTTTTCTTGTTTTTCGTAGCTTTCGGATACTTATTTTTAACAATAATCTCTCCGATAGATTGTGCCGCTTTTTTTACCGCTTCTACACTTTTTTCTGCAATTGGTACCTCTACCAACCGATTTCGACTACGCGTATATACCAGGTAACCACGGGTCACCGGCATGCTAAAATTACTGCGAATCAACCAGGCATAACAGTACAGTTGTGTCTGATAGGTACTGTAAATTTTATCCTCGTACTTCGCGTACTTATAATCTAGTGGGGCAATACTTCCATCCGCCAGCCAGAGTACTTCGTCCACTTCTCCTCGTAATAAATCATTGGTCAAATATAAATTTAATTCTTTCTTGACGACTCCGATTCGTTGCCGCAGGTACTCCATATTTTGTCGAGCTTTTTCTTCGTGTACCAATCGCCCTTTTTGTACCTTAAAGTGACGTTCTTCGTATTGCGGTATCCGTAAGACGTATTCAAAATAGGTGAATCTCGGACAATATAAATACTGAATAATATGCGACGGTGTAATTGAAAAATTCATATTCCTGCTTTTAAAAAAACAACGCACGGACTTCGTCCGTGATTAACTTTTTATCAAATGCTTCTCCCATCAGCGTGGTATCCTGTAATTCGTTTTTACTCATCGGAAAAACATATACCTTGTCCGTCGACACGTCAATTTCTTCTTCCATTTGAATCTCCAGCGTGTCCCGATCACTCGCCGTGATACTGCCTAAAAAAACGGAGTACTGCACTCGGTAGAGTCCTGCCTGTTGGCAATACTTGGCCACCCGACTACGCGCCCGGTCATTCGTAATATCATACATTACCCAAAGAATCATCGTTACTTTATTTTACTTCAACAATTTATTCGCAAACTCATGCGCATCAAACTGCATTGCATTGGCCCGGGTTTGATTTCTTCCCTTATAACGGATTGGCGCTCCTTCCAGTGATTCGTTTAATGCTTCAATTAAAAGTACTTTGCCTGTTTTGTTTAAACTCAATCCATTCGTAATCTCATCCGTATGCGCCTGATTAATCCGCTTACCACTAAACAAGCGAAAGACTACCCGGTCTACGTACGTTCGATACGGCTCAATAAAATCGTAAACCATACTTTTATAATTATAATCATCCCGGTGCAAAAATCCCACGTAAGGATCCAGTCCTGCCAGGATCAATACTTTTTCGGTTCGGCTGTACAATACTCCGTAGCCATAATTTAAAAAAGCATTAAAAGCGTTTTGTGCCGGTCGAAAAGAACGGCCATTGAATTGATAGACGGGAGGTAGTACATAACTCAGCGTCTCAAAATAAAGTCGTCCTGCCGTACCTTCCCAGCCGCGCAATTGTTCGGCCACCGCATCTACCTGCGCACCATTGACCATTCGTATCTGTGCTTCCATATTGCTGATACGAGTGATTTTATCGTCGAGGTAAGGTCCGTGTTGGGTCCGGTGCTTTTTTAAATCTTTGATTAAGTTTAGTTGGTTTTCTACTTTATTTCCCAACCATTCTTTAACCCAGATAAGTCCCGTCTCATTCATACTCGCCATCAACTGTCGTTTTCTAATTCGAGTGGTGCTCCCCAACTTACTATGCCAGATGCGTCCCAACGGATGCCCGTTATATTCCAGAAAAACAATATCAATATTATTTTTTAAGGCCAACTTCACCGCCTCACTCGACAAGGCAATTCCCTCTCCAATCCAGATACTTTTTACTTTACGTGCCGCTACCTGATGTTTTTTAACTTCTCCCGCAGTTTTGATTTTTATTTCAAAAAGCTGATCCTTGACGTGGAGATAAGTACCGTAGGTGTTGAGGTGTAATTGCAATGTTTTGAATTTTTGATAGTAGTCAATTAAGCACCAGGACGTTTTCGACAAATCGTTCCGTATCCACGGGCGACCGATTTACCGAGCCCAATATAATCCGGTAAAATGGCGTTGGTCACGAAGCTGCCAAAGAAGGTCAGAATTTTTTGGTCTTTAAATTTACTGGTCGTCGGTCTCCGTAAGTTGAGGTGAACCATTACCCGGTGCTCCGCAAAATATCGATCCACGCTAAAAACATTTAAAATATTTCTAACCAAAATTCTTTTTAACTGATCTTGTTGCTGAGCAAAATCTGCCTTTTCAAAGATAGTATGATTCTCCTGATTAAGTGGAAACCAAGGCGTCGCAAAGTTATATTCTACCAGTTCATCAGATATTCCCAACTCAATCTGATCACTGCGCATATTTTTTTGGTGCAAGGGAATTCGCTCCCCGTCAATATCAATTTCCCGAATCTGTAAAAAACGTTCCGTCAGTAAGGAGGCACCCTCGGCCAATCCCACGAGGGTAGGGGTGCGGTCCACGACCTTATATTGTACCCTTGGATACCGATGTATGGATTTACCGTTTGAATCGTGGTTGTGGAAAAGGTCGCTTTCCTGACCGAAGAGGTTGGCGAAGTAGCCACGGAGTTTGTGTCCGTCTCGACGGAGGAGTTTTACTTCGGGGAATTGGAGTAGGGTTTGGTGCATGGTTTAGAGGGTTAGAGAGGTTTCTGATTTTTTTGTTTTAAATTGCATTCCTGTTTCAAAGTCGTAGTAAGCATCTATATAATGAAATCCATCTTCATCCTTTTCAATATGATGAGCATATTCCTTTGATTTTCTAACAGATAACTCAAATTTTGCCTTTTCCATTGGTGACTTTTTATGAAATTCTGGTACGTTATAGTGAATGGCGTCTCCATTTTCATCAATAGAATTAAGCATTGGAATAACTGAGATAGAATCAATTCCTTCTCTAGTATAAATGCTATCCATGCTTACTAGATCTTTTATGTAATGGTGATCCTTTTGTATTTCTTTGTAACGGAAATATCCATTTTTATAATCTTCTTCTTCTTCAACGTTATAATTTTTATAGACCTCGTCAACAAGAGTTAACAATTCTTTCTCGGTTAATATTTTTTGATTTTTTTGCAGAATTGAGAATGTATTTTCTAAAATGTTCGGAATGTCATAAATCCATTTTTTACTTATTTCACTATGTTGAAAAATAATAACTTTAGTATCTTTTTTCCTTCTTTTGCGATTAACACGTCCAGCTCTTTGAATAATTGCATCAATAGGAGCATTTTCAGTAAATAAAATATCGAAATCTATATCCAGTGAAACTTCACATACTTGTGTACTAATCAATAGGACACCACCGTCCATTTTTTCTAGTTCAAATATTTTCTTCTCTTTAGCAGCTCTTTCCTTTTGTATGAATCTGGAATGATAGCAGAGGATTTTATGCTTTTGATTTTTAAATAGAGGCTTAAATTTATTATAAGCATTAATAGCTTGATCAACAGTATTTACAACTAGCAATGTTTTTTTTCCATTATTAATAGATGTTTCTATTTCGGGAATTATTTGTTCAAAATTTTTATCTTTTACAATAAATTGATTTCTCCCTTTATTAAGCAATTCTTCATCTACAATTAAAGTAGGAGAAATTAAGTACTTAAATAACAGTGTTTTTAATTTTGATGGCATAGTGGCAGTCATGATATAGAACTCTGCCGAAAACTCCTTTTGTAGATATTCTATCGTAGCAATTAAAAGACCTAAAGTGTATGGCTGATATAAATGAATCTCATCAATAATAACTTTTGCACGAATCTGATGGAATGTTTTTACTTCCCAAAAACCTAAATTGAAACCTTGAGTCAAAACTTGGTCGATGGTGCAAACAGTAATATTTTTAAAAAACGCACGGTCAATAAATTTGTACTCTTTCTCATCATAATTTTCATCAATTTCCTTCTGTAAGTAGAAGGCTGAAGAATGGACAATGGCTACTTCTTTTTTTCCAAAATACTGACAGAACCGATGATAAATAGCGTTGGAAGTTACTCGGGTAGGCATTAGGTAAAGGATTTTATCATAATCTCCTTTTAGAGAAGACCAAAGTAAGGACGCTTCCGTTTTTCCGCTACCGGTTGGTGCCACTGCTAACACGTTGCCTTTTATGTAGCTATTCTTTTGAAAAGCCATAAAATTGAAAGATTCACCTGGTTCCATTTTTTTTTCAGCAATTAGCTTTTCTATAATTTTTTTCTCTAGGATTTCATCATCATATTTAAATGATTTTGGGAGTTCCTGATGGCCGGAAGCCATCCAGTCTGAGATATTTAAAACCGCTTTATAAAAGATATATTTTACTCGATCTTTTGGCTTGTTTTTTTTGGCAAGTGGAAAAAATCGTTCTTCATAATTAACAAGCATTTCTTCGTAAGAATTATTTAAATAGTTTTTAGCGACTGACGTGAATTGAATCGAATAGTCAGGATAATATTGCTTTAAACGTTGCGTAGCATATTCTAAAAATTGTTCTACATAATTTTGGGAAATTTCAAGCTGAATAAATCTATTCTTGCAGAATAAGCTACTTTGAAGTGCTTTATGGTGGGAAAAAACGGCGAATAAACTAAGAGGCCGCTCTCTGTAAAAATGAAAATTGTTAGCGAATAAAAACATTCCACTCAAAAACTCATGCCGTACGTGATTTTCAGCGTCAAAGGGAACTGTTTTTTTTAGCATCCTTTGGAAATTTTCACATAACTTTCCCATATCATGAAAAAGAATCGCTATAAAAGCTTGCTTCCAGAAATCTTCATCTGGAATGTAATCCTGATATCGCTTCTTCAATTCAACCCATATTCGGATTAAATAATCAGTATGTTCTGATAGCGTTTCTTCCTTTGGTCGGGAAATGGTAGCCGATTTCGCCCAAATTTCTTCCAACATCTGTTACAATTTAAAAATAGGAATAAATAAATTCTGACAGTTAACTCCTCTCACGTTATAATTTAATTGCATTTCCATAGTGACAAACGAGAAGGTACTTACTTTTGCAATTGATCTTTTTCCGTAATCCGATTTGTAGTCAAACCTTACGGGTAAATCAAATTTTATTGGCTCAGAACTTTGATAGATTGAAAAAACAGGGTTCTTACCTGCTTGCTTCAGTACCTCTCCAATCGCATCTCCGGCCAGTAAGCAGTTCGATATTTTACGATCCTCTGTAATGGTTAAATCATCATGAATTACTTTCATCTTAGCTAATGCATCGCTGTTACCCATAGTCAAGGCAAAAGTTGGATTTTCAAATGAGTCTTTTAATTTATTTATGGCAAGTTCATTGTCTGATGCGAATACTATAAGAAATAAGTTCTTTATCAAATGTTCTCGCTTTACAATACTGCCATCCAGTAAGGGATCATACAGGTGCATGGCGGAACTACGCTTATTATATTTCCAGGTATCTTTCATCTTTCCTTCGTGATACCCAGCAATTCCAATTTCGATCTCATGGTCGTCAAAAAATTGCTGGGCCATCAGCGCGCTGAGACCCATCGCTGCACCTGTCAGGCCTATAATGGTACTTGGAGGTGGCAAATTTAGGGTCTTATGATAATTCTGAAACTCTGGATTTCGAAAAGATGCGGTCTCAGAAACTATTTCTATACAAAAAGAATTCATATTGTATTATTTAACTTCGTAGTAAGAATTTACCCAACCTCTAATCTGTTCAAAACCTTCTTTTATGCTGACCATACCTTCTTTTTTCTCAAAGACACCTTCCTGTACGGCAAAAGTGTGCTTATCAATAAAACGGTCATAGTCGTTGACTACTGAGTTTAATTTTTCTACGTCAACCTGACCATTCTCGTCTAGATTAACGGATTCAAGGAATATTGGATTTTTACTTTTCATAATCGCGGCTGCTACAAACTTTGGAGATATGTCTGCCAGGAATCTTGATTGTCTTCCACTACTCCAAAGCAATTGAACAGCATCAATGAAAGTAATTACCCTTTTTGCTTTTATATCATTGCTAACCAGTTCTTTTACTTCTAAAGAACGAGAGACAACCTTATTTTTCTCTTTATTTTCAATGACTATATTTTCACGACCAACCCGATCTAATTCAATTAGGATACTACCTCTATATACACCAGAATGAATTTCTGTTTCAAAAATATTAGGGTTTAACCCAATCTTTTTTCCCATAAAATTTGTAGCATAATCCAGGTCACCTTTATAAGTTGCCAAGGAAATTAATGATTCCACTCTTACCGGAGAAGTTCGCACGTTGGATGTTCCTGCTTCTCCATCCGCACCCGCTTTTGCATCCATATAGCCAAATAAATCATCATCTATATACTTTATAGGATCTAGCGCTGTTTTGGGCGCTCCTTTGCTTGTACTAGAAGAACCTACTGGAGAAATTTCTTGGCCTAATTCTTCAATTTTATCTCGTAGCGCACGGCGGATAGCTTGAGATGAAACGTACGGTAATTCTTCTCCGTTATCCATAGTCACCTTTTTGATCGGATTAATATTATCGACGTCTTTATCGCTTCCGTTTAAGCTTGCTAGCGAAACTTTAGATAAATAAGTAATTGTGATACTATTGTTTTTCATGATATTTTTATTTTAGAGTTTAGAATTTAATGTGTTGAGCATGCTGATTAATAGATATTGTTTTACCAGGTAGTAATTTTTTTCATTGATTTTCTTCAAGAATTTACTATCACTAATAAATCCTATACTATAGCGATTCATTAGATCTGCGAGGATGTCGGTAAATTGTTCTAGGGTTCGAGCTTTTCGAAGTCTGATTGTATACTTCCTACTCTTTTTTACCTTGTCAATTTCAGTCCCTTCACCAAGCGCTGAAATTTTGTTGCCAATTTGACGCCCAAGGTCAATGCTTTTTTCCTGGAGTTCTTCGGATATTTTTTGATTCATATTTAAACTTTTTTGGTGTATTAATAAAAATTTCAATAAGTGAGAATAGTTCCTGTAACCAATTTTTTCTCTGTTTATCAAGTAGCTAAAAGATTTGTAGAATAACTCTTCGATATCATCTAGAATTGATTTACCTGTTAATACTTTTCCTAGTACTTTTTGCCTAATTTGTCTTTCTACAGCTTGACCACGGTTGTAATCTTGCTTTTTAACAACCTTTGCTTTAGGGGAATTAATTTTGAGACCCGTCCAAATTGAACTGAATGGAATTTCGTATTTTTTCTCTATGGTATAAAGGAACCGAATCACATACTTAACATTATTGTACTCTTCGTGAAAACTGGGTCGCATGGTGGCAGCAAATTTATCTGCCCTGAAACTGACTAAACTGATCGGAATTTTTTCAAGAGGGCTATCTGCGAAAGGGTCACTTACATTATCTGTCTCTAAAACTTCCTTGCTAATTTCTCTGGCAAACTTATTTTTATAAAAAGTATATAATAGCATGAAGTTAATTTCAGATTCCCAAACAGCGTCTTTATTAGTTTCTATTGTAAATGTCTCTGCATCTTTTTTCTGAATTTTCCAGTTTGCTAGCTTAAAATTATTAGAAAAATTGATTTCCTGAAGTTCTTCAATCGGTCTTATCATCTGAGGATCAAAGATGCTTTGGATATTTTTTAGATTATCAGAATTGAAAAAGCTACAAATTATTGTTTCATAATTATTTTGATAAGTATAAAAGCAGGTTGCCGGAGAGAACCGAATTAGATAAAGTGCCTTCCAGCTGATATATTTATCTGTATCTCCTTGAAAGGAATTGAAATTGACCATTCCTGAAATAAATGGTGAGACATTAGTGGCTGGCAATAGATATTTAAAAGATTCTCCGGTTAGTGGACAAACGTTATCTCCTTCCAGAAAATACTTTTCGTGGATATCCAATCGGGTTATCTTTGTGTAAGGCTCGTCCAAATAAACTTTGCTTAAAAGTTTAATACCATTTGAAGTAAAGAAACCCTCTATTTTACTGGCTAACGCTGGCTCTACTTTTCTCAGTTGGGCAATTTTTGGCGCATTTTTTTTATTACGAGTTACTCCTTGAGCATTATTAGTCAGTAAGTGAGTAAGTCCGTAAGTATTCATTTTAGGAAAACGCTTGAAAGAATCTTTCTTTGTATCGTAGTATACGTTATAATTTTCTTCCTTTTGTTTTTTAGTAGCCGTATCGTAGATACTTCTGCCCATGAAATAATAAACCTCTTCTAATAATGACAATAGGTTTGTACAATCTATTTTCAATTCTTTTTTGCTTAAGCTAAATTCTAGAGAGGGGTAAAGATCATCAAAGCGTAGTTGATACTTTTTCAAAAAAGTATACAATCCTAGAATTCCGTTATTTATGAAAATATTTGAACTTTGTCTGAACACGATGGATGTTATATTATCTTTAGGCATATCTTCTATTTTTTTCTTTACACAAATATTCATAAACGCCAGTCCCATTTTCTGGGAATGAGAAATTTTTATTGATTATATTATTTTAATCTCCACAATCCTCTATAGAATGATCAAATTCGATTTCCAAATTATTATTTTTCTTGGTTCCTTCTTCCTCAGATTCATAGTTGATTTTGAGTTGATCTTTGTAGCTGATACTAAATTTTTGTTTTAAACTGGATTTTCTTTCTGGAAAAAGCCGTGGACCAATATGAAAGACTAGCGTAAGCACTATGAGCGTAATACAGAGACAGTATAATTTTTTCATCTTAATAGAATTTTGATTAATTTTAAGCTTTAAACGATATAAATCTTGGTAAAGTTTAAAAATAATCAAATTTTAAGCTAAAAAGCAAGTATTTCTATTGATAGTGTAAACTTTTATAGTGTAAACAACTATATTGCGCCCTGAATTATTCCATCTAAAAGAGGGTTTGAAATAACGAGATAAAACTTGAAGACTACATTTTCCAACTAAATTAGGATTGAAACATACATACTAAGTGTTTACATGTCGGTTTTCTCCATTTTTTCTCTCACATACCCCACCAACCCCTCCGGCGCCAACACCCGCACTTCCCCCGGCAGCCCCAGCACAAACCGCCCAATCCCCTTAAACGACCGCACCCGCCCCTCATAAATCACCCGCCCCTTCACCGTCCTTACCTGATGCCGACTCAACGGAAACTCCTCCACCAACAAATGATGCGCGAACTTGCTGAGTTCCAACTGAACATCAATCCAGTGATCGCCCGTCAATCCAAAAATATCCATCGGAGAAGCGACTCGTTCAGGATTCACAGCTTGAGACAAGACATTAACATCCTCTATCCGTTCGATCTTAAATTGTCGCTGTCCATCCTTGCTAATATCCCAGCCGATAAGGTAGCGTTCGTCTTCCGTTAGTTCCAACGGTTCGATTACTCGATCTGCGACTGTCTGACTAGCCAAAGACCGGTAGCGAATCAATTCCAGACATTTACCACCATTGATTCCTGCCCGAATTAATTGGAGGACGTGATTGCGGTGGAGTTGAGGCAGCGCATCTGCAATGGGGATCAACTCCAGATTTCGCCGTAATTTTTTGTATAATTGTACCGCGTGAATATTGTCAGGTTCTTTTTTTAATAGATCTCGAATAAGATTGATATCCATCAAAGTCAATAATCCGTCTCCACTTTTGGGTAACGTAAATTTTAAGGAAAAACGATCGTGCTCATCTTTTTCAATTTCATAGCCTAACTCCCGTATAATGCCCAGATGTCGATAAAAACTGCTCTTGCTAAAGCCTAGCCTCGATTGTAGTTTTTGGGCAGATAAGGCAGGCGGAGAATTCAGTATTCGTAACAATTTGAAGATTTCTAATACTTTATTTTTACTTTCCATATCTTCTACATAGTTTTTAAATCGGTTGCAAATGGATTTCCGTATCCCCAACACCCACCCATAAATATTAAAAATTATATTCATACCACAAAGAAAATACAACAATACTTATAATAAAATTCGAAAACATAGTACAAACGGGGGAGGGACCAGGCAGCTACAGGATTCATAAAGACAAATCAGCCTAGAATAGCCAATCCTACATTTCATCAGCTCAACTAATCCACAAAAAAAGCCCCTTACCATCCGGTCAGGAGCTTTTTTTATCTAATATCTACCAATCAATCTACGCGTCTACAAATCCACGAATCAAAAAATCCGCACAACTTGTCTCGGCTAAAAGCCGAGATCTACCCAAACGCCTTCCCAATCTTCTCCGCCAATTCCAATCCAATATTCCGCTGTGCCTCCAACGTCGAAGCACCAATATGCGGTGTCAGGGAAATCCGTGGGTGAGACAATAAATCTTTCCGTGGCGTCGGTTCATTTTCAAAGACATCCAGGCCAGCCGCAGCTACCTTTCCACTTTCCATCGCTGCCAATAACGCATCCTCGTCAACTGTACCACCACGAGCACAATTGACCAAAACAACACCATCTTTCATTTTTGCAAATTCAGCGTTGGATAAAACAGGTTTGCCCAAATTAGGAATATGCAAAGAAATGAAATCACTGTGGGCCAACATCTCATCCATTGGTACCGTATTTAGCGTTACCGCCAAACCACCGCGACCACCGTACAGGTCAATCTCAATCGTCGCTTCTTTTCTTGCCGGATCCACGGGCAGAACGTTCATACCCAAAGCGAGTGCAATCTTGGCCGTTTCCTGACCGATATTTCCAAAGCCAAGAATCCCCAGCGTTCGACCTCTTAACTCCATTCCTTTAGAATAATTTTTCTTTAATCCTTTGAATTCTGTATTACCAACCGTCGGCATATTTCGATTCGCATCGTGCAAAAATCGGGACAGGGTAAACATGTGCGCAAAAACCAGTTCCGCTACAGCTGCCGAAGAAGCCGCCGGCGTATTGATAACCGTAATATTTTTGCTCTTCGCGTAGTCCACATCGATATTGTCCAGACCGACACCACCACGGGCGATTACTTTCAGGTTGGGACAATTGTTGATCAAATCCGTCCGTACCTTGGTCGCACTACGGACCACGATCGCATCGTAAGCCGGTAATTTTGCCATCAGGTCTTCCTGTGCAATTTTGTCGGTATGTACCTCAAAACCAGCTGCTTCCAGTTTCGCTTTTCCATCGGGATGAATCCCGTCGTTAATAAGAATCTTTTTCATATTAAATTTTTATAAAAATTTTTAATCTTGCTCTCCTGAATAAACGGGATAAGCAATTTAAAGGAAGGTATAATTTGGTTAGACCGCAAAGAAAACCCTTTTTCAGCAATCTACCACTTTTCACCCATCACTTTTTTGTAATTAACCGAAAAAAGCACGTCCAAAACTTTATAAAACTTGGAGGCGCTTGATGAATGAGTTATTTTAAGTTTAGCCTTCTGTAAGAAATAAAAAAGGTAAAATGAAAACACGTTAAGAGTCTCTACGTCTCTGCCCGACAAAACACTTTTTAAAACAGCCTCAAATTTTGGCAAAAACTCTACCCCACAACAAGAACAAAAACACACTCAATGATGCAAAAATACTAGTTCCCAAAAACCACCCGTATCCCTTCGGCGCAAATTCAAACGCTACCTCGTGCGTCCCCGCCCCCAAATCCACCGCCAGCAACGGCGCGTCAAGGGTAGCTAAATCAGCTGATTGACCATCAACCGTTACCTTCCAGCCGGGATAATTTATCTGTAAAAAAATCAGCTGCCGTGCCTCTGTTCCGCTACTTCGGACTACCAGTTTGTTAGGCGTAAAATGAAGTAGTTCTACCGGGCTTTCAGGAAAGGAATAAAAAGGCGGATGGTCCAGATATTGTTTGAATTTTTCGGTCGGATGAAATTTTCTGTAAGCGCTCAATTGTAAATTATTATACCCATCTCTGGCAATGTATCTTCGCAACATCGAGTGATTATTAAAAACAGGGTAGTAGCGACTATCTCCCAGATGACCCGTTGCCAAAACAGAAGGCGTATCTGATAAAAAAACGTCCGGCAAAATGGCTAGTTTGTCCTGTAATTCCTGCGTCGGTGCTTCGCAAATGATGGTGGTAAAACTATTGAACTGTACGGCAGTGAAAATATCTAACACGAAGAGTAAGTAGATGAGTTTTAATTGTTTTACTTTTAATAAAAATATAAAAAGGAATAAGCATACCAATTGCACGGGAAGCTGCAAGAGCAAACGTGCCGCTACTGAACTTTCCATGGCAAATTGATGAAAAGCCGTCGCGCTGAATGCCTCGGGCCATTGGAGATTTTCCCGACTCAGTGTAAAAATAAAAAGGAAGACGAAAATAATAGTTGCGGCAATTGCCACCCTCTGTATTTGTCCCGAAAATTTAAGGTCTTTTTCTTTGCGTAATCGCTCCAGCCCCATCCCCGTCAAGACCAGGAACAATACTATAAAAAATAACCGAAACAACGCCGGATACCGAAACATATCCATCAACGGCAGACTATGATATAACCAACTCCTCAGAAAAAAATAATCGCCAAAAGAAATTCCCATAAAAATCAACGCGACTCCAAAAAGTGCCAACTCCTTTTTGGTAGGCCGAAAAACCAACTGCGTAACGACGAGTATAAACGCCCCCAGTCCAAAGTAAACATTGACCATCGCAAGATCCGTCTGCCAAAAGTCTACGTCCGGCGAAATCATAAATGGAAATAGCAGGCTCAACAGTCCCCGCGGAGAAAATGGAACCAGCTGTACCTGCGCCAACGGCAATCCTTCCGTCCGATTAATCAACGGCATACTCTCCAAAAAAAAGCGGATAAAACACAGACTTTGAAGCAAGAATAAAAGTACCGCCAATCCGTGTAAAACAAAAATGCGTTTACAAAAATCATATTTCTTTTGTAGTCCATTTTTTACCGTCATCCACAGAAAGATCGCTAGCAAAGTATAACCAATGGTCAGAAAAAAAGCCGGATAACCCCCCGTCAAGAGTAGCATCATCGTCAAAGATAAACCAGCAGCAGCACGTACATTCGGTTCCTTCCACAATTGATAATAATAACTTAAAACCCACGGTATCCAACCCGCACTGATAATATAAGTAAGGTGCTGAGAATTGCCTACCATAAAACCACAACCCGCGTACAACAAGCCAACTACCAACGCTGTATTCAATGACCATCCCAGCCTCGTCCCCAGTTTCTTAAAACCCCAAAAACCAATAATCGTATGCAGCACAAACTCCAGCCCAATGGTATAAACACTGTATCCGCAAAAATATCCAATCAACCAAACCAACGGATACAACGACCCACTCTGCGGATCAATACCAAGCGGATAACCAAGATTAATATAAGGATTCCAGAGGGGAAGCAGTTGAGCTTGTAACAAATCGCCCACCAGTTGACGCATCGGAAAAAACCAGTTTAAAATATCCCATTTCATGCTGTAAACTCCAAAGCTTACAGGCCAATAAAACAAGAGAATAACCAGAACGGCCAGCGTGGTTTTAAAAAATTCTTTTCGCCGGTTTTTAGACCACGCCATCAGGAAAGGTTAAAATATAAAATCTATAAAAATCAAATCGTAAAAAAATCACAATAAAAAATATACACGCCTGCCAAGCCGAGGCGTGGTCAAAGAATCTCTGCGTTTTCCCTGCGCACCAAAACAAGGAAGAAGATATACATACTAAAATCGTTGCGTCTCAAGTATCTCTGCGTCTCTGCGTCTCTGCGAGACAATCTACACAAAAAGAGAAACACGATGGAAGAGCATTATTAATTATTCATTACCCCATTATTCATTCTTCTTACCCAATTCCTTCCTCAACTTCACAATCTCCTCCTTCAAAGCACTATTCTCATCGTACATTTCATTCAGTTTATCCCGTAACTCTTTCATTGCCTCTTCGTCCTCTCCCGCCTTTTCCATCGGTGGCGGAGCCAAAGCCTCGGGAGTCAAACCTACCTCTTCTTCTGTTTCTTCCCATTCGGATGATAATACCCTCGGTTTCTGTACGGCCTCCTCTGTCATCTCCACTTCTTCCACCTCGGTGGTTTCCATCCCAACCATCTTTTTCAAATCATTTAAACCCTCGCCACCTTCAATAAAAGTAGCCCCCAGATAAGCCAGTGGTACAATAAAAATCAACGCAATAAGTAATCGCGCAAAGCCCGTCATTCTTAATTTTGATTTCGCCATTTTATTATTTTTTCTTCTTGAATTGCTTCTATCACTTCGTAAAACAACCAGAACCCTCTCTAAGTTCGTTAAACAACTATTTACCATCAATCACCGAACTTTTAAATGGATCATTTCAATGAAATAAGATCAAAGGAATGAGGTATTAATAAATTAAGAATTTTGGGTTAGCGATTTTTGTTGCTAGTAAGGCAAAAAACATGACTGAACCATGTGAAGGAACCGGAACGGTCGGGCTGCCATAG
>Ga0209187_1001448_pt1 | contig 27432 bp, 18 predicted proteins | sample BantaG_FD_187430 | JGI IMG/M metagenome (GOLD analysis project Ga0209187, IMG submission 187430) | Marine algal microbial communities from Bantry Bay, Ireland - BantryBay_4 metaG (SPAdes) (version 2) | ecosystem: Host-associated > Algae > Red algae > Unclassified | place: Bantry Bay, Ireland...
TAGTACCCAGCTGCCAAGATCTGCCCAGAGCATCCTTGACCATGAAGTCCAACTTAGGACCATAGAAAGCAGCTTCGCCCAGCTCGGTTGTCGTCTTTAGACCTACCTCTTGCGTCGCCTCAATAATTGCCGATTCTGCCTTATCCCAATTCTCATCGGAACCGATATATTTTTCTTTATTTTCAGGATCACGTAAGGAAATCTGAGCGGTAAAATCTTCGAAGCCCATCTTACTGATCACATGCATTGTCAGTTCCAGCACATCTAAAAATTCACCCTTCACCTGATCTGGCGTGCAGAACAAGTGCGCATCATCCTGAGTAAAACCACGCACCCGAGTCAAGCCATGTAGCTCACCCGTCTGCTCATATCTATATACTGTACCGAACTCCGCCAAACGATACGGAAGGTCACGATACGACCTCGGCTCATTGGCAAAAATCTCACAGTGGTGAGGACAGTTCATCGGCTTTAGCATGAATACCTCGCCTTCTTTCGGCGTCTGGATCGGCTGGAAAGAATCCTCCCCATATTTTTCCCAGTGACCAGAAGTTACGTAGAGTTCCTTTTTTGCAATGTGCGGAGTGATCACGGGTTGGTAACCACGCTTCAGCTGCTCCTTTTTGAGGAAGTCCTCTAGACGCGAACGAAGTGCCGCACCCTTAGGTAGCCAGATCGGTAGACCGCCACCCACTTTCTCAGAAAACATAAACAAGCCCAGCTCCTTACCCAGTTTTCTATGATCTCGTTTTTTAGCCTCCTCTAGCATCTCTAGATACTGCGTCAATTCTTTTTGCTTTCCAAAAGAGACACCGTAGATACGCGTCATCTGCTGACGACTATCATCACCCTGCCAAAAAGCACCCGCTACATTCATCAGCTTGACCGCCTTGATCTTGCTCGTGTCTTTGAGGTGCGGCCCACGACAAAGATCCACAAAACCACCCTGTGTATACAAGGTCAACGCTTCATCCGCGCCACGCTTCTCGATCAATTCGATCTTATATTCATCACCCTTTTCGGTGAAGTACTTCAGCGCATCCGCCTTACTAATATCTTGACGTACAAATTCATTTTTCTGACGCGCCAATTCCAACATCTTTTTCTCGATCTTCGGAAAGTCATCAGATGAAATCTTATGCTCCCCCGGATCAATATCATAGTAAAATCCATTGGAGATTGCAGGCCCTGTACCCAACTTGATACCCGGATAAACCGCCTCCAACGCCTCCGCCATCAGGTGTGCCGTACTATGCCAAAATGTTTTCTTACCATCCTCATCATTCCAGGTTAGGAGTTCTATCTTACTATCTTCAGAGATAGGGCGATTGGCGTCCCATACCTCACCATTGATACGCGCAGAAAGAACATTACGTGCTAGTCCCTCACTGATCGATTTAGCCACATCCATAGCCGTAGCACCTGCATCATACTGTCGGACATTGCCGTCTGGAAAAGTAATATTGATCATAATTTAAATTTGAATTCGAAGGACAAAAGTAAGCCTTTTTGTAGAATGTTTATTTGTTTAATCGTTGATTCGTTTATTCACAAGGTACTAGCGGCTAGGTACAAGGCACTAGCGGATTGTATTAGTGTTTTTTTTGCTAGAACCTAGAACCTAGAACCTAGAACCTTATTACACAAAAAAAAAGAGTTGATAGTCACAACCTTGCGATTCAACTATCAACTCTCCACTTTCAACTTTTAATTTTTAACTTTTAACTTTTAACTCCCTTCACGAACCTACCGCAAAAGTCATTTTTAAGTTCACTCTAAATGCAGTCACTTTCCCATCCTTGATAACTACAGATTGAGATTGTACATATGCAGACTTGAGATTATTTACAGACTTGCTAGCTTTTTTTACCGCATTTGCTGTTGCGTCTTCCCAGCTCTTCTTAGAGTCAGACATGATTTCAATAACCTTCATTACAGCCATAATTCATTTTTATTTTGATTGATTAAAAATAGAAATGCCATTCGCCAACAGCGAATGACTATTGCGTTGAACGGATAAATTATTGAAAATGTTTGAATTACTAGTAACTTTTTGTTTACCTAGCTGCCAGTTTTTTGATCTCGTTGTAGAGCTTATCCTCATCGCCAGATCTGAATTTACGCTTGTGATAAGCGATCTCCCCATTGCCATCAAAGATGAAAGTCTGCGGCAAGCCATTCAGCTCACCAGGCATGACATTTCTAAATTCTCGATTAGAGTCATGGTATGCCTCCCATGGCCAATCCGCCTTCTCGACATATTTTAAATAGTTGTCATAGTTTTTTTCAAAGTCAGTAGAGATGGCGACTAAGTTAAAGTCTGTCTCATCTTGCCACTTCGCATACTTTTTCTTGATCGCCGCCATTTCGACGCGACAAGGGTAGCAAGTCGTCAACCAAAACAGTACCACCGTAGGCTTCCCCTTCTTAAATATCTCCTCCGTACTTGTCTTATTACCCACGCCATCCGTCAGTGCCAAGTCAAATGGGAAGGTCTGCTTTATCTCGGTTTTAGGTCGAGATTTGCTCGTGATATAGTTCCTATTAGGTCGTTCGGCCGTGGCGCGCGACACCAGTACAGGTGTGGTATCCTTTTTTGTCACCGTTTTTGTACCCTTTGCACTCGCCTGTATCGCATCTACATTCGCCCCAGCACTAGTGCAAGCTGCGATCAGACCCACAGCCAATAGCATATATATATAAGTTAAAATTTTCATATCACTTTTTATTTTAATCCCCACAAAAATAACCCCAAATCTGCTAAAAATCAGTATTCGTCTTGACTTTATGATTTTTATAATAAATTGGGGCCATCCCGATCCCTCGGTTCCGCTTCGCTTCTCTCTCGTGACGGGACTGCGTCGTCCGTTATATCCCTTTTTTCGCAAAGCGAAACAAAGGGATGCCACTTCCACCGCTTGTCCTGCTCCCGCTGATCGACTTGCTTGGTGGCCTTCGGCCAGTCGCACCCAATTTCAATAAAAATCATTATCTTTTGTAGCGAATTCGAAACGAATTGGGTATTAGTAGTGAACAGCGCTGAATTTTATTATTCAAAACAATACGAAATGACAAAGTTATATAGATACTTATTATTTGCTTTTATAGGTGGCCTTATCTTCTCTGCTTGTAGAAAAGATTCCATCGAACCAATTACTGAGGACATTCAGCCGCCACCATTTGAAACTGGAGAAGAGTCAGGTATCAGCGGAGTTGTAATTGATGTAGAAGGAAGAGCTTTGCAAAATGTCGAAGTCAAACTATTGACATCCTTCGGAGCAGAAGAAACTCGAACCTCCGATGAGAATGGCTATTATAGATTTGATGACGTAGCCTTTGATTCTGACGGCGGCTTATTAAACTTCTCTCTCACAGACTATTTTGATAACTATAAATTTGCCTATCCAGCGCTCGGACAAAGAGCTTGGTCCAAAGTAAAAATGATACCACGAACCAAAGCAGGAGATTTTGACTCTGCTACTGGCAAAACCATCAACCTTGCTGGCTCTGCACAAATTCAATTTGACGCAGGCGTAATATCCCAAGCCAATGGAAATAGTTATACTGGAAAAGTAAATGTTTACGCACATTGGTTTGATCCATCAAGTGATAATTTTTTACAAACCAGTCCTGGTGATTTGCGGGGAATAAATACACAAGGAGGGGGTGTCCAGTTGAAATCCTACGGCATGATGGCTGTAGAACTAGAAGATGAAAATGGAAACGAACTGCAAATTAAATCTGGAGAAACGGCGCAATTGACATTTCCAGTTTCTGGCGATGCACCGAATGAAATTCCGCTTTGGTATTTTGATGAAGAGAGTGGAGATTGGCTGGAAGAAGGAATTGCGAATCTAGAAGGAGGAAACTATATAGCAGATATTGCGCACTTTTCGTTTTGGAATTGCGACATCCCAATTGATTTCGTCAACTTAAAGGGGCGATTAGTAAGTGACGACGGTACACCATTTTCAAATCAAGAAATACTTATAGAGTCAGATAATTTCGGATATGCGAATAGTTATTCAAATAGTGATGGTTATTTCGAGGGAAAAGTACCTAGTGATGAGCCCTTACTTTTTCAAGTCGTAGGGTATGTTGATTGCCCAAGTGGAACCAATGTATTATTTGAAAAAGAATACAATTTTTCGGAAGATACAGATCTTGGAGAAATTGTTATGTCTAGCCCTATTGTAGATGACAATGTTTATCACATTAGTTCAGCCTTAAAAGATTGTACTGGTAACCCAGTACCAAATGCACTTTTATTGGTAAATGTAAATGATGAGATTTTCATTTTGGAGTCCGATGCACAAGGAATAGTCTCAGGATATATTTATATATGTAATGAAACTACTGCCATAGCCTATGCAAGGGATTTAAGTAATGGGCTGAGAAGTGAAGAGATTACCATAGATTTAAATACTTCCGAAATAGTACTTGCGGATATTAAGATTTGTGATGAGAGTGAATTTTATTTAGAAATTTCTGCAAATGGCTCAGAGAAAGTTAGGATACCTAATCCTGTAGTGTATGATTTGAACGATGATGAATATCTAATTTATGCAGCAGGCAATGATTCGTATGCTGGGATTCGTATAGATCTTAGCTCATCACCTCAAAGTGTTCGAAGCTCAAAATTAAAAGTGGTTGATCCAGCGCAAAATCTAAACATGGGCTTTTATTGTCATCCAGATCCTTTCCCTACATGTGCTAATCTTAATGTTAATAGTTTGACTTATGATGCTACATCAAATACTTTATTAGGTTCAATTTCTGGAAGGTTAGAGGCTGAAACACCAACGGGTGGAGTTGAAGGTGAAGTAGAAGTTTCATTTTTCCTTCCATTTATGGATGAGGAATTAAGTACTACATTAGTACCCGTGAACATTTGGATCGATGAAAATAAAGATGGCATTAGAGATTCAAATGAACCAATACCAACAGACTTTGATGATATAAAAGGAGTTTTTAGGTACTTTTATACAAGTGCTTCAAGATTCAAAATCGATGTTTTCCAATCGCCAAAATATTATAACTCTACCAATGGCACCATGGAATTAGAGTTACTTGAAGACGAATGGTGGTCTATTGATTATTTTGGCCAAAGAACAGTGACATTAAAAGATCAAGGTTCTAATGATTTATTGGATAGCGATTTCGAACCCATCGCATCTCCGCTAAACTCAGCAGATGATTTCTTTGTGGAAAAAGGAGTGCCTTATACAAGCTTGGGTATTGGGCTGTTAGAAGAATCAGAAATGCTATGTACTTCAAATGTAGTCGATTGTGCACCGAATGGTTCTATACTTATTCAGGTTAGTGGAGGTACCGCTCCATATACATACTCTTGGTCAAATGGCGCTGCTACACCAACTACTTCGGGACTTGCAGCAGGCGTTTACAGTGTAACCATTACGGATAGTGCTGGTAACTCTTGTGAGCAATTCACGAATCTAGAAGAAGGGAACAACCAGTTAAGTGGATTTGTATTCGTAGATGAACCAGGTGGGAAGGACAATATTTACGATCTTGGTATTGATACAAAACTAGAAGGCGCGCAAATATCTTTAGTTCATCCGACAATTTTCATTGCTCCAATTGAATCTGATAGTGAAGGCAATTTTACTATTCCAAGTGCAGGAGATATTTCTGATGAGTTTATGCTTGTAATGGAACCAATTTCTGGCTATGTTCCGCTTATACCCAATGAGGGTAATGATGAATCTATTGATAGCGACTTGGGCACCGATGACTGTGAATATTGCATCGATCTACAATTTGAAGGTTGTGATGATCAGAAAGTAGTTGGAATAGGTCTGAAAAGACAATAAATAACATTTAGATATTGAGCCAACACACGCACATAAAGCAATTAATTGACCAACTCTTACAGGACGACCAGTTGGCCCAACGCCAGCTGGTTGACTTGCAAGGGGATCGGCTGTATGCGATCTGCCTGAGGTATGTTGGCGATACCCATACTGCAAAAGATGCTTTACAAGAATCCTTCATTAGAATATTTAAGCACATCAAAAAGTATGATGCTAAGAAAGGCTCATTTAATACTTGGATTAGTACCATTACGGTAAGGCAATGTCTAAGTGTGATCGATAGACGTAAGTTGACCTCCAGCTTGTACAATGATAAAAACGAATTACTCAAAATAGTAAACGAATCTCGACAGCAAGAACCCAAGATCATTGACAAAATGAATGCAGATGATTTGATGCTTGTCGTCAGAACTTTACCAGATGGATATAGAGAAGTATTTAACCTAGCAGTGATCGAAGGATACTCTCACAAAGAAATAGGAGAACTGCTAGGATATAAAGAATCATACTCGCGAACGATTCTTACGAGAGCCAAAAATTTATTACGTGACAAGCTTCAGGGAAGTGGTATAGTAAGTCTACAATGATTAATTGAATCAGATAGTTATGGAAAATAAAGATTTTCAAAATAAATTTCGTCAAGAGTTGACAGACCACAAGGTCTATATTGACAAGGATGCTCTGTGGGCAGGAATCCAAAGTGAGAAGAGAAAGAAGAGATTTAGATTCATCTTTTGGTTCGGAGCAGGATCACTGGCGATCATTCTTGGCATAGGTGTTTGGAGTACTTTTGGTTCCTTATCCTCAGATGATAATATAAATACAGTTCCAACAAATCTAAAAGTAGAGGAATCGAAAATTGCTAAAAGCACAGTTGAAGTAATTGATGAGCCCAAGGAGGAAGTTATCGAAAAGGATATTCTTCCAGTACGAAATATATCTAATGAGGAGAAGACTTTAGTCAAAAATGAAAATTCAGAAATATATAACCAAGTATATTCAGATCCTCAACTGATAATGGAAAATCAAGTGAAGGAGAAAAGGCAAGAATACAGTTCACCTAAAATGGAGAGTATCTCCGAAAACATAAATTTGAATACTACCCAATCGGAAAATGAAAATATTATTAAACAAAATATAGTATTGATCGACAAAGATTATTCTATAGTTCAAGTTGAAACAAGTGCTGCGCTCGATCAATTGAAAAAGACTATTACAAAGCCAGAACTGCATGACAATAATGTGACCCCCAATGCTATTAAAGATAAGGCTAAAATCAACAGCGACCCACTTACAGAAGATTTGAAGGAAGCTGATAATACTAAAAGCAATGTAGGTCCAGAAGAATTGGACAAAGATGATCAGAACAACAAAGTTACAGCTTCTTCTGATCCGACTTTCCGTTTTGAAGTGGTACCACAAATTGAATATGGAATTCCTATAAAAACATTACTGGCAAAAAGCGCCATAGATCATGATTTAGACGAACTTAGAAATCAAATCGAAACGCCATTAGAAAACTGGAGTGTTGGTTTATCCTTTCAAGCCAATCACAAGTCGGGATTATATTTAGCTGCCGGATTCAGATTTGATCAACTCCAAGAAATAGTGGATTACACAGAAACACTTCAAGATCCAATTTTGTTAAATGATGTCATCCTTAAACAGGTGACACTTGCTGATGGATCTATCACTAATATCACTGGAAATGCTAACGGGACTAGCTTATCAACAAATGTATACCATGTATACAATACCTATAGAAGGTTCTCGGTACCCTTGTCTCTCGGTTATGAAAAGAATTGGAAAAATTGGGCGATAGACGCAGGCGCTAACTTCATCTTTAATGTGAAACATACTTTCAATGGCTACATATTGGAATACGATGGTACAGACGAAAACTACCAGCTTGCTAAAGACGCTGATATTTTTAGAAGCCGTCTGGATATGGATACCAGATTGAATCTAGGTGTTACCTACAAGTTCTCCAAATGGAAAATCCGTTTAAGCCCTTTTGTGCAATTGAATGAGTCTCATATTTTGCAGGCAGACGCTGAATTGAGCCAAGGGTATCGATTCTACGGCCTGAGTTTAGGACTTAGGTTATAGAGGTTGGTCGCTTACATACTATAATTATATAATCAGGCAAATAAATATCTTCTATTCATATTTGAAAGCACGTGTAACCTTAATTTCTGGTACGCATATATTCTGTGTTCGTGGCTACCATATCATACATCGTGATACTGAAATAATAAAATGCTAATATTGCCATGAGAGAAAATGCAATATAGGGACCAACTTCACCAAACCTATTCATGTTGAAACCTAGTAGTTCTGGAATAGCCATCGAGGTAAAAAATCCGATAACAGAAAACAGATAGGTAAGTCTCTTTCTGTCTTTCAACAATATGCCGAATAAAAGACCTGAACTCACCTGCCATACGCCTAATGGAAATAATAGAGCCATACCTAAAATCATAAAGTTGATTGAACCAAATAAAGACATCAAACCGCAACCGAGCGTTAATAAGATTAGTGTGCCCTGTACGTAGGTGTCCATTCGAAAAGTCATTTTATAGTTCTTATCCATGAGGTGAGATTTTGATTATGATGTAAGATAAATAAAAGAAAGTAAACTTTCAATAATTATTGAAAGTTTTGAAAATCATTAACATTCTTGATAATGCTTCTAAAGTCAATAGATGTGCAATAGAGGCTAAGTGGTGTGAACGAATCCAATTTACTTCATTATTTTAACCTTGAATAAAAGGAAATATTGTCTTTGATTTTGTTAATACCAACCAAATAAAGGCAAAATACCATTGGTGCTGTGAAGTGAATTTAAAGGGTTTTTCGAAATCGTCTACGCATGAATTTGAAATCATATGAATTCAAAGTTATAGAGATGGAAAGATCTTCTTAGTGAATCATAAGAAATTGGCTCGAACTAATCGCTCAGCATTTTGAAAGCGTTCAGCATTTTGAAAGTCTATCTTTATAATCTTACATCGAGAAGGTCATCTCTCATTAATTGGACAAGACCAATAAGTAAAGCTTCAAAATAAAATCCTTTTTCTGCCCTATAAAATATTTTATATTGTGATATAAAAATTCAAACATGCAAATCGACCAAATCATAAGAAATCGCCGCGCCATATTTCCAGCTCAATACATCGATAAAGAGATCTCGAAGGAAGACCTCATGGAGATACTAGAGAATGCAAACTGGGCACCAACGCACAAGAAAACACAACCATGGCGATTTAAAATCATACAAGGAGAGGCACTGGCGAGATTGGGCGATTTTTTGGCAGAGTGGTATAAGAATAACACACCTCCAGAAAAATATAAAGAAATCAAGTACAACAAAACTAAAAAGAAGGCACGCCAATCCGCATGTGTGATTGCAATCTGTATGAAGCCAGATCCAGCACTTCCAGAGTGGGAGGAAGTAGCAGCCACGGCCTGTGCCGTGCAAAACATGTGGCTGTCCTGTTCTGAAAGGGATATCGGTTGCTACTGGAGCTCACCAAAAAGCATTCACGACTTTGACAAATTTCATCATCTGGAAGAGGGGGAAAAGTGCATTGGTTTTTTCTACATGGGCTACTACGAAGGGGAGATTCCAAAAGGAGAACGTACGTCTATTAATGAAAAACTTGCATGGATAAAAGAATAAATTACTTCATTTTCCGGGTATACCTATCAATATACTTTCAAAATCCACGGGCAAGCGCTGAGGAGTGGTCCCGATTTTTTATCGGGAGTCCAAGCCTCGACTTTTTTCGGGGTGCAGGACCGAGTGAATAACGAGTCACGGATCATAGCGACCGCAGCTAACCGACCTTAGAAGGTAAGCTGCGGATGACCCCAAAATATACATTACAAAATCTTTATTCTCCTAAATCGCTGATAATCAATAAAATTAGGATATTGACTCATCCTCCTCCATTCCTAAAGATCCAAAAATCAGGTAAAAAGGGTTAGAATAGGGTGTGAATCAAAGTTATACACTAAAATCGAAGTAAAAAATGCCAAAATCTGTTAGTTTTGCGCTGCTAAATTCGAATCACACGAGTTATTCGGAACACACTTTATTTTAATAATCAAAGAAAACGAAAAAAAGTATGAGTGGAACAATCACTATGGTAATTCCTATTTTTGGGGTTATTGCCATATTATTCACCATTTGGAAATCCAATTGGGTTACTAAGCAAGAAGTAGGAAGTGATAAGATGGCTCGCATCGCAAAGAATATTGCAGACGGCGCCATGGCATTTCTAAAAGCAGAGTATAGAGTACTAAGTATATTTGTAGTTGTAGTAGCTATCATCCTCGTCTTCACAGCAGATTCTGAATCAAGTTCAAAGTTAGTTGGTCTCTCATTTATATTGGGAGCGATATGTTCTGCCTTGGCAGGATTCATAGGTATGAAGGTGGCGACAAAAGCCAACGTTCGTACTACCAATGCTGCACGTACCAGTTTAGGTAAAGCCCTAGAGGTGGCCTTTGCTGGTGGAGCAGTGATGGGTATGGGTGTAGTTGGTCTTGGAATCCTAGGATTGAGTTTACTACTCCTTTTATATAGTAACATGTTTGGAATGGCTACAGCAGATGAAGCAAATCGTGTGATTACGATATTGACAGGATTCTCATTTGGTGCCTCATCTATTGCCTTGTTTGCGAGAGTGGGTGGAGGTATATATACGAAGGCTGCAGATGTTGGGGCCGATCTAGTAGGTAAGGTGGAAGCAGGTATACCTGAAGATCACCCTTTGAACCCAGCGACTATCGCAGATAACGTGGGTGATAATGTAGGTGATGTGGCAGGTATGGGTGCCGATCTATTTGAGTCCTATGTAGGATCTATCATTGGTACGATGGTACTGGGTGCTGCCTTGATGGGCACAGCTACAGTCGCAGGTGCTGGATGGTCAGATGGCTTTGATTCCTTATCAGCAATCTTATTGCCATTGGTATTAGCGAGTGTAGGTATTTTTACATCTATCGTGGGTACATTCTTCGTCAAGGTTAAGGAAGGTGGAGATCCTCAAAAGGCATTGAACATGGGTGAATTTATCGCGGCTGGTTTAATGATCGCGGCTACATTCTTCATTGTTAAATTTATGCTTCCTGCAGCTTGGACCTTTGGTGGCATTACCTATAATTCATTAGGTGTATTCTGGGCTGTATTGATTGGTTTGGCTTCTGGTCTGGCGATCGGTATTGTTACTGAATTTTACACAGGTACTGGTACGAAGCCAGTACAATCTATCGTAGATCAATCTATCACTGGTGCAGCAACGAACATTATCGCGGGTCTTGGTGTGGGGATGATGTCTACAGCTATTCCAATTTTAATCCTAGCAGCAGCTATTATGGGTGCACACTATTTTGCGGGACTTTATGGTATTGCGATTGCAGCAGTAGGTATGCTTTCTAATACGGGTATCCAGTTGGCAGTAGATGCTTACGGACCAGTATCAGATAACGCGGGGGGTATCGCTGAGATGGCGGACCTTCCAAAAGAAGTAAGACAACGTACAGATAAATTAGATGCAGTAGGTAATACTACCGCAGCGATCGGAAAAGGATTTGCAATCGGTTCAGCAGCACTTACAGCATTAGCACTTTTCGCAGCATTCATGACTACAGCGGGTATTTCTTCTATTGATATTGCTAACCCTCGTGTAATGGCGGGTTTATTAGTAGGGGGTATGCTTCCATTCTTGTTCTCAGCATTGTCTATGAATGCAGTAGGTAGAGCAGCTATGGATATGATTAAGGAGGTGAGAAGACAGTTCAAGTCTATTCCTGAATTGACAAAAGCACTAGAAGTAATGAAGCGTAACGGTGAGACAGAATATGCGGAATGGTCTGAAAAAGATCAGAAGACTTTTGACGCGGCGGACGGTAAAGCGGATTATGAAAAGTGTGTGGAGATATCTACGCAAGCTTCTATCCGTGAGATGATTTTGCCAGGTGTGATTGCAGTGGTTTCTCCAGTGATTGTAGGTTTTGTATTTGGTGCAGAGACACTGGGTGGATTGCTTGCAGGGGTGACAGTTTGTGGTGTATTGATGGCGATCTTCCAGTCTAACGCTGGTGGTGCTTGGGATAACGCGAAGAAGATGTTTGAAGAGGGTGTTTCTATCAATGGCGTGATGACTTATAAAGGTTCTGATGCGCACAAGGCAGCAGTAGTGGGTGATACAGTAGGTGATCCATTCAAGGATACTTCTGGTCCTTCATTGAATATCCTTTTGAAGTTGATGTCTGTGGTAGCATTAGTTATCGCTCCGTTTTTGTAATGGAAAAAAATGCTGTTGGCTATTAGCATTTGGCTATTGGCTAAGGCCTAATAATAAGATTAAAAGAGCTCCTTCCTTCGGGTTGGGGCTCTTTTTATAATGGTGAATTGTGAATGATAAATGGTGAACGAATTTCAAAAAAATAATCTAAAATATTCCATTTTGTGCAATTCTACAGGTTTTAGGATTGACTCAATTTGAGTCGCAAATAATGCGTGATCTAACGGCATTTACCATTCACCATTTACCATTCACCATTACTTTCTGTTACAGTTCCGTTAAAAACCAAGGAATCAGTACTCTTTTAGAACTAATTGCGTCAAAAAAGGTATATTTATTAGTATAAAGTTCGTTATAACAAGGCAGAGCCCTATTTCTTCGATTTAGGTAACATATTTGCGTTATATCGCATATAATTAAGAGAGACAAAATCATATCGACGATGAAATTTAAAAGCCCATTATTCTTCTCCATTGCCATTATAGGCTTATTCGTAGCTTCATACATGCCTTACGTCAATGTAGGGGAGAAAGAAAATATTCTTTTACAGACCCTGATGGGAGGTATAAGCCAGCTGCACTATTCTCCTGAGAAGATAGACGATAAGTTTTCAAAGGAAGTATTTGATCTATACATGGAGCGTCTAGATGGAGGTCGTCGTTGGCTCACGCAGAGTGAGGTCAATATGCTCAAGGATTACGAACTATCCATAGATGAGGCTGTGACCAATCCGAATTACGAATTCTTCGATAAGTCAGTTGAATTGAAGAAAGCAGGGCTAGAAAGAGCACAAGGAATATATCGTGAGATTTTGGCTACTCCTTTCGATTTTACTATCACAGAAGATATCGAATTGGATGGCGAGAAAAAAGCATTCGCAAAGAACGAGGCAGAACTGAAGGAGTACTGGAGAAAATCCATGAAGTACGATGTGATGACTCGTTTGGCAGACCAGCTTGAAAAGCAAGAGAAGGCAAGAACTGCTGGCGAAATCAAAAAAGAAGATAAAGATGACAAAGCGAAGACAGCGGAAGCTATAGCAAAAGAGCAGAAAGATAGAGATGAACTATTGGCAAAGACCAAAGAGCAAATCGAAGTAGAGTCACGTGAGAAAACATTGGAGAGATACGATGATTGGTTTGAGAGATTACATCAGGAGCGTAGATCTGATTATATGTCTAGCTATTTGAATGCGATCACCAATGTATTCGATCCACATACCTCATACTACTTACCAAAGGACAAGGAGAATTTTGATATCAATATGTCTGGCACCCTAGAGGGTATCGGTGCAAGATTACAGCAAGGTGATGAGTATACCAAAGTGGTGAGCATCATACCTGGCGGACCTGCATGGAAAGGTAAGGAACTTGAGGTAGAAGACTTGATTACTAAGGTGACACAAGGCGATGAGTCTGTAGAAGAGCCACTAGACGTTACGGGCTTGAGGTTGGATGATGTCGTTGCTAAGATTAGAGGTAAGAAAGGTACAGAGGTGATACTAACTGTGAAGCGTGTGGATGGCTCTATCAAGGATATAAGCATTGTGCGTGATGTGGTGATCTTGGATGAAGGCTATGCGAAGTCGGCTACTCTAAACTACACAGACGTGGTAGACAATATTGGTTACATTAAATTGCCAAGATTCTATGCAGACTTCAACAGAAGAGGCGGTAGAAGTTGTGCCGTAGATGTAGCCAAGGAGATCGAAAAACTCAATGCTAAAAATGTAAACGGGATCATTTTAGATCTTAGAAATAATGGAGGTGGTTCGCTACGAGATGTGGTGACCATGTCTGGTTTGTTTATCGAAGAGGGACCGATTGTACAGGTTAAAAAGCGTGATCGCAAAGCAGAGGTACTTTCGGATGATGACGCAAGTGTTTTATATGACGGTCCCCTGATCGTGATGGTCAATGAATTTTCGGCTTCTGCATCAGAGATATTAGCTGCTGCTTTGCAGGATTACGGTCGTGCAGTGATCGTGGGTTCTAATAATACTTTCGGTAAAGGAACAGTACAGCGTTTCTTCGATTTGGATTCTGCGATCAGAGGCAACGAAGAGGTGAAGCCACTCGGTGAAGTGAAGTTGACGATTCAGAAATTTTATCGTATCAACGGTGGGTCTACCCAACTCAAAGGTGTAACCCCAGATATCATCCTTCCAGATAACTTTACTTATATCCCAACTGGGGAGCAAGATAATGAGTATGCGATGGAGTGGACAGAGATTCCTGCAGTGGACTACAGTCAGAATGTGTACAAAGTGGACAACATGGCTAGCTTGAGATCTAAGTCTGAGAAGCGGGTTGCTAACAATGATGTATTCAAGAAGGTATACGAAAATGCAAAGCGTTTGAAGACACAGCGTGATGATACCAACTCTACACTTAGTATTGAAGATTACAAAAAAGAGGTTAAGATGTTGGAAGTAGAAGCAGAGAAATATAAAGATATGTTTAAGCCTATCGATGCACTTCAGGTAAGCAATCTTGAGGTAGATATGAAAGAGATCAACGTAGACGAGGCGAAGCAAGCGCGTAACGATGACTGGTTGGAGTCCATCCAAAAAGATGTTTACATTCAAGAGGTATTGAATATCATGAAAGACATGAAGACACAGCAATAATTTATTGACTTTTAAAAAAAATATAGAACGCGTTTCATCTTTGGATGGAGCGCGTTTTTTGTTGGATGAAGTTTTTATATGGTTTAGGTATTGGGCGCTTGTATCTGGTGATCCGTTTGTATTCACAACACTAGACTCCTGTTCAGAGTGCACCTAGCGGCGTATTCGCTCATTCGCTCATCCACCGCTAGGAGCCTCTTCACGAGTCGTCTAGCATTGCTCATATCACTTCTCCCCAGAGCGCGTTGGGGATTGCTGTATTAGAAGGTTATTCTCCATTAATACCATGCATGTTAGGTTGTCTATCGTGCCTTCAGCACTAAAATTAAAGAACGTTTCTAAATAGGACTTACGTCCTATCCTTTAATCTGTCGTGCTTTCAGCACTTTTTAAAAAATGAATAAATTTTAAATCTAACCTTGGATAGCTTACATTTATATGCGGGACTACAGAATAAAAACATTGATCGGTCAAACGAAACTTGTAGTCCTGAAAAGCCTGCCCCGCTTCTTTGCGGGGGACAACAGATAAAGAAGCTAAAGCGAAAAGCAATTGTCGTAGGTTTCTGTCGTTCATTCAGGATGTATTTTTTTTTTTAAATAAGGTTGATAACCAATCATTTTATCTTAGCTCTCCGAGAATAAATCTGATTAAGCTTTTCAGAAGTAACTACCAGTAAATATTTAGCCTTAGGTCTGAAAATAACGGTTCTACGTCCGACTGGTATCAGCTAGGCAGGTATACCCCATCGGGCTAATATGTGTAGTAAGGCGGAAAGCCTGAATTGTATCCCATAAAGAATGTATCTTTGCCTTTTCTAAAACATACATTCCATTGAATTACCTCACAGTAGAGAATCTTTCCAAAACATACGGAGAAAAAGTCCTTTTTCAAGACCTCTCCCTACAGATCAGTCAAGGAGAAAAAATAGCCATCGTAGCCAGAAACGGATCTGGAAAGTCGACGCTTTTGCGGGTACTGGCTGGAGAGGAGCAGGGAGAAGGCGAGCGAGCTTCCATTAACTTTAAGAAAGGGATCAATGTCGGATTTCTTAAGCAAGAGCCAGATATAGATAAAAGCTTGAGTATCCTAGATGCCATCTACTATAGCGATAATCCAATCTTGCAATTGATCAAGGACTACAATGAAGTGATCTTAGATCCTAGCCGGTTAGATGAGTTGGAAAAACTCTCGATGGGGATGGATGATCATAATGCATGGGATATGGATGCGAAGATCAAGTCCGTTCTATCACATCTCAATATTATCGACTTAGACAAAGTGCTGGATACGATGTCTGGTGGACAGCTCAAGCGCTTGGCTTTGGCTAAGCAGATCATAGATGAACCAGATTTTCTGATACTGGATGAGCCAACCAACCACTTGGATATCGATATGATCGAATGGCTGGAAGAATATCTGCAGCAAAGACATATCACCTTATTGATGGTGACACACGATAGGTATTTTTTAGAGCGGGTATGTGATACTATCCTTGAGCTGGAGCAAGGCGTGATCTACAGGCACAAAGGAAATTATGCACAGTTCCTAGAGCGCAAAGCGATCAGAGAGACCAATGATGGAGTAGTGCTAAATAAGGCAAACAAGCTACTAAAGAAAGAGTTAGAATGGGTAAGACGTATGCCACAAGCTAGGACGACAAAGTCAAAATCTAGAACGGATGCATTCTATAAACTGAAGGAGTCGCTGTATGGCAAGAAGCAGCAGGAAGACCTGCAGATTGAGATCAAAGGTCAGCGGATGGGGAGCAAAATTGTCGAGCTCCAATATGTCTCCAAATCTTATGGTGATCTCAAGATATTAGAAGACTTCCACTACAAGTTCAAGAAGAATGAAAAGGTGGGTATCGTAGGTCCCAACGGGGTAGGTAAATCTACACTCTTGAAAATGATCTTGGGACAGGTTAAACCTGACTCAGGAAAAGTAGTAATCGGGAGTACGATCGCTTTTGGAAATTATAGCCAAGATGGACTTCAGCTAGAGGTAGATATGCGTGTCATCGATGTAGTTCGTGAAGTAGCAGAATATATCCCACTAGATGGTGGTGGTAAGCTGACCGCTACTGGACTCCTAGAACGATTTTTATTTTCCAAAAAGCAACAACAGGTTTATGCTTCAAAATTAAGTGGAGGAGAACGGCGTAGATTATTTCTATTGACCATATTAATGACCAATCCGAATTTTTTAATTTTAGATGAGCCGACCAACGATCTGGATATTGTCACGCTCAATATTTTGGAGGATTTTTTGATGGTCTTTCCTGGTTGTGTATTGATTGTGACGCACGATAGATACTTTATGGATAAGGTGGTCGATCACGTCTTCGTTTTTGAAGGGGACGGCAAGGTGAAAGATTTCAACGGTAATTACTCAGAGTATAAAGAACGTTTTGAAACTTCTCCCTTCAAGTCCGAAACACCTAAAGAAGATAAAAAAGCTGATGTTGAAGAAGCACCCGTTTCTGACGAACCAGAAAAGCGTAAGCTTACCTACGAGGAACGCAAAGTTTTCTCTCGCCTAGAAAAAGAAATTTCGAAATTGGAAGAACGCAAAAAAGAAATCCACGAGCTTTTCTTGGATACGACTAAGACGCCAGAGGAATTAACTGACTTGACCAAAGAACTAGGTGCACTTCAAGATACCTTGGATGATCGGGAAGAGAAGTGGATGGAGATGGTGGATTTTGTTTAAAGAATTGTTTATATGTTTAATCGTGTATTTATTTATTTGTGCTGTATTGACATGCAATTTTTGCTTTCAACTTCAACTCTAATACTTGTCCGAATTTAACATTCAACTCTCACGCGGGCTTAGGTGCCGAAGCTTCTCAAACATGTACAAGATACAGAAGAAAAATAAAGATATCTTACTCTACATTATTCTTACATTCATTGTACGCGCCAATTGTATTTTTCATGATATTAAGAGTATTCTCATTCCAAAAATATCCACGACGTATTTTATTTGAATGATATCTCTTGAAATTTTTTAGATTTGATATATTGAATTCTGAAAAGTGCTGGCCATTTATAGTGGGTATTTTACTTGCTAATTCCATAATGATTGAGCAATCTTTCTCTTCTACCTTTTTTTGTTGCTCTCTAATGTCCCTACCAAATCTGTAAATTAGATTAAGATACAATATAGCGGATTCTTCTTTTGATAGATTTAATTCATCCGAATTGATATTGGAAGGAAGATCAAATTTGTTTGTCCTAAATAATTCATTGTAATACCAAGCGGTCAAACTATGCGTTGAATATAGATTGTCGAAAACATTTTCAACCTCATGCCGCCAAGTTCGGAATTTATATTCTATGTCAGTAACGGTACCATTAGAGCGCGGAAATTCATTTTGTCGCATTGCTAATTTAAGATATATAGCTAAAAGATCATTAAAGTCAGGTTTTTTTAAATATTCTAAGCTGATAACTGATTCATCTTCTTTTGCTCGTAGCGCATAAAAATCAGAAAGAAATTTAAATTTTATAGAATCTGCCTGATAATAACTCTTAGCAAGATTCTTATATTCTTTGTCGTTTTTGTCGTATAGACTTTTTCTTATTATTTTGATTACTTCATCTAGTTGGTCCATATAATCCTCATCCACTAAAAAATCAATAGTCTCCCTATCTAAATATTCGTTATATTTATAAGAGTGCCAGGGTGAATTTGGGCTTTCACTCAGCGAACAACTGATCAAAAATAAAATAGAAGTGTAAATGATTATTCTCTTGAGCACAAGTAAATTTTAATGAAAGATAAAACTATTTACACGCTGTAATGAGTGCAATAACACTATTGGCATTATAGAAATCCATATTTTCGAACCTTAGTGGTTTGCGAATTTTGTTTATAAGATAAGTGAAATCGCTTAAATCTTCAGCTTTGAAGTTGTCATATGTCTTACCGTCAAAAGTTGGGAGCCTTTTTGCAACTCGTTTGGCCATTCCACAACTTGATTTTCCTGTTTGATATGCCTTTCTATTAAGCTCTACCCCAAAAATTGAAATTAGATTATAAAATAGAATGCTACCTTGCCTCTGTGTTATACCCATCTGCTGAAAATCTAAGTTTCGACCCGACATATTTCTGTTGCTAGGGCTAAATAAGATCACCGTATAATAAGTTAAAATCATTCTATCCTCAGTAGCAATTTCAAGCGCCCAATCAATCAACTCTTCCGTTTCCATTTTTTGATTCTTGTCAGCCCAATGATTAAGTTGCATCTTATAGTTTACATATAAAGAAAATAAATCATTGAGATTCGGCTTTTTAAGAAACTCATCTTTATAGATACCCTTATTTTCTTTCGAGAGCTGAGAATACAGTTTTATCAGATAATCAAATTTTGCGTTATCCTTTTCTTTATATGCATGTGCTCTGCTGAGATATAGGCTTTTCATTGAGAGGAATGGCCCACTCTGTACACTGCTTACTTGCTTTAACATTTCAATAAAGTCAGGATCTATCTGAGACTTGAGGTTGGATTGGCATTTTGCTTCGAAGCTAGCTAGGAGCAGTAAGGCGAGAGAAATTAGGAGGGTTAGATTTTTCATGTTATAAATATGCTAAAAAATAAGCACCTTACAAAATATTGAAACTGTACAATCCAGCGCAGCAATTCATAATCCATAACTCATAATTCAAAAAAGAGTATCATCCCTCGTCCAAGGATCCAATCCATCATGTCCTTCCCGCGCCGCTCGCTCCGCGGCCAACCTCGCCGCCTCTTCCTGCGCACGTTGCAGTTTAGTTTTTTCAAAGATATCAGCAGGTAGAAAGACAGTGGTTTTCTCCGTATTCTCATCTGTATAAATATTGCGCATACTCTCTACTTCGGATTCCTCTAATTCATCCTTAAAATAGAAAGCCGTAAAGATGCCCATGATTGCACCGAGTAGGTGACCCTCCCAAGAAATATTACCTTCGTTCGGGTTAGGCGCAATACCTGCAAAGTAGCCACTGTACAAAACTGTCACGATCAAAGCAAGGACGATGGACTGTAGAGAGCGGCGAAAAATACCACTCCAGAAAAGGAAAGCTAAGAGACCGTATACAATACCACTTGCACCAATATGAGGCAAGTAGCAAGTTCTGTTGAACTCCGTACCGCAGAAAAAGAGATTGCCGAGCAGCCACAAAGCGATGCCACTTAGAAAGTAGATCATCACAAAACTACGGATCGCCACCTTTTCATAAAAATAGAATAGCGCGGTGCTTAAAACTAAAAAAGGAATAGAATTGGAAATGATGTGATCCAAGCTACCGTGTAAGAGCGGAGAAAAAAGAATGCCGTCTAGCCCCTTAAATTCACGAGGTAAGACACCAAATTGACCAGGAGAAAATCCAAGTAAATTCTGAAATAAGAAAATCACCCAGATCAAGCCCAGAAAGGCGAGTGGTACAAAAAGATGATCGATCAATTTTTTCTCTTGCAAGTCGGGATTCTATTTGATTAATTCTTGGCTAATCTAATAATTACAAAACCCAAGTCACAAAAGTTTAGCTTGAATTACTTATATCTTCTACGTACGAGATTGATTAGCTGTTTTGCGCGCTCTAGTTTTTTTCCTTCATTCCATTTGAAGACAGTTACCAAGTTACGCATCATATAGTCCTTCGCTTCATTGAAGTTGCCCAGACTATTGAGCTGAGTCAGAGAATTATTGAATGCTTGGTGATCATCATTGAATAGCTCCTTGATCATAGAGATCTTATCGTTGAGCCCTATAGATTTGCTAAGATCTTGGATCGGAGTAGAGCCCCACTTGCCTGCAGCTTCACTTGCTTGTTCATCATCAAACAGTGCATAAACTTCATTGATATTGACATTGCCTCCCTGGACTGGCTGTGGAGTAGGTGTAACTGTGGGCGTAGGTATCACCTTCGCTACTGGAGTTGGTGCTACTGGCGGAGGAGGAGGAGTGACAGTTGCAGTGGGACGTGTTACTGGCGCACTAGAACTGGTATTATCTAAGTGCTTGATAGAATCTGGTATAACCACCATCTTCGGAGTACTGATATTGGTATCACTAGCTGTATTTTCAGCTTTTGTAAATCTATCATTGAATGTCTTACCAACACTCTTATCTGCAAGACGATCATTAAGACTTTTACCTTGAGGATTAGTCAAGTTGTCAGCTACGGTTTTTGTATTAGCAGCAATACGCTCATTTAAATCTTTCAGTTTATCTTGAGCCTGAGATTCATGACTTACAGTTGGAGTTGGTTCTACAGGTTGGACGACAGGTTCAGTTACTTGCTGTATAGGTTGAACTGGCTGTGTACCATGCTGCACTGGTTGCTGCACAGGGGTAGGTGCTACTACATTGTTCGCTAATGGCTGTTCCACTGCAGGCGGCGGCGTATTTTGCACAGGTGCTTGTGTCGTCGGTACAGGCACTACAAGAGTAGGGGATTGTACCACAGCTTCTACCTTAGGTTGAGAGCTTACCTTTGAGGCATCGTCATTGACGCAAGCTTCATAGAGTTGGCTTACATAGGCCTTCATCAGATCCTTTTCTATGCTAGAGATTTTGCCATCCATATTGATGTTCTTGTCTAAGGCATTGATCTTCTGTAATATGATTTGAAACTGTGATAAATTCATTAACTGCTATTTTGATGGTTTGTTATAGGATATATACGTTGAAAGAGTGAAAATTATTCAAAAATCACCTGTTTTTTATTTGGAGTCGCTACTAATCACAGTAAATTTAAAGTTTATATCAATTAATCGATAATATAATAGATGTTTTTAGAGCCACACTTTAAAGGTCAGCGCAGTGGATGGATAGAAGTAGTCTGCGGATCCATGTTTTCTGGTAAAACGGAAGAGCTTATCCGACGACTAAAACGTGCGCGTATAGCCAATCAGGTGGTCAAAATCTATAAACCTATGATCGATACCCGATACGATGAAGAAAAGGTTGTATCGCATGATTCTAATTCTGTCGAATCAACACCTGTCGCTAAAGCCAGCGAAATTCTGAAAGTAGCGGATGACGTCAATGTCGTCGGTATCGATGAAGCTCAATTCTTCGACGCTGAGTTACCTGACGTTTGCCAAGCTTTGGCCTTGCGCGGAATTCGAGTCATCCTATCAGGTCTTGATATGGATTATATGGGCAAACCATTTGGTCCGATGCCGGCGCTATTGAGTATGGCGGAGTATATCACCAAGTTGCACGCGATCTGTTCTCACTGTGGCAATTTGGCTACCCATTCTTATCGCCTAGTCCCTGCCGAGGACAAAGTACTGCTTGGTGAAAAGGAGTCTTACGAAGCGCGCTGTCGGACTTGCTATGCGATGGGCAATATTTTGGACTTTCGCAAAAAGGAGTCCTCTGTTTCTGATGTGGAACAGCAGAAGCTGGATCTTTAAGTTAGTTAAAAGTTAAAAGTTAAAAGTTAAAAGTTAAAAGTGCTGCTCTTTCGTGTTCGGTAAAGTTGCAATTCATAATTCACCATTTACAATTATCTTGCGGGCGCTTGTATCTGGTCATCCGCTTGTATTCGATACCCTAGAGCACTATTCAGGATATGCCCAGTTAGTATTCGCTACGGGGCTCATCCGTCACTGGTCATTCCTTCATTAGCGCTCTAGTACATCTCATATCGCTTCTACCCAGAGCGCAGGAAAAAAGTAAAATCTATAGTAGAAATTAATGGCTCCATAGGGGTCAAATATCAATAGCCAAACAGAAAAGAGAAATGGGAGCGCCGTAGGTGTGACACTATTCCGCGAGATAAATCGTGTGCATGGCGTGCTTGTTCGTATCACTTTTACGAAGCTTAATGTATGTCATAATCCATAGCTATTGATATGTTGCTCCCGAAAAAAAAATCGGGACAAGTTGCTCTGCAGCTATTTTTTTGTAAAGTCAATCGTCCACTGACCACACTCTCTAGGCGGCATATCCAAATTGGCGGCTTGGAAAGTCGTCTTCTTCATTGCAATCAGTGCATCTGAGATGGGAGATCTATCTGTCAAGGTCGACTTGGAGCGATTGTACTTAGCGTAGACAACTTTGCCATCTCTGTGGATACAAATGTTAAATACAACTTTACCGCTTTTGCTTAAATCCTTTGGGAAGACACGCTTGACTACGGCTCTTTGTATTGTACCGATTTTATCAAAATCTGCTCCTCCGGCGGGGTCTCCTTCCCCTTTATTAGCTGCAGTATCTCTGCCCATTTTGTCTAATGTATTTGCTTTCCACTTCTTCATATCTTGCTTATCGTCTGATATTTTGAGAACATTGTTATTCGCCTTATGCATTGGGTATTTGAACACCCACTGTCCGCACTCTTTTCTCGGTGCTGAGTTGTCCCGTTGAAAGGTAGTCTTCTTCATGGCAGATAATGCATCTATGACGACAGATCGATCCGTCAAGGTAGACTTGGGGAGATTGTACTTTGTGTGGACAACATCACCCTCGCGGTTAATACAAATATTAAAAACCACTTTGCCCGTTTTATCCATAACCTGGGGGGATACCTCATTGACCACTTTTCTTTTTATGGTATCGGTAGGTTGAGTAGCTGTATTCATCTCATCCGTTTTCATACTCGTACTTTTTGTACTTGGCCTTTGAGGAGTGGTTGGTTTAGATACTTCTTTTGACTCATGATTACTTGGCGTACTTTCGAAATTCTTGGTACAGTTAAAAATAATCAAACCGATGAGGAGCAAAAGTGCAGATGGTAAGTACTTCATATTACATTGTTTGTGTCTACAAAATAGTGAAAATTTATCTTAGTTTTTATCTCTGAGTTTTAGAGGAAATGCGATAGATAATTTTTTTTAGGACTAGTGCTGTAAGACTGACTGATGCGAAGCAATATATGTCCAGTGGATATATATAAGGAAGGAACCGAAGCAAACCTGCTGAGGCAAGTAAGATCTAAATTATTTGTTTTACAAGCGAATAGGGAGCCATGGAACATAACGCCCTCCTTGTATGGATAGGGCTAGAGGAAGAGCCCAAGGAGGGAGTCCCCAAAAGAATATCCCCAAATAAAAAAAGATCATACCCTAATTCATAAGGCATGATCTTTTTTATTCAACAATTGATGCGTATATCTTAGTTGCCTAAAGCTTTGAAGTTGATCGTCCACTGTCCACATTCTTTACCTGGAGCTGAACCATCCCTTTGGAAGGTCGTCTTCTTCATGGCAGTCAATGCATCTGAGATGGCAGATCTATCTGTCAAGGTCGACTTGGAGCGATTATATTTGGCATACACAACATCACCGTCCCGATCAATACAAATATTGAATACTACCTTTCCACTCTTACTTAAATCTTTTGGAAAGACACGCTTGGCTACGCTTCTTTGCAATTTTCCAATTCCATCAAAGTCAGTTCCTTCCATGCCAGAATCTGCATTTCCATCTGTACCTGAATTACCTCTATCACTAGATCCCTGTTTCCCTTCACCAGGTGTATTTGATTTTCCATTGCCAGATCCTGATCCACCAGATCCATTGCCAGATCCTGCTTTTGCTTTTTCTGCTGCAGCTTTAGCCTTCGCATCAGCCTCTGCTTTTTTGCGAGCAGCATCCGCTTTTGCTTTTGCTTCCGCTGCCTTTCGCTTAGCTGCAGCATCTGCTGTCTTCTTTGCATCTGCTTTACGCTTTGCTTCCGCCGCTTTCTTGCGCTTTGCTTCTTCTCTTCTTTCTGCTTCTTCTGCCTCACGCTTCTTGCTAACCTCTTCTGCTTTCTTTATTCTTTCAAGAGCTTCCGCTTTTCTTTTCTCAGCTTCCGCTTTTTCTTTTTGCAATTGTATTTCAGCGCGTTGTTGCTGGATCAACTTTTCAGCAGCAGATTCAGCAGCAGCTGGTGGCTCTGTATCTTTTACTTCTGGATTTTCCGCTGTATCTTCTTCTTGTGTATCTTCCTCTGGTTCTTCTACTGCTTCTGGAGTTTCTTCAACTGGCTCAGGCTCAGGCGTAGTTTCCTGTACCTCTTCAACAGGAGTAGGATCCTCAGTCTTTGGTGGAGATCCTTCTTCTGCACTAGAACGTTCAGCTGCAGCCTTTTCACTCATCATGACCTCTTTCTCAATTTTCTTTTCAAAAGTATCTTTAAAGTCAATGGTAATGACCTCTTTGAATCGTGGTGGATCCTCCTCCTTACTATGTAGAATAGGGATAAGGAGCAACAGTATCAAGATGATATGGATGATAATCGAGGTCCGCTTCGCCTTGCGCTGCGTGATTGCCTCTGGTAATAAACCTGTATTCGCCATAATCAGTCAATTTTAGTGTAAAAAACGCCCATCTGGGTGATTATATTAGAATAACTCATAAATCAATCCAAATGTAACGTTGAAGATATAATATTAACGATAAAACTAGATTATCTAGCCGAAAATTGCTGAAGTGTTAACATTTTTAACCCTCTAGTAGAGTTTTCAAAAGCAGTTCGCTCAAGCGTTTCCTGTCTCTATGAGCCGGACAGGCGCTAGCGATAGAGTTGAATGTGAGAATGGAAAATCAAAGCGACAATTCATAATTTAAAATCCATACTTCATAATTCTCTTTACCACTCAACCGAATCCCCAGCCTTCAGCTTATCCCCATCACTATCTTTATCCCCATCATCCGATTCCTTCTCAGCTGCTTCCACTAGCGAAATCTTCGAGATGCGTTTATCCTCTAACTTATTCCCAAGAGCCTTCCAGCCCTTTACCTCGATGAAGTCTGCGATCGAGAGTTCGTACATCTCGCCTTTCTTTTTTTCCTTGTATTCATATGCGATCACAGGATTTTCATCCATTGACGCGAAGAGCAATTTAGAATCCTTGTGCTCAGAAATAAATTCGTAACGAGTATTGAGGGAGTTTGTCTCGATCTGGAATCGCTTAACCATTGTCCATCTTTTTACACCGTCAAAGTAGACCGCATTGATGACGGTATCATCCGTGAGTTTTTGTACCGCTAATAGATTTGGAATGTCATACTTCTTGTTCATATCCAACTCCGCCATCTCGTAGGTTCCGTTTTTATAGACAGCTACGATATAGTCACCCGTATCAAACTCCCCTAAGAAATCTCCTCTTTCATCGGTATTGATTTTACCACTGATTGGATCCATCCAGATCTGTATAGCACCGAGTGTAGATTGCCCTACATCTAGTTGTGTTACCTTACGGATAGGATACTGAGTGACCGTGTTCCCTTTCGAACCACGACCCTTGATCGCGATATCTTGAAAGTCAAAGGGAAAGTTTTTCTTACGGGCCGTACAGCCTGCCGTCAAGAAGATATCCACTAATTCTGACTCCCCATTCGGGTTAGCCGTAAAGTAAGATACCCTACTGTTCTTATTTCCTGCCGTCAAGTCGTATTCTTTTTCGCGAGTGATACTCTTGACATTAAATCGCTTTGCGTAGGACTTACCAGACTTGCCATCTGAGTAGATCATATTATACGTCGTTCGATCATCTCCCTTTTTCCAGACTGCAGTATGCAGGATATTCTTACCTACGAATACCTTCTCTCCGATACGCACCACTTTAAATTTTCCATCTTTGGTGAAGGCAATCACATCGTCGATATCTGCACAGTCCATAACAAACTCCGTCTTTTTGATACCATACCCCACAAATCCTTCCTTGCGATCGACGTACAACTTAGCATTGTTAGCTACGACCGCTTTACGCTCAATCGTGTCGAAGGTAGAGATTACAGTTCTTCGCTCTCTTCCTTTTCCATACTTGCGTAGTAGTTCTTCGAAGTAAGCAATGGCATACGCCGTCAAGTGCTTTAGATTGTGCAGTACTTCCTTTAGCTCTTCTTCTAGCCTCACGATCAATTCATCCGCTTTGAATGAATTGTATTTTGAGATTCGCTTGATTCGAATTTCTGTCAGACGCACAATATCTTCCTCCGTAATTTCACGAATCAGTTTGATCCGTTTATCTGACTTCTTTGCTTTTTCACTTGGTGTGCTAACGTACTTTTTCAAACCGACTCGGATCGTTTCCAATACGGATTCCCAAGTTTCACATTCTTCTATATCTCGATATATTCTATTTTGGATAAATACCTTTTCCAAACTGGCGAACAATAATTTCTCCTCTAGTTCTCCTTTGCGTATTTCCAATTCGAGCTTGAGTAGGTTCTTAGTATTTTCTGTACTGATCTTCAGTAGCTCATTGACTGTAACGAAGTGTGGTTTATTGTCCACGATCACACAAGCATTCGGAGAGATAGATACTTCACAATTGGAGAAGGCATACAAGGCATCCATCGTGATATCAGGTGATACCCCAGGAGCCAGTTCCAACAGAATCTCAACGTGCTCTGCCGTATTATCGATCACTTTCTTGATCTTGATCTTGCCCTGATCGGTAGCCTTGATGATACTGTCGATCATCGAGGTCGTCGTCACCCCATATGGCAATTCCTTGATCGCTAAGATTGACTTATTGACTTGCTCTATTTTCGCACGGACCTTGACCTTACCGCCACGCTTACCTCTGTTATAATTTGTAACATCGATATACCCAGCCGTTTGAAAATCTGGATATATTTTAAACGGCTTATCTTCTAATACTTTGATAGAGGCCTTGATCAACTCTATGAAGTTGTGGGGCATAATCTTAGTAGACAATCCTACCGC
>Ga0209187_1001452_pt1 | contig 27400 bp, 20 predicted proteins | sample BantaG_FD_187430 | JGI IMG/M metagenome (GOLD analysis project Ga0209187, IMG submission 187430) | Marine algal microbial communities from Bantry Bay, Ireland - BantryBay_4 metaG (SPAdes) (version 2) | ecosystem: Host-associated > Algae > Red algae > Unclassified | place: Bantry Bay, Ireland...
ACCATTTGCCGTTGGTAGGCGGGCTTGGTTGTTCAGTGACACGCCCGCAGGTGCGAAAGCAAGTGCTGCCATGTTCACGGTCATCGAAACAGCAAAAGCCAATGACTTGGAACCCTATGCGTACCTGCAGCACGTTCTTGCACACATTGCGGACGCGGATGAGGCATCACTCGATGCGCTCATGCCGTGGAATATGAAATAGGTGAAGGTTTAAACGCCAGATACCCGGTTAAGTTGGCGCTTACGTTTTCTCAAGGCAAAGCATGCATCCATCCCGTTAACTACAGACAGTCTAATAGAGTTTTCATATACTCCTAATTCTTTACCCTTTTCTAGAATAGCTATCCGTGCGCTTTTCGTTTCCGCTGCTCCCAAATGAGGAACGAGTGCAAGCACTTGTAAAGCCTGTGAAAAGAAGTTGCTAAGTGACGTGGTGTACTCGTTAAATGTCTTATTAAAAGAATTTAAAGTCGAAATAGCTGTGAATTTCTCACGCAAACTGCTGCTATTATCCGAATGCGACTCAGCTATAAATCCCCACTCATCAACCGCAAATTTTGGAAGTAAGAAATCATTAGTTAAACATTGCTTGTTTTCGTCCCACAACTCTGAATCTAGTAACTTTGAATTCCCATCATCGGACAATACCGTTTGAAGATTACTTAGACTTTTCAAAACCCTTTCGCGAAGTTCACGGACACCTGAAAAATAGCAATTCCACGAACTAGAACGAAAATTGTAGTCAACCGCTCCGCGAGCAAGGGCATTAAATTCAGGCAACCAAGGCATAGCGATATTGTCTAAAGCCATCCTCTTAATTGATTCGTCGCCTATAAATTCAAGCAGACTCATTCGATGACCATATCCAGTAGCACCATAGCGTTGATGGCCCGGCAAACAAGCTGCCACTATATTAATTCGTTGCACTGCCAAGTCATTAACACTAGCCTCCTCCTCTGATGGAATAAGTTGTGAAGCCTTACGCTCTAATTCAATAACGAAATGAGATACAAGGCAATCATCTTCCTCAACGAACGCAATTATTGCGGCTTCTGCTTGAATTGTCTTCTCAACAATATCGCGATTCTGCGATAACCAATCATCGTAGATACTTGAATCGAACTTGCGAACACCGGACGCAAATTTCGAAAACAAATGCAACGGAAGGGCACGCCACGCATCGGAAATAACTTGTTTGTTGAGCCAATCCGACACAGGTTTATTTTCTTGATTAAGATGTCCGAGCCAATATAGAACTTCTCCAACCGAACTAAAGTTTGTAATCGAGTTTGGAGCATTGGTTGGTAACTTAAAGGCTGTCAGCCAATCTCGTGCGAAGTCAAAAACTTCATGTTTGTTTGATTGGCGGTCTTGGATAGATTTTACCGCAACTTCAAGAGTACTTAAATGTGATGTATTTTTCGCAATTTTCTGAAAAAATCCAACTCCGCCCTCACCGGTAATTTGCGCCAAATCCCAATCCAGCGCTATCCACCAACCAGACGACGCGCGCGAATGAACTTCCTTAATCAACTCATTATTCTTCGTGGAGTAGTCTCGAATACCAAGCCATTGAAATGCTACCAATACTCCTCGCACACCAACCCACGTATTTAATTGAATATCATTAAGACTTTCAACTACCTTATCTTCAGCATCCTCGTTTCGTGAGAACGAACACAAAAGTAGACTTTCTAAGTCTTCTTCAACCACAAGCGGCGGCAAAAACGATTCAACTGCCCCCCTGGACTGAACGACAGGGTCGGTTAATTCCTTAATGATTATCTCACTGCGAATTGCATGAAACCCTTCAACATACTTTCCATCCGCCGAAGTACGGAGCAAGTATTCATGGCTAAATCGCTTCAACGCACGGGTCGGTTCCGGCAGGTTAATAAATTTCGCCAGTGCTTTTAAGTCGAGACGCGCTTCATATGCTGATGCCGCCGCCACTAGACGAAGTAGATGAAGCTCCATATCATCCAAATCGCCTCTGTTTACTTCATCCCTTAAAACGCCTATCTGTGCTCGGACTCGTTGCGACAATTTTTCATTCTGAGTGACTAAATAGACAAACTCAAAAAGGGTTTTTCTATCACCTAGTTTTGTCCACGCATCCTTGAAGTCAAGCTGAGCATCACCGTAATTCGCTTTACACAGCTGTTTGTATATTTGGCTACCTGTTTCCTCGGTGAAATCCATCGAGATATCCGTGAACGCAAAATCCGCTGCTGTTACACGCGACCGGAACCAATCGTCCTCTCGAATAGCTACCAACACACGTACTCCGTAACCACCAGATAATTCTCGGACAAATTCGACCCACAGAGTGTCACCTGGATGCACATCGATAAAAACAATCGTTGGAACATCGATGGTTTCTACATGTCCAGCAATCGCGGCTGCCATGGATCGAGCGTGTTCAAGACTAGCGGCCTTTTCGACCTGGTATCTAAAATCGGATGGAGCCCAATCTAGGAGGTACCGGTAAGACAGTGTGGTTTTTCCCTGTCCTGACGCACCCCGAAGTATGACGACATCGTCGACTTGAAACGCCTGATGAATATTCCCAATCGCATCTTCTCGGGGCACGTCTAACCCTGCAGCGACGTGCGTCGCTCGTACACGACCACCTTGGAAAAATTCATTTCTAAGCTTCTCGTTACTCTGCACAACGGGCCGAATTGCTTCAATTGGCTTTATTGAAATATTCCATTCATGCGCATGAGCATTTCTTTGGCTAATAAACTTTCCTAGTTGAAGCAGCTTTTCGAACGTTTGAGAGCGAGTCAAGCGTTTTTGTTTTTCAGCAGAAGAAATTAGCCACCACATTAGGTTTTCAAAGGCAACTTCTGGTTCTCCAGATGTCATTGTTGAAGCCAACTTTTCAATCACATATTGAGTCAGCGTATCTTCGTTAACTACCTCAATCTCCAGTCGCTCAAAAACTACTCCAGCTTCGCGCTCACTAAGTCCCTTGATAATTTTTTTGACGCCATCCTTTCCCTTTTCTTCCCGGTCTTTTGTAACAGTATTTAGTGCTCGCTTTGGCGTCTCTTCATTGTTGTCATAAGCTTTCATGAGCTCAGGACCAATCTCTCCAAAAGAAACAATTTTGATGGCGACTGCAGCATCATTGGTACACAAATAGCTGATACGGTGGTAGAACGATGGTTTAAACGCAGAGGCTGTTAAAGCTGCAGAGTAGTCCTTAACTTGCACCACTTCGAGTCGACGCCCAGAGCGGTCTTGAATTTCAAGGTCTTCATTACCTTCCGGTTGAATCACGCTATCCGAAGATAAGCCGTTATCGAAGACCCTGTAAAGACAGTAAAGTGCTTGCCTTCTGAAGCCTCGGTATGTAGCGGTTGGGTCATCTGAGAAAGGTTGCTGCATATTGGACTAGCTGGAGGGCATGGGTCGATTATACTCACTCCACGCCCTCCAGTCCTACGTTCAAAGCAGTTAAAGCATGGCTGGCCAATCAGCCAGAACGCACTTGTGCTTTACCCCTTGTTTTCTCAAACTCTTTAGCGATAACCTTCAGTAAAACATTTTTAGGTAAATTCGTTCGTGCACGTATAGTTTTCAACGCGTTTTTTCTGGATTTACCTACCGTATCAGACTTCAAGTACGCCCATACTTCGACCAATGCCTCCCTATGCTTTCGTTTGCGTTCACTCTGAAGCCATTGTTGGTAATCTCGTTTTATTTCCTCGCATACCATAGGGTGTAGATATTCCAACCCTCCGGTCGATATACCAACAATTCTAGCTACTAGTGCTAACGAAGGTGGCTTCATCGGATCAACCGAAGCTCGAAGGTCGTTTAAGCTGCGCAATACTTCTTCTCTGTTAACCAGCTGTCGACGTTTTTTTGGCCGCAAATTCTCAGGCAAATCCGCAAGCCACGCTGGGTTAAGCTGGGGAGTCCAGCAATCAGCCTCTCCAGCCAATAACCCTGGAAAGCTAATCCCAAGTCGATACGCAATGCGTCGTAGGTGTCTAACGGGTATAGGCTTGCTTTCAAACCCCTCTAGAAATGACTCTCCTTTGGGTATAGATTGCCAAAAGTTCGATTCAGCATACAAAGACCAAATCACTCCAAATATTTCTTCCAATAGCCTTATTGAATCCATTGGGTCATACACTAAGTTCGGGTCTGAGCCGACCTCAATAACTAGTGAGATCAGATCCTTAAAACAAATTTCACGAAACAGCGTAGCACTTGTCATCGGCCTTACACGAGAGCACAAACTTTCATCGCAATGTCTGCACGCCGACAAATCATAAGACCTCCTTACTCCGATCTGATATCTATTGCATGACGGACATCCATCTTCTAATTTCACATTATGATGATGGCAGTACTCAACTTCTTCAAAACACCAGATTAAGCGAAAATATGTAGTTCTGCCATTTTCAATATCATCCAATAAACAACAAGGACACCAACGCACCTGATCACTAAACAAGTCTACTGAACGACTTTTCAAATGCTCCATGGCTAGAAACGTTGTACATCGGAGATCACTTCTACCTGTGTGCCGCTCTATTATTCCAACAATGTCACGAGTATTTTTTGTAGGGCGAACCATCGCTAAAGTTTTCCACGGGTTAGGTGACGACTCCCGGATCCTCTTAATGCGCCAATTGTGCCTCCTGTCGTACTCGCGCAGTGTACTGAAGAAATTCTCTATCGACATTCCGTGTACCGTCGCCAGCCTTGTAACATACGATGGAAAGCTCTCAACGTGCTCTGTACCTATTCCAATGGGATCTAATTTGTATAAGTTCACGCTCTCTCCCCCTTCTGTCTGCGTTTGACTTTGCTTCGAAAAGGTTTAGTATTACCAGTGCGCTTAGCAGCCCCTTTTTTCTTCTTTCTCCGGTTCTCCGGGATTTTACCTAATCGAAGATAGAGTTCACCGTCGTTAATTTCTCGCGCCATTTCATCAAGAAATAATTGGGGCTTACGCGTGTACATAAGATGTTCGAGTGATAGGTTCGTGTCGCCCTGAGCAATCATTTCTGAAAACGCATCTCGAATCCAAGAAGAGAGCAACCCAATCACCCCAAGAGAACCATCGAACAACTCACGATTCCAATCACACAGACTAGACACACCTTTTTCAAACTTAATTCCGGTCGAAAACCAGTGCAATAATTCATGAAATTGAGCAAGACTGTCATCAGATTCCACCGTATAACGGCGCATCTCAATCGTGCTTAACCTACCTAACATGTGCGGTGAAAGCTGCAGTACATTCACGATGGGATATGCACCAACAAATAACAGTGTGATGTCTAGTTTCTCAGCCAGCGATTTGAAAAACTCCAACATATGCAAAGTGCTTTTTTTTCCACCAACCATGTACTGTAGATGTTGAGTCTCATCAATTATCAAGTACTTCGTACCGAGTACTATTAAGGCATTTTCAAACACTGCCTGCAACGTCGTAACAGTTTCTCTATCTTGCCTACGCAAGTTTTCGTGGTTTACATTAAGCTTATTTCCTTCTATCGTATAGAAAGGATGATCAATTGCAGCTAACGCATCCAGCAGAAACCCTTTTGTAGTAAAAGCGCCTCGATCTCCTCTGTTGCGGCACGTCAACCTCACGACAGGTCGTGACTTCATTAATTCTTTAGAGCATATTGGATTCAACGTCGATTCAAATTCTCGCGCTATACTCGTTTTACCAACACGCGATGGACCGACAAGCGCATAACAGTCTGTGGTTCTATGTACAAGCGTCTTTGAAAACAGACGAGATTTTGTAATATGATAAGAATAATGTTGTACGGAGCTTTTATTAATTCTCGCAACAGCAGGCTCAACCCATGATTCATCAAAATGTTTCATCATTTATTCTCCGGAAGTATGTTGAGTGGTTGTTTTTTTACTCGATCGAATATTTCATCTAACTCCTCGTTTTCAATAACATCGTCGATGGCAGTCTCAGCATTCCTAGACAGACAGTATTGCTCATCGAATTCTTGAATAGATTTAGCCCTCATGTCCGCTGCGTCTTGCTTTGCTTCATCGCGCAGTGGCCTACCTTGAGAAACTCTCACTGCTTCGGCCCAACGGGTCATACAAGATTGACTAGAGAATTTTGTGTGTCGCGCATTCAAGGCTGTGACCCATTGAGAATCAACTTTGCAATACACGCGATATGGGTCTTCAGGGTCAATCCTTAGTTCAGTACGGTTTCGTTTCGGTTGAAGTTCTCGAAGCTTAGAATGGTAGAAGTGAAGGCCGTTGTAGACTATTTCCCCTCTGGGACCAATCTTATAATCTTGTTTGTGAGTATCATGCGCCGTTACCAGCAGGAATTCATCGTTTAGTGGTACGTCGATCCCAGAGAAGTCAAACTTTTTTAACCCATCATTAAATAAGCTTTCAGGTGTGAATTCCTCCGTTCCGACAACTGTTTGATTATAGTGTTGCCGATACTCCTCTATTTCTACAAACAACTGATCTAAGGACAGTTCCGCAAGATCTTGCGGTCGATGATTCTTCGAAAACTTTCGAGTTTCAATGTAATCAATCGTATTACCAGCTCGTTGGGATACCCATTGATCTTTAAATTGCTTGTTAATACGCTCTACTTGCGAGTTAAACCTACTATGCGCGGCAGGGTTATAGTCAACACTAACCCCGTAGTGCGCCAGCAACCCCTTATGGTACGTAGACGTGAAGTCCGCACCCCTGTCTGAATGAACAGTTTCTGGAAGCTTGCCATGCTCTCGAACACAATTTCGAAAAAGCATAGATAACGAGCGTTTACTTGGAGCATTAAAAGTAAGAAAATACGAGATCCAGCAACCAGAGCAATCATCCATTAAAACAGTTAGCCATGGTCTTTTCGTATAACTAGTTCCATTACTCTCGACGACCCTTACTAATAATTTCAGCAATGTATGATCAGCCGATGCCCTTTCAAAAGGCCGTATCGCTCTCAACGATCGCGTAGTCACCTCTGTAGTTGCAGACGCTGCATTCGCCGATCTCTTGCCGCCTCGTGCAAATGCAACGGTCTCAGAATCTTGAAACGCAACATACTTTCTATAGGTATTTAAAACTACTGGTTGAAGCTCTGGATGTTGTTGTCTAGACCAGTTTCGATAATGCGTCCATGATGCATATATAGTTGGTCGCTTTGGACTCATATAAAACGTACGAACATGATCATTCAGGTTCAGCCTAACTACTGGAGGTAATTTAGATTCCGAAGAACCTCTGTAGGGCATCACCATCGCTTGGATCGGTGATGCTCCAGCATCAACGTAGGCTTTCATCCTTTTTCTCAATCGCCGAGTATGACGGGAATTATCGTTAGAATTAACTCTGTCAATTCGATCTAAGGCATTTTTTAGTTCAATCTTGCCAGGCACCACACAGAGGTCAATGGCTTCGATTGAGCTAGGGGCTTTCCAACCATTCTCACGTTTAATTTGTAATGACTCCCTATCAGTAGACACATAGCAAGAATCCAGCTCAGTCAACAAACTGTTTTTCAAATCAGCGAAGAGATCTTGATTGGATATCATTAAATAAATATCCGAGCTAGTAGCGTTCGGAACCCGCTCCTTCAAATCTGCAATCGATAGCCAAGCGAACTCGGATAAAAGCTTTTGGATTTTCTTTTTAACTTTTGATTTAATCAACGATTGAGATCGCTGAGCCTGAATTAACAAATTAATATTGCTAGTTTCAATAGAATGACCAGTCGGTAAACAACACACTTCATGCAAGAGACCTCTTGTTTGAAAAGCTTCCTCTGCAGGTAAGTAATGCCACGCACTATCGTAAAATTGCCATTGATCAGGGTATTTAGCAGATAGCTTTTTCAACTCTTGCTCTGACTTCACCTCAACCACACTGAGGCAATCAGTTCGAAAAACTACGAAATCAGGCGTGTAACGAGACAAGCGCGTAATGCCATTTTTATCTGCCTTCCGTAATTCCACTACAGGGGGCTGGTCACGAAAACCTATCACTTCCTCGTCAAGTTCCCATCTGAATAGCCATGCCAGCTCCTGTGTATGGCTTTCATACTGAATCGTAAGTCCTTGCGATGGCGAGCTATAAGCACCTGAAACATTTTTTCTTGCAAACTGCCCAACCTCTCTAGATGGTTCTGAATTCAGCGTTTCTAAAACATATTCCTCCGCTACTAACTCCAACTCATACTTCGGTAGATACTCTATTAATTGTTTAGTGGTAATTGTTCTCATTGCCGCTCTTCTCCCTCGCGGTATTACCGCGATTCAACAGTAGGATTAACCGGTAATCTATCTGAGTCGTTTGTATATGGCCGACGCCTAAATTTTGGCGTGAAAAGGCCGCTGAAATACAATTTTCAGACAAAACCGGCATTAATTTGCTTTGGAGGGCTTGACTCTGAGGAGCGCGGAGACGATACTAGATGTCCGAAGTCGTGGCATCGTCCGCGCAAGAACCCGATTCAGGCCCAGCTTGTTTCGGGTTTTTTTATGTCTGCATTAAATTTCTCCTAAACTTAGCTTCAGGTACATATTTCGTCGGCACCCTACGAAGACACAAGATCCGCCAAGGAATCAGCACTTTGCGCAACAACGCCAACGTCTGATAATTGCCCTTTTTTTATACCTAGCAACACTGCTATGTTATGGCTTTCGCCACGAAGAGGAATCTTCTTCAGGGAAAGCACCCGGTAAACGAGCGATGGAGCAAATCCATTCTCGATGGACCATTGTCGAATTGACAATCCTGCTTCACTAAATTCCACCTTTACCTGTTCTTGCGTCTTCATTTGTGTTGGCAAAATACAACCTGTTATTAGCTGTTTCAAACAGTGTGTTTTTTTAAATTCAATCAAATTCAATTCAATTTGATTGAACTCATACTGCGTTTATAACAAGTACGAAACCTTATGACAAGTAAATGCCACCATTTTTTTGGTTCGAAATTCTGTACGAATTAGTCAGTTATATTTCTAAATTATAAAGATTGATAATTGTAGAACTGCCATATATGGCAGTCCCTAAAATCCGAGCCTTTACTACAGCCGATTTTTAAATTTTATTGCTGTTTTCGGTTGATTAAATATTTGCAAAATCAAAAAGCGAGCAGAGTAGATATGGGAAAATATTGTTTTTCTGAATATCGAATAAAATCAATTTTTTGTTTCAGTAGATAGAATTTGGCATTCTCTAACAGAGTAAGTTAGATAGATTTATAGCGACAACACAAAGTTCCAGCTACCCCATATTGACCCGTTAGCAGATCGTGTTCATCTTCACCTACAGCTTCTCTTTCCTCATAAGCCATATTTGAGGCAACCAACTTCGTTGCAGGGTTGGGGATGGCTACATCATCAGTGACATTTGTCGTGAGCATTGTTACTGGGGAAAGGTCAGTCCTTCGACGTTTAAACTGGTTCTAATTATTAAATTAAGTTTGAGAACTGCTTCAAAGTGAAGCTTGCGCGATAGGTGTTAGGCAATCTGATAAGCAATGGTCGAAGAGGAGTCAGCAGTTTGCGTTAAATTTCACCGGCATGGGTGCTGACGTATTTCGGATTCAACATTCTGAAAACTGTTCTCCCATGGCTGTAACACCAGACTTTACCGAATTAGGTCTAATAGAGGATGAACTGGAACAGCCTGTTGTTGGCATACAGTACGGTCGAAAATTAGCGGCAGGCCAATTTAATGTAGTGACAATAGGCCCAACCTAGTAGGAATTCGAAAGTAGCTGTTTCTGTTATTCCGCAAGCTGACCCGATACTATCAGAACTCCCCTCTGGATTGATATGACCACAAACACGGGTTCGGTGATGCGCCGGAATACGCGAACTGAAGCAACATTGAGAAGGTGTAGACATTAGAACGCAATGGCTGCTAGGAAACATCAAAGTCGCTTCAATTCAATTCGCAAATTATCAGAGAAGCTTTGAAATTGATAATTCCAAGTGCGTGACTCGTATCCTGTCGCATCTATTACAAGCTTGTGCTCCTGCCCACCTAATTCGGAAAATTCAAACTCACCGTTTTTATCGGTAAGCCTGAACCGATAGGAATATGATTCAATGCCCTCATGAGTCATTAGCGCAGTAATGACTACCCTCGCTTGTGATATAGGTGCTCCAAGATCATCACTAACCCAACCAGATAAATGATAGCTACCTTTATCAAGCATAAGTGTCAGGTTCTGGTATTCATCCGGCTGCAACGAGATACCATTTATTTTGAAGTGATCATCTCCAGTGGTTGATAGTTGCAGATCACCGGCTGGAAACTCATTGAGTTGAAAGAATCCTGATGAGTCGCTGACAATGTTAACCCCTGGATAGGCCATACCCGTATTGCGAACCAGAATTTCAAAATCAGGAACTGGTGAATTGTAGACATTTACGATCATTCCATCTACCGATATCAATTCGATTGAATCTAGTGTGATAGTGACACTGTCCATGTTGTTTTTAACCTGCAGGGAATCCAGCACAAAACCTGCGTAAGCACCCGAAGCCAGTACTTCCAAACGATATTGATTATCTGGGACAATACCGCGAATCACAAACTCACCATTAGGGTCAGTCGTAGCGGTATGAATTGGCTGCTGGCCAGCGGCGGTGTTCTTTGAGCTGATTTCGATATGCATTCCACTGACGCTACGGCTCAATCCATCTATCACCCTGCCCGACACATTTACCCTAAATTTAGTATTCAAAGAACGAGTCGGGTCAACGTCGTCAACGATGTCATTCGCCTCCAGATTCAAAGCCGGTGTCAAATCAGTTTTGTCTACCGCAACGTCAGCTATCGGTACAGCAGATTGATTAGCGTGATGCGCCTTGGGGTTTTGCAAAATAAATAAAACAACGGCAATAGCCAACAATGCGATAGCGAAAAGTGCGGTGTGTTTTGTGACCATCGCTTATTCTAAATCAAATTATCAGCTGCATTATTTGATGATGATCTCCGGACCCATGAAGTGGTTGGGCAGGAACGTCGATATCCAAGGCACGTAGGTAACTATAATCAGGAAGATAAACAGTACGCCGAGGAATGGCAGCGCCGCTCGTACGACTCGCATCATCGGCATCCCCGCCACACCCGAGGTCACGAAAAGGTTCAACCCCACCGGCGGCGAGATCATCCCAATCTCCATGTTCACGACCATGATGATGCCCAGATGGATCGGGTCGATACCAAGCTCCATGGCAATCGGAAACACCAGCGGAGCCACAATCACAAGTAACCCCGAGGGCTCCATGAACTGACCGCCGATCAGCAATATGATGTTGACAACAATCAGGAACATGATCGGACCAAGTCCTGCCGACAGCATCGCGCTTGCGATTTGCTGGGGTACTTGCTCATCGGTCAAGACATGTTTCAGGATGAGTGCATTGGCAATGACGAACAGTAACGTCACCGTTAACTTGCCCGCTTCAAACAAGGTATCGATCGTGTCTTGATGGAAGAACACGGTAAAAATTGCCCAAGGGCGGCGACGTAGCGAAATACTGCCTGAGTTATCATCCACAGTTGCTGCCGAAAGGCTACGATGTTTATTTCCTGCTAAAGGCCCCATATCTTTATAAACAAAGCTAGCGATAATGAATGCATAAACTGCGGCGACGGCCGCTGCTTCAGTGGGTGTAAATATCCCGCCATAGATGCCACCGAGAATGATCACAATCAGGAATAAGCCCCAACCCGCTTCGCGGCCTGACTCCACGATTTCACCCCACCCCTGCCATTCGCCCTTGGGCAGGTTCTTAATTCTCGCGATAACATAAATGGTCGTCATCAACATAAAGCCAGCTAAGAGCCCTGGAATAACGCCCGCCAAAAACATGCGCCCGACCGAGACTTCGACGGAGGCTGCATAGACAACCATCACAATGGACGGTGGGATCAGGATGCCCAATGTACCTGCGGTACAGATGACCCCCGCGGCAAAGTCCTTGGGATAACCCATCTGACGCATGCCGCCGATCACGATGGTTCCGATTGCCACGACCGTCGCGGGAGAAGACCCGGAGAGCGCTGCAAACATCATGCAGGCAAAAACGCCGGCAATCGCAAGCCCTCCAGGAAGGTGCCCGACGCAAGCAATCGAAAACCGGATGATCCGCTGAGCAACTCCACCTGTTGCCATGAAGGACGAAGCCAGAATGAAGAACGGAATGGCGAGCAGCGTATAGTGACCTTCGAACGCACTGAATAAAGTTTGCGCCACCGAAGCCATTGAGCTGTCTGAGAACCACAGCAAAAACAAAATCGACGACATGCCAAGAGCAACTGCAATCGGAACACCGATCAGCAGCATGCCGATTACCATCGCGAATAACAGTGCAACTTCCATCAGCCTTCACCCTTCAGTTGCTCACGAGCGTCTTGGATGTCGTCCTCAACTTCGTGACTCGCAACGATACGGTCGGACTTTCCTACCCAGAGTGACCATCCGGCTTGCAGAAAACGAAACAGTAGCAATGCCATTGATAAAGGCAAAACGCCATAGGGCAATAAGCGTGGAATTTTTTCGTACGCCTCACCCTCATTGAATACCGAAGCCATCCAACCCAGTACGGCGGGATGCGGGATGTCGTTAACTTCGTACCAGCCTTTGCCGCGAAACTTCTCTTCGAAACCAGTCGGAAACCAACGCCCGTCGGTGCCCGGAAGATTGGCGAAATTAGCCCAATAGTCCCAGGCCCCTTTGAGCATCATGAAACTAAAGGCAATGCACACAGCTACCGCAACCAGTCCCATAGCGCGGCGTGGTTTTGCAGGCAGAATATTGATGACGATGTCGACGCCGAGGTGAGAGCCTTTCTTGACCGCGTAGGATGCGCCTAGAAGTACAAGCCAGCCGAACAGAAAGACGGTCAGTTCCAACGCCCAAAGGATGTTCTGGTTAAAACCGTAGCGCATCACCACGTTGGCGAAGGTGATCATGGTCATTACACCAAGGATGCCTGCGATCAACGTCTCTTCAATACGATCAGTGAACGATCTTGTGCTACCCATCTCGGCCCCTCATCGTTGTTAACACTAGGGGCGGATTGCCCGCCCCTAGCACAAGCTCTTAGCTTCCAGAGTTGAAGGACTGCGCAGCGTCGATCATGTCCTGACCCACATCATCAGAGAACTGCTCCCAAACAGGTTTCATGGCATCGACCCAAGATTGACGTTGTTCGGGCGTCAGCATACGTACCTCAGTGCCTGCATCGATAATGGCTTGGCGGTTGGTTTGGTTAACCGCGAACGATTCAGCATTACGCAGCTCAGTGACTTCGTTCAAGATCGTTAGAAACTGATCGCGAACATCCACATCAAGGCTGTCTAGCCAATCAACACTAGTTACAACCAGATAGTCAATGACGCCGTGGTTGGTTTCGGTAATGCCGTCTTGTACTTCGAAAAATTTCTTGCCATAGATATTCGACCAGACGTTTTCTTGACCATCAACAACGCCCTGCTGCAGCGAACCATAAACTTCAGAAAAAGCCATCTTCTGCGGCGTGCCGCCGATCGCCTCCATTTGTGCCACCAGAACGTCTGACGACATCACTCGGAATTTCAATCCGTTAGCGTCTGATGGTGACATCAACGGCACGTTGGCAGACATTTGTTTCATCCCGTTGTGCCAGAACGTCAAACCCTGAACGCCACGGCGCTGCATGCTGTTGAGCAGTGCCTGGCCTGAATCAGAGGCCTGGAAGGCGTCGACAGCTTCGATGTTTTCAAACATGAATGGCAAGTCAAAGATGCGGAACTGTTTGGTGAGCTTTTCGAACTTCGATAACGATGGTGCGGCGAGCTGTACATCGTTTTGCAAAAGCGCTTCCAGTACTTTGTTGTCGTCATAGAGCGTTGAATTTGGAAACACTTCCATGCACGCCTTGCCGTTCATCTCTTCGTTGATACGCTCGGCAAGCAGCGTGGCGGCGATGCCTTTTGGGTGCTTGTCAGTATTGGTGACGTGGCTGAACTTAATAACCGTCTCGCCTTCGTCGCAAGCGGCCAACGCGGCGTTGGTGCCGAAGACCATCGTCAGTGATAGGGCTGTGCTGAGTAGGTATTTCATATGATTCTCCAGTGGTTCCGCATTTGTTACGGTTTTTCGGTTTGCGCCCCCAAGCGCAACGTACTAATCGAATCTATCACGCACAACTGATGATATTATTCGGCATAACTAATCAGTATTTCCGAATAATGATTAGGAATTAATCTGTGCTAACGTAGAAAACTAAGCAAGCTACGAGTATTGAAAATGTTTCAGGGTTTCGTTGAGGAGAGGATCGAAGGCGACGGCGCAACGCTATTTCTCCGCCGTGCGGGTCCTGATGACGCGCCGCCAATTGTGTTGCTGCACGGTTACCCACAAACATCGGCGATGTGGCACGGTGTAGCGCCGATACTCGCGCAAGGCTATCAAGTTGTTTGCCCTGATTTGCGCGGCTATGGCCGATCGGACAAACCGAAAACGGATTCGCAACACCAGCCCTATTCAAAACGTTCGATGGCTAACGATATCGTCGCGGTTATGCGCCGCCTTGGCCATGAACGGTTTCTGGTTGGTGCTCATGATCGTGGTGCGCGCGTTGCACATCGATTGGGCTTGGATCATCCTAAACGCGTTAATGCAATGGTGCTGCTCGACATTGCACCCACACGTGAAATGTATGCGAATACCAGCGCAGACTTTGCGCAAGCCTACTGGCACTGGTTCTTCTTAACGCAACCTCACCCGTTACCGGAAAACATGATCGGTGCAGACCCTAAAGGTTTTTGGAAACTAAAATGTTTCAAACAAGCAGGCGGCGACAACCCTTTCTCTGATGCGGCATTGGCAGAGTATCTTGCAGCCTTTGCATCACCTGATGCAATCCACGCAAGCTGCGAAGACTATCGCGCTGCCGCCGGTATTGATATAGAACACGACAACGAAGACAACGGCCGCAAACTAACGATGCCTTTGTTAACACTATGGGCAAAACGCGGAGTCATCGCGAACTGCTTTGATGCACTACAGCTCTGGCAACAGCGTGCTGAACAAGTCCAAGGCGAAGCAGTTGATACAACGCACTACATGGCCGAAGAAATCCCTGAAGACATCGCTGCACTGATGTCTAACTTCTTTGCACAGAATCCAATCCACGCGGAGGCCGCCGAATGAGCCGAACGCTTTATGACAAGTTAGTTGATGCACATAAGGTTTGCGATTTGCCAGATGGCGATATGCTGATCTACGTCGATCTACATATCATGAACGAATACACTAGCCCGCAAGCGTTTTCGGGGCTCGATACTAAGCAGTTGGGTGTTTGGCAACACGAGGCACATCTAGCGGTGGTTGACCATGTCAACGCAACCAAAAGCAGTGAGCCACATGATGCAGCGTCTAAACTGCTGATCGACAATCTGGAAGCAAACTGTCTCAAGCACAGTATCGCCTTTTACGGTTTGGGCGATCGCCGGCAAGGTATCGAGCACGTCGTGGTGCCCGAACAAGGGCTGGCTGCACCGGGCATGCTGATCGCCTGCGGAGACAGCCACACCACAACTTATGGCGCTTTTGGTGCGCTTGGTTTTGGCATTGGCACATCTGAAGTTGAGCATGTGTTGGCTACGCAAACGCTGCGCTATAAACGTTTAAAAACGATGTTAGTTGATATCGACGGCGATCTTGCACCAGGTGTTACAGCCAAAGACATCATCATGAAAGTGGTACAAGTAATCGGTGCCGGTGGTGCTAATGGTTACGCAATCGAATTTGCAGGATCCGCTATTCACGCGCAGTCCATGTCTGGCCGCATGACCATTTGCAACATGGCCGTTGAACTGGGTGGCCGAGCCGCACTGATCGCTGCAGATGATAAAGCCTATCGCGTGGCGGCTGGGAAGGCGCATAGCGAAACGCTACGCTTTGATCGTGAAGACTGGGTGTCAGATGCCGGTGCAAAATTCGACAAAACGTTAACGATCGACGCCAGTGGGATTGCACCGTTGGTCAGCTGGGGCACCAGCCCTGATCAGTCTGTCCCGATTGACGACAACGTTCCGCAGTTCAGTAGCCAAGCTACACCCAAAGCCAAAGCGGCGATGGAACGCGCTCTGGACTACATGGGCCTGACGGCCGGGCAATCGATGCAGGACATCGCGATTGATAGTGCGTTTATCGGTTCTTGCACCAATGGCAGAATCGAAGACTTGCGCGCCGCGGCTCAACTCCTTAAAGGTCGTAAGGTCGCATCCGGTGTTAACGCCGTGGTCGTTCCTGGGTCAGCCATCACAAGAATGCAAGCAGAGACCGAAGGGCTAGATAAAGTATTCACCGAGGCCGGTTTTGAATGGCGTCCGGAAAGCGGTTGTTCCATGTGCTTGGCCATGAATGATGATATCGCCATGGACGGAGAGCGAGTCGCCTCTTCTACCAACCGTAATTTCGAAGGCCGTCAAGGCCGAGGGGCGCGCACTCATTTAATGAGCCCCGCCATGGTGGCAGCCGCCGCTGTCGCCGGCCACTTGGCCGACGTGCGCGACTATCCGTTGGAGAATAATTAAGATGCCAACAACAATTACAGGTTTGGCGGCACCACTTCCGTTATCCAATGTCGACACCGACGTGATTATGCCTAAGCGGTTTTTGATCACGATCACTCGCGAAGGTTTAGCTGATGGCACGTTTGCTGATCTTCGTTTTGATGAAACAGGCAAACAGCGCCCTGACTTTATACTTAACAAAGCACCTTGGTCCAAGGCGACGATTTTAATTGTGGGTGACAATTTCGGTTGTGGCTCCAGCCGCGAACATGCAGTGTGGGGTATGCGGCAGCTTGGTATCGAAGCGTGTATTGGAAATGGCTTTGCCGGAATATTTTTCGACAATGCACGCAAGAACGGACTCGCCCTACCCGTTGTCAGTGCAGAGGATCGCGATGCACTGATGCAACTGGCTGAAAGTAATAACAGCAACGACATGACGATTGACATCGAACATCGCAAGATAACAGCGGGCGACGTGACGCTTCCTTTTCAGATGGATGATGCGACCCAAGCCGCGTTGATTCGCGGCGGTGATGAAACGCTGGACACGCTTGAATATGCTGATGCCATTCGCGCTTTTGAGGACGGGCTTATTGACGGCATGCGGGTCAGTGTTATCAAATGACCCATGGATCCACCCCGGAGGGCGCCTAGCCCGCCTCCGCGGGACGTGAGTGCCCCACTGGGTATGACATCAAAAATATTAATAATGAGGAGAAACTGAATTGGATATCAGGCAACTGGAATGCTTTGTTGCCGTCGCTGAGGAACTTCACTTCCGCAAGGCTGGTGAGCGGCTGGCGCTTAGCCAATCCGCTCTTTCCGAACGTATCTCCGCCCTTGAACACGAACTGGGCGCGCGTTTGTTTTTTCGGACCACCCGACAAGTCAGCCTGACCCAGGCTGGGGCGGAATTTGTTAAGCCTGCCAAAAAAATCCTTTTGGATATTGAGAAATCGGTATCCAACCTGCGCCACACCGCCGAGTCTGATTTACGCCGCATACGCATCAGTGGCGTTGACGAGGCAATCTCGATGCTATTGCCTAAAGCACTGCTTGCGTTTCGCAAAGCCGATCCGAATGTCCATGTTCAAATCTTGGAAGTCTCGTCATCGGAACAACACTCTCAAGAACTCATCGGCCATCGTACAGATGTGGCGTTTGTGCGAACTCCACAGAAAGACGAATTCATCACCAGCGAGCTTTTACATCGTCAGCCAATTGTTGTGGTACTTGCCAAGTCGAATCCGCTCTCAAAGGCCAAAAGCCTTTCCGCTTCCGATATCGCCGACCAAGCAATCGTGGGTTATCCAAAACACGCGCGACCCATCTTGCACGAGGCGCTCTGGAGCGAATTCCGGAAGATTGGTGCGCAACCGAGCATTGTGTGCGAGATCATAGACAAGTCAACGCTGCTGCAATTTGTGGCGCACGGGCTCGGGATCGCACTGGCACCTGCGTGGGTTCAGAACATCGCTCCCCCGGGCGTCATCTTTGTTCCGTTTGAGCCATGCGACAATCAAATCGATCTATACGTTGCGTATCGGAAATCCGGAAACTCCGACACAGTTGAACGGTTTGTGGAGGCTGTTAGAGCGACCTGTCACACCTGAAAATATGATCGTGGCGATTTTTCGCTCACTCTTATAACTTTATTCACCAGTTGATGAAAATAGTCATCTCACCAAATTAAAAGTCGATCATCTATAACTGCACTGCAAACGAAGGTAGACTCACTCCCCTTCTTTCCTGTCTTCTTAGTGAATGTGCTCATTCAGTTAGATTGATGATTTAGTAAAGCAACTTTCAACCATTGTATTTAGCTATGCGTTTACCAGTTATCTTCATTTTTATTACCGTGGTTCTCGATTCCATGGGGATCGGAATCATTATGCCGGTGATGCCAGACTTGATACAGGAGGTCGGAAAAGTTGACCTCAGTCAGGCTGCCCTGTGGAGCGGTACGTTAACCGTTGTCTTCGCGATTAACCAGTTTTTGTTCTCTCCAACGGTAGGTGGTTTGTCTGACGCCTACGGTCGCAGGCCAGTATTGTTGATCGCCTTACTGGTCATGTCGTTGGACTACCTGGTGATGGCATTCGCGCAATCTCTCTGGCTATTGTTTGTGGGGCGTTTTATTGGTGGCATTACCGCTGCTACACATTCCACCGCTGGTGCTTACATGGCCGATATCTCTTCCAGTCAAGACAAGGCAAAAAACTTCGGGCTGTTGGGAGCAGCGTTTGGTGTCGGTTTTGTGCTGGGCCCGATGTTGGGTGGATTACTTGCTGAGTACGGGTCTCGTGCTCCGTTCTTCGCAGCAGCTGCACTAGCATTTGCCAATATGTTGTTTGGTTATTTTGTTTTGCCTGAGTCGCTCAAACAAGATAAAAGGCGCACGTTTGATTGGCGGCGTGCCAATCCATTCGGTACATTCAAACAAATGAAGGCACTGCCTGGCCTTATGCCGATGTTGTTGGTATTCCTACTACTGAGTATCGCTTTCTTCGTTTATCCATCGATCTGGGCCTTCTTCGGGCGCGCACAATTCAACTGGGACGCGCGCATGGTTGGCTTGTCACTCGCGGCTTATGGCTTCGGTATTATGATCGTACAAGGCGCGTTAATCAGGCCCATTCTTGCGCGATTTGGTGAAAAAGTAACAGCCCTGTTTGGTATGTGCATGCACCTGCTGACATTCCTGGCCTACCCCTTCATGACCGAAACGTGGCATGTCTTTGCGTTTATGCCGATCAGCGTTTTCAGTGCTGTTGCAGTACCGGCGCTGCAAGGATTGATGAGCAACAGTGTTTCTGAAAATGCACAGGGTGAATTGCAAGGCGCGATGAGTTCACTTACGGCGCTGGCAACCATTATCAGCCCGTTTGTCATGACACGCGTGTTCAGTTACTTCACGCAAAGTGATGCACCCTTGTATCTGCCAGCAGCACCGTTTTTACTCTCCGCGTTGTCGGTTATTGTAGCGTTTATTCTGTTTAGTCGATGGAAGCCCGCTTAAGCTCACAAGTACTCCACGTTTCCGCAAATACTAATCGGTTGGCCTGAAATCCCAGCACCCATTGGCGAACACAAATACAACGCCTGATTGGCTACATCCTGTGCCGTCGTCATTTCGCGCAGTGAAATTTTATTGATATACTCCTCCTCCATGGCTTCATAAGGAACCCCAAGTGTTGCCGCACGTGCAGAGATCACTTTTTCAATTCGCGGCCCTTCTACAATCCCGGGTAACAAGGCATTCACTCTTATGCCATCAGGTCCCAGCTCTATCGCAAGGCTTTTTACTAATCCGATGATGGCCCATTTCGTCGCGGCATAGGGTGTGCGATAGGCATAACCCAAACGCCCTGCCACCGATGACATACAAATAATGGACGCATTCTTCGATTGTTTTAACAACGGCACCGCCAACTTAGCGCAATAAAACTGGCCATTCAAATTGATATTGATGGTTTGATGCCACTCGTCACTCGACATCTCATCAATCCCGCCCGTTGGTCCGGCAATACCCGCGTTATTAACCAGTACATCGAGTCCGCCGAGGTGGCGGTTTGCGTCTTCAAACAACTGACTCACTTCTACTTCATTAGAGACATCGCAACGCGTAGCGCCCCAATCAGGATGTGTTTCCGAGCAATCACTTAGCGCCTGCGTCGATATATCACATATGTGGATGCGAGCGCCTGCAGATGCAAACGTCTCTGCTATCACTCTGCCAATACCACTGGCACCTGCTGTAACCAGCACCCGTAACCCGGCATCCAAACCCATTGATTCCATCATTTTTATTCCTGAAATTAAGTGAAGAGCAGCATGAGATGTGTGTTAACACGGGAGTCCACATTGACTGTCCATTAATTTTTAATGTTCACTCTTCAAATGGACCGACTCCAACTAAATGGCAACCTGATCAGCTCCCTTCAGTTGCAATCTATCCCGAGCATCATCGGGTGTTGCTACGTCAAGCGAAAGCCCCTCAATCAGTAAGCGCGCCTTTGTAACTTGATCGGCATTAGATTTGGCCAGCTCCCCAGGGGCGATCCATAAAGAATCTTCTAGGCCAACACGAATATTGGAACCCTGCGCCAATCCCATTGAGGCCAGAGGAAATTGATTTCGCCCTGCTCCTAATATTGACCATTGATAGTCATCACCAAACAAACGATCGGCCGTACGTTTCATGTGCATCAAGTCTTCAGGGTGTGCACCAATACCCCCTAACAATCCAAAGACAGATTGAATAAAGAGTGGCGTTCTAGCCAGTCCACGATCAACAAAATGCGCAAGATTATAAAGATGTGAAATGTCATAACATTCAAATTCGAAACGCGTGTTGTTGTCGTTGCCAATCTTCAAAATAGTTTCAATATCTTTAAACGTATTTTTGAACACAAGATCGCGCGAATTCTCAAGATGCTCGCGCTCCCATTCATGCTTAAACTCTGAAAACCGATTCAACATCGGGTATAAACCAAAATTCATTGACCCCATGTTCAACGACGCAACCTCTGGTTTGAACACCGTCGCAGGTTGCATACGCTCCTCTACGGTCATATGCGGACTGCCGCCAGTGGTGATATTAATAACCGCATTCGTCTCGCGTTTAATGCGCGGCAAGAATTGCGAAAATACATCCGGGTCTTGTGTCGGACGTCCGGTGTCTGGATCGCGTGCATGCAAATGCAAAATGGCCGCACCTGCCTCAGCTGCGGCGATGGCTGCATCAGCGATTTCATCTGGCGTGACTGGTAGGTTGGGCGACATACTGGGTGTGTGAATCGCGCCAGTTACAGCACAGGTAATAATTACTTTGCGTTTATCCGTAGCCATTATTGTTTAGCTCTCTTGTTTAGCTCTCTTGTTTAGATCGGTGCGCGATCAGCGCAGCTAGGCGGTTATCACGCCAAACCTGACGTTCATTGATACTGTCGATGTCAAGAATTTTGCGACGCGACTCATCCAGCACAGCGATTGCTTGTTCATCCCAATCGGGCGCCACGCCCTGAGTTTCGACCATCTCTCGATACATAGGGCCATAACGCTGTGCGTAATCTGCAATACCCGCAGGGGCATTGAGATCAATCGTTTCTAGCGGTCCCATAAACGACCAGCGCAAACCCAGTCCATCACGTACAGCTTTGTCGATATCCTCAGCTGTGGCATAACCACCCTGAGCCAACCGTAAAGCTTCATTCAATAATGCACCTTGTAGACGATTCAAAATAAAACCTGGAATCTCTTTTTGTACGGTAATGGGGGTTTGTTTAACTGCCGTCATGATGTCATGAACCGTTTGCGTTATTGCAGGATCCGTCCATTGCGCCGGCGAGATTTCTACCAGTGGCACTAGATGAGGCGGATTAACCGGGTGCGCAACCAGCGCTCTGTGACGACCTTTTAAATGTGCAGCAAATTCTGATGTCATAAACCCTGAAGTTGAACTTGCTAGAATAGTGTTAGACGAACTTAATCGATCCAGTTCACTAAACAATACCTGTTTAGCTTCAAGCACCTCCGGGCCACATTCCTGCACATAGTCAACACTTTGCAAAGCAGTTTCCAAATCCGCTTCATAACTGATCTTGTCAAGAATATCGTCTGTATTAGCACATAGCTCTAGGGCTACCATCATTTTCAATTGCGCAGCGATTGCCTCACGCGCAGCATCAAGAGCGGTGACGTTAAGATCGTACAATTTTACCGGCCATCCCGCTCGCGCAAATACAATAGCCCAACCTCGCCCAATCAGGCCCGCACCGATTATTGCCACGGCCCTCTGCGTGGTGTCGTGTGCAGTCTCGTTTGCAATAATTGTCGAGTCATTATCTGCTTCGTTCATTTGGGTAGACTTTTCTCCAAGTCAGCGGCCGCACCACTAATATCGGCCTCAATCGCTATTCGCGCCACCACTGGGTCACGACGTTTTACAGCGTCAAGCGCTCGAGTATGGTTTGCCATCGAATGGGACATATGCTCGTTACCGTTTAATGCCAGACGAACCAATGGCCCTGATCGCATCCACAGTGTTTCGATAATATCCATCATCAATTCAGACTGAGCAGCTCTATAGATGATTCGATGAAAGGCCCAGTTGTTTTCTAAATAAGCGTCGAAATCGTCGGCCGCAATAGAATCAAACATATTTTGGCAGTACGTTTCCAGTGCTTTTATTTCATCGGCCTTTATCCGGCTCACCGCTTTTTCAGTTGCCAAACCTTCGAGCGACATTCGGATGTCACGTAAATCACGCAAATCAATACGACTTGGAATGGGTACGGTTGGTGCGCGATTAGCGCCAACAATCAAAGCGCGTTCAGCTTGTAAGCGTTTAATAGCCTCACGCGCAGGTGTTGCCGATACATTAAGCTGTTCGCAAAGATAACGGATAGAAAGAGCTTGCCCGGGTTTTAGCTGGCCATTCATCAAGTTGCGGCGCAATTCCTGGTACACCTGCTCGTGTACGGTTTCACCTTTAACAACACTAATTGACTCCAGCATGACCTTTCGCTTCTGTTCTTCGGCGATGAGCATGAATGTGGTCGCCTTCTATACCCACAGTTTTTCCTTACGGTACGTCAGATCTTCCAGCAAAGGCTTTGTTGGCCCTTCATGACTGATCGCCCCACGATCAAGAATAAACGCCCTGTCGGCTAAAGCAAGCACCAGATCGAGTTGATGCTCGATTATTACAATAGATACTTCACTACGCAATCCATTAATACTTTCAAACAACTCTTCAATCATGGTTGGAGAGAGCCCTTCAAACGGTTCGTCCATCAAGATCATCTGCACATTACCAGACAAGGCCCGCGCAATAGCGACCATTTGTTGCTCACCGCCTGATAACGTATCCGCACGTGAGTGCAAGCGTTCTTTAATGCGCGGGAACTGTTCGAAGATACGTTCCATTGACCACGTTACACCATCACTACCGGTTCGTTTTAAACCACCGATTTTAAGGTTTTCTTCAACAGTCAAATTAGCGAATAAACGCCGACCCTGAGGTACTAAACCGATACCCAAACAAGCTACTTGTTCTGGCGACAATCCTTGTATGTCTATCCCATTGAAGGTGATGCGTCCTTTGGAGATCGGTGCTATACCCATGATCGATTTCAGAGTTGATGACTTACCTGCGCCATTGCGGCCCAGCAAGGCAACCACTTCACCCTTGCTAACATTAAAGCTGACATCATTTAGGATATGACTTTTACCGTAAAATGTATCGATACCCGATACTTCAAGCAAGGTATTGTTGTGATCAATATAGCGAGACTCATTACTATCACTTTGCTTGGTGATTAGCGCTTTACCCGAACCCAGATAAGCCGTCTGTACCTGTTCATTGGTACGCACCTCGTTCGGTGTGCCTGAAACCAGAACCTGAGCTTGATTCATCACTGTAACGTAGTCGGAAAACTCAAACACACGATCAATATCATGTTCAATCAACAACACAGCCGTGAACTCAGCCAACGACTTAATCAAAACAATAATGCGTTCACGTTCTTGAGCAGCCAGCCCAACCAATGGCTCATCTAACAGTAAAACTCTTGGCTTAGTTGCCACCGCCAATCCAATTTCTAAAAGCCGCTGTCCACCATAGGAGAGATCGGATGCAATAATATCCTCCAGACCTTCTAGGCCCAGAAACTCAATCAACTCTGCGGTGTCGCGATTTATCCCGTCGAATGATCCAATATTTGCCCACAAATTCATCGCTTGAGGGTGGCGTGATTGCACAGCCAGACGAATATTTTCCACGACGCTCAAATCTGGAAACACATTAGTAATTTGAAAAGAGCGTGCTATGCCATGACGCGATAACGCATCAGGCGATGTATCGATTAGTTCTTTGCCTTGGAAATATAATCCACCACTATCTTGTTGGTACTCACCAGACAAGAGATTAAACAGACTGGTTTTACCAGCGCCATTGGGTCCAATTAGGGCCTGCAAGCTTTTATCTTTTACTTGCAGCGAAACGTCATCAACTGCTGAAAAGTTACCGAATTGCTTAGCCATGTCTCGGCATTCAAATAGGGCTGATGTCGTCGACGGATACGCTGAGTTTCGTAAGTATTCCGGTACTTCGCGTGCCATCTTTGGTATTACCCGTGCCGCCATCGCAGCTTTATTTTTCTTTGTGAAAAATGGAGCGAAAATGACTTCGGCTAATCCCATTAGCCCCTTTGGCGAGAACAGAACAAAGCCCATAAACATCAAACCAAACAAAAGTTGCCAACTAGCGGTGTATTCAGATAGCAGTTCACGGAACATGATGAAAAATAGCGCACCGAGCGCAGGCCCCATAAAGTGCCGAGAGCCGCCTAAGATAGTCAGCGCAAGAATTTCACCAGAATGATGTACGTGTACGAGCTCTGCGCCAATATAATATTTCAAAAACGGAAACAGTGAACCTGCAATAGCCACAAAAAAGGCCGACAAGGTGAATGCCACAATGCGATATTTACGCACGTCGTAACCAATGAACGCGGTGCGTTGGCTATTCTCACGGATACCCTTTAGTACACTACCAAACGGTGAATTAACCACTCGCCACAACACAAACACAGTAATGACAAACACAATAAAAACCAGATAGAAGAAGGCAGTCTGGTCATTTAGATCTACCCCGAACATCGTCGGACGTTCCATGCCTCCATAGCCATCTTCACCACCAGTAAACGATGTCCAACGATAAATGATATAGAAAGTCATCGCGGCAAAAGACAAGGTGAGTAAAGAGAAATAGACGCCACTCAACCGCAATGAAAGATAACCAATTCCAGCACCTATCAAGGTAGTAAACAAAATTGATAGGATCATCGGCGGAATAATAAAGCCGGGCATTAATTTAACTTGAATAATGGAAGCTGCGTATGCGGCAACACCAAAAAAGATTCCATGGCCAAAAGAAACCAGACCGGTATAGCCCAATAGCAAGTTAAACCCGAGTGCGGCAATAGCGTAAATCAATATTTCCGACGCGGTGGTTGTTGTCAACCCAGTCCATTGCGTCAGTGGCAGCATTAACAGGCCACAAACGCCCAGAATGAAGACTGGGCTCTTAATATAAGTCATCATTTATTCGAGCTTCGCAAACTTGACACCAAACAAACCACGTGGCCGGAAGATTAAAACCAGGACCATCAAGGCATAAATTGAACCTTCAGCGGCGGGAGGATAATAGAGTGCAGTTACCCCTTTAAGCACGCCAACCAACAAGCCAGCGAATACCACTCCCCAGAAACTCCCGAGGCCACCAAGTACACAGATAACAAACGCTGCCGTGACAATGTCGTTCCCCATCGCCGGCTGCACACCGGTCAGGCTAGCTGACATTGACCCAGCCACCGCTGCCAGACCCACCCCGATTGCAAACACCAACGACAAAATTGGCTTAACAGAAATACCCATTGCACGGACCATTTCTGCATCAGCAACACCTGCGCGAACAATAAGACCAAACGAGGTCTTGTTAAACAGCCACCAAAGACCAGCAATGCAAACCCCTGTTACAACAAGAATGGTCAGGCGATAATAGGAATATAAAAAACTACCGATATGTAATTGACCGGCTAGAAACTCGGGTATCGAAAACGGCAAGCCTGAAGCCCCGAAGGTTAGGCGTAACGCTTGCTCCGCCGACATCGCAAGGCCGAAGGTAAACAGCAACGTCAGAATAGGGTCTTTGTTGTATAACCTACGTAAAAACAATTGTTCAATGACGATACCCGTTAAACCGACAATAACCGGCGTAATGAAAAAACTGGCGGCAAAACCTAGATGCTCACTGAGTACGACCATCACATAAGCACCAAAGGCATAAAAGGCCCCGTGCGCAAGATTGACTACGCCACCCAAGCTAAAGATTATTGATAAGCCAAGCGCCAGTAATGTGTAATAGGTACCCACCAACAAACCATTGAGTATTTGTTCTATCAAAATCAACATGGGGTTTTATCCTGTAACCGGAAAAAGGGGCCACCCTCTTCCGGTTACGCTCTTTTATTTAAGTGATTCGACTAACTCATTTCGCAAGCGTTTTCTTCTTGAGAAGGCTGTATCACATCGAGCTTTTCATTATTGCCAGGGCTAGCTTCTACAATTTCGAAAATATCCCATTTGTCTTCCATAGCAGCTTTGTCTTTGACTTTGACAACAAACATTTCTTGTAACAATGAGTGATCAAATTTTCGGAAAGTACCTCTACGCGGCTTTAATATATCGAAGTCCATGCCCGACTCCATGAGCGTAATCAGTTTGGCCGTATCGGTAGTTTTGGCCTCCTCCATGGCCGCAGCCATAATTTTTACGCCCATATAATCGCCCCAAGCCTGATTCTCTGGAGGCTTTTTATATTTCTCAGTAAAAGCTTTAGTAAAGGCCTGAGAGGATTCGGTTTGCATACCGTGATACCAAAGACTTTGCCAGTAGCCCGTTATCGACTCAATACCCGCAGCCCAAAAGCCTGCGGTATCCATCACACCACCGGACACAGGAAATTCAAGACCAAATTCTTTGTATTGTTTAAGAAATGTTGTTTGATCACCACCCGCCAAATTGATATAAACGAAATCTGGTTTAGCCGCTTTGATCTTTAAAATATACGGGCTGTAATCTGGAGTGCCGGTGGCAACGAGCTCATTCGCCATCACGGTACCGCCATTCTCGGTAAGGAACCTCGTTGAGACTCTAGCTAGTGCCCATCCAGAAACAGATAAGCGTCTGTATTGACTGAAAATATATTGCAGTAGAATCAAAAAATCCTCTTGGTTTTGTTATCTTTAGAGTGCAACCAATAAAGTAACAACCAAGAGGATCTG
>Ga0209187_1001453_pt1 | contig 27388 bp, 35 predicted proteins | sample BantaG_FD_187430 | JGI IMG/M metagenome (GOLD analysis project Ga0209187, IMG submission 187430) | Marine algal microbial communities from Bantry Bay, Ireland - BantryBay_4 metaG (SPAdes) (version 2) | ecosystem: Host-associated > Algae > Red algae > Unclassified | place: Bantry Bay, Ireland...
GGGGGCGGGGGGCTGGGTGTGGGGTAGTGGCGTTTTTGGAGGTGCGGCCGAGGTTGGGCTGGAAAGAGGACTGTGAAAGCCTGCTTCAACGTTCATGCCTCGGGGAGCCAGTGCACGGTTCTGCAGTCAGCATGCCTTCTGAGCTGTCAACGCTTCCACGCTCACAACTGCCTAAAGTGCTCTCAGTAGCATGGGCCTGCCCCTCAAGTGTACAAACACGCACTCAGAAGTGCGTAGATGTCGGTCACTGCCCTCTATTGACCCGTTCTGGCACAGTCTTGGCCTTTTTCGGGACAGCACGGCCCTGAGACTGGGCGTGCCAGCTCCTTTGAAGCCGCCCTTGTCAGCGTAAGGTGGGATGCATACAGTAGAAAAGGACGCGGAAGTAGCTCTTGGGCCACTCGTTTGCACAAACAGCAGCCCGCGAGGGCTGCACGTGACCGTTTGACCGGCATGAGTCAGCCTCAAAATCTTTGCACAACGTGAAGGGGTGCGACTGCAACACACGTCACGCACTCGTGCGGATTCGATGCATATTGGTACCGAAAGGCCCACACGTGTCTCGCTAGATTGCCTTGATTGGGGCGGTTCGGGTTCCGTTCACACTCTTTCCGTGACATGTTCGGCACGTATTCGACGGACGCCTCTTCATTTCGATACTTGCAACGACGCTGATACGTGTCCTTCGTTGGCAACCACCGACGGCGGCCAACAACGTCGAGGCTGTTGGACTGTGATGCTCGTCGCCGAGTCCACTGGCGGTTCGCGTATGGATGATGGTCGGTGACCCCTATGGTACTGCAGATGGTACTTTTGCAAGACGTGGTCAAGTTGCACACATTTTTGTTGGGTCATCTTGGGGCGTTACGTTTGGCGTGTTTTGGATTTGATCTTCGCTTTGCTCTAGTTGCTTTTGATTTGGTCAGTGGTTCGATTTGGTGCGAGGGCGTGGGCGTCGGTGTGGGCGCAAGAGGGGGAAGCACTTGCGCCGGTGGGGACTATTTGAGAGGTGCTTGTCGGAACGTGATGCCCAATGCCGCTGTAAGCCCTGCTGCTGTAAAAAGCAAAATTCAACAAACCAGGTATTGACAAGGTTCGAACCCCCGACTCCGGGACGCAACCCGAAGGTCACGCCTACTGAGAGTGGGAGCCCTACTTCCTACTAGGCTACTCATGCGACTTCCTCGCGGTTTGGTGACCGCTGGTGCATTCGACATTTGTACCCGTACGATTTTGAGTTAATTTTTCGCGATTTCATATGTTCTGTTCTTGCGCTTCTGGTGCTTTGATTTGCGTGGGCTTTGTTTTGATTTCCGCTGCTTTGATTTGGTGAGCGCTTTGATTTAGTGTGTGGGCGGGCGCGTGCGCGAGCGAGCTGCTTGAGCTGCGTGTTGGGCTTGAGTGCTTCGACTTGGACTACTTGAGGGTTGCCCTTGATGGGAAAAGGGGCACTTTGGGGAGACAACCAACAAAGCACGTTTGCTCCGCATACACACAAGCTCAAGCCACTCAACCACTTCACCCTGGTTCCCCATCCCGTACTGCGTTTCAACCGGTTATGTGCCCAGAGCCGGGGCTGTGACAAGGAAAAGGTGTGCCAGACGTCGTCGCGGCGGTCTCGGCAAGTGCGAAGAAGACGAGGTCAAGGTGGTTCAAGGACGTGACGGTCAAGGCGAAAGGTTCGGCGAGGTTGGGCCACGCTGCGACAAGCAGGCATCATGGACGGTGGCGCTGCCGGCATGGGCGGCATCAAGATTGACGAGATGACGCAGACCAACTTTCACGAGTGGCACTAGCGGATCAAGATGATCGTGGCGCTGCGCGACCTGGACGACATGCTTGACGAAGACGGCAAGCCGACGGACGCGGAGGCTCGCGAGTTCGCGGTGTGGAAGCGTCGAGACACGAAGGCGAGCGCCATCATCGGGCTCACCCTTGGGTCCGAGCAGCTGAAACACGTGTCGGGGTGCAAGACGACGGCAGAAATGTGTTCGACCCTGCAAGGCGTCTTCCAGCGCAAGAGTTTGATGAACACGATGAAGGCGCGACGCGAGTTCTACACCGTCGAAATGACCCTCGGCGAGGGCATGCTGGGCTACATCAACCGCGTGCGCAACCTTGGCGAGAACCTCAATTCAATAGGCGGCGAGGTGACGGAGATGGTTGTCGCCATGAGCGTTCTCAACGGGCTGACGTAAAAGTATGAGAACCTGCTTGTGGCTCAGGACGCCAAGGGCGAGGACGAGCTAAGCCTCGACTTTGTCAAGAGCCGTTTGCTTCAGGAGGAGCGGCGTCAGGCGGACAAGTCACCGGCGATCAAGCGCATTGGTGACATGGCATTCGTCTACGACAACTATCGAGGTCACAGCCGCAGTGGCGACCTCTCCAGGATCGAGTGCTACTACTGCCATAAAATTGGGCATATTTCTCACGATTGCGCAAAGCTTGGGCAAATCTCTCACGATTGCCCTGTGCTTAAGGCCAAGAACAAGAATACGGACAAGGTGGCGGCGACTGCGGCTGATGACGGTACCGACAGCGCCGACGCCATCTATCTTGTCGGCAATGCGGCTGACAGCGATGACATCACCAAGTCATAGCTTGTCGACTCTGCGGCGTCCGCATACATGTGCTGGATGCGCGCGTGCTTCGGCGACTAGCAGACGACCACGGGACGCAACGTCACGATGGGTAACAAGGGGTCCGGGGCCACGGCGCGTGTCGGAACTGTCGTCCTCAACGTCATCGTTAAGTGAAAGACGCGCAAGATAAAGTTGCAAAAGGTACTTAATGTTCCTTCAATGGGCTTCAACCTCATGTCGGTCGGTATGATGGAAGAACGCGGTGCGGAAGTGTCGTTCAAGCGCGGTATGTCCATCATCAAGATTGACGAGAAGATTTCTGCGTGCGGCACGCGAAAGAATGGTCTCTACCATCTGCACATGGCCCCTATGTCGGATGTTGCTGCGGTGGCTTCTCTGCAGCTATGGAATGAGCGTCTTGGCCACGTGAACGTGGCCGGCGTCAAGAGGATGATCAAGAACAAGGACGTTGACGGACTCAAGTGCACTTCCATGGTGGTCAAGGACATCTGCGAGCCATGAGTGTACGGCAAGGCGGCAATGACGCCTATACCTAGCGCAGGAGGCGTTTGTGTGACGAGACGGCTCCAGCTCGTGCACTCGGAACTCTGGGGACCCATGTCAGAGCCCTCTCGTGGCGGAGCGCTCTTCTTCGGCATGTTCACCGACGACTTCTCCCGCTGGACGGACGTGGTCTTCTTGCACAAGAAGAGCGATCTTTTCGCGGAGTACAAGAAGTGGCTAACCAAGGCGCAGCTGCACACCGGCATCAAAATCAAGGTGCTTCGGTCCGACAATGGCGGCGAGTACGTGTCGTCCGCATTCAAGGCACTCCAAGATGGGAACGGCACAACGCACCAGACGACGGTTCCTGACACGCCGCAGCAGAACGGAGTTACTGAGCGGCTCAACCAAGTTCTCGTGGAGATGGCTCGAACCATGATGCGACACAAGGATGTCGATCAGGATCTTTGGGCGGATGCCATCAAGACGTCGGTCTACATCAAGAACCGCGTCACCAGCCGGGCGCTACTCGTTGGCAAGACGCCTCATGGGCTGTGGACCGGGAACAAGCCCAACGTAAGCCACATGCGGGTGTTTGGGTCAACATGCTGGGTGGTACTGCACAAGAGCCACATCGACGGCAAGTTCGGAGATAAGGCGGCAAAGGGCATTTTCGTGGGCTATCCAGACGGTAGCAAGGCGTACAAGGTCATCCTCGACGACGGCAAATTCGTCAAGGCGCGAAGCGTCGTTTTCTCCGAGAACACCTCAAGCAAGGTTGCAGATGTTCTAGAGAATTCAACCGTGGAAGATGTCGTCGAAGGCGAGACGGGCTTGAATGCTGGCAGCGACGACTTTGACGTCGACGCTGAAGATGACGGCGGAGACAACCAGCAAAATGATGGCTCGGACACGTTGGCAGACGACAATCAAGGTTCTACCCGCGCGCAAGACACGCTGCGTAGGAGCGGCAGATCGCGACGGCCGCCGGTCGGGTACTGGCGCCCAGTGAATCTCGCTGCTCACCGAGCTCCCATGACGTATGGGCAAGCAGTTCAAGGACAAGAATAGACAAAGTGGCGGGCCGCAATGGACCAGGAGATGGACTCCATCCGCAATGCAAGACAAGGCGTTTGACGGATCGCCAGGTCGGCCGTCGCGTGCTCAGGGGAAAGTGGGTCTTCATGGTCAAGGACGGGCTGGACAAGGTCGGGAACAACACGACGCGGTACAAGGCGCGTCTGCGCTTCATTGGCAATCGGCAGATCAAGGGACTTGACTTCAACGAGACTTGTGCGCCGGTGGCCAAGTTCACTACCTTTCGATGCATCCTGGCGATGACGGCGGCAAACGAGGCGAAGCTGCATCAGATGGACGTCAAGACGGCCTTCCTGAACTGCAACATTGACGAGAAGGTCTACATGGAGCAGCCGGAGCGATACGTCGATCCCACGTACCCGCACAAGGTGTGCCGTCTTCTCCAAGCGCTGTATGGGCTGAAGCAAGCCCCCAAGACGTGGTACCCCAAGCTCGACGCCTTCGTCAAGTCGCAAGGGTTCGACAACATCGACCCAGATGCCTGCCTCCACCTCCAGATGAATGACAGTGAGATCATCATCGTCCTGGTGTACGTCGACGATCTTCTTCTCGTCGGGTCAAGCATGGAGACGATTAAAAAGATCAAGAAGGCGCTTCGCAAGCGCTCCGAGATGAAGGACCTGGGCGATGCCAAGGTCATCCTCGGGATAGAGATTAGCCGTGACAAGACGTTGGGCACCCTCAAGCTGTCGCAGGGAAAGTACGCGGCACAAATGCTCTAGAAGTTCGGTATGGCGGATTGCAACCCGATCGCGAGGCCGTCGGAAGCCTGATGTACCTGATGGTCGGGACGCGTCCTGATCTCGCCTTTGCGGTCGGCAAGCTAAGACGCTTCGTGTCAGGCTACGGGAAGGAGCACTGGGCGGATGTAAAGCGCGTCCTCCGATATGTCAAGGGGGATGTTCACAAGGGCCCCGTGTACAACAAGTCCGCGTCGGGCATCCTCAAAGGATTCAGCGATGCCGACTGGGCAGGTGACTTCGAGACGCGGCGGTCCACCACGGGCTTCATGATCATTCTTGGCGCGGCGGCCGTCAGCCGGGCTTCGAAATTGCAGAATACGATGGCGCTATCTACCATTGAGGCGGAGTACATGGCTGTTTGCGAGGCCAGCAAGGAAGCTGTTTGGCTCGACACGCTCATCAAACGCGTCACCATGCTCGTGACGCAGTCGGACAATTTGGTTGGGCTGGTTAACATCAAGTTCGACAACAGTGGCTGCATCGACTTCGCCAAGAACCCCGTCGAGCACAAGCGCACCAAGCACATCGACATTCGCTACCACTTTGTGCGGGATGCGATCACGACAAACAAGGTCATCCTCGAGCACTGCCAAACGGACGAGATGGCGGCAGACTTGATGACGAAGGAGCCCGCCAAGGTCAAGCACGACAAGCACGTCAAGACGATCGCGATGTGCAGACTTCAAGTACGCGCCGTAAGTACATCCTGATGTGAATATTTTACTGGTCCGATGGGGCCAGGACGGGCGGCACCGGGTTCGGTACGTCAAGATTCTATGCGGATTTAATTCTCGACAATTACTTCAAGGGCGGTCAGCTGTCAGGCGGCGTCAAGCAAGGGAGCGTGTTGGAACGTCGTGCTCAACGCCGCTGTAAGCCCTGCTGCTGTGAAAAGCAAAATTCAAGAAACCATGTATTCACAAGATTCGAACCCCTGACTCCTGGACGGAACCCGCAGGTCACGCCTACTGACAGTGGGAGCTCTACTTCCCACTAGGCTACCCATGCAACTTCCCCGCGGTTTGGTGACCGCTGGTGCATTCGACATTTGTACCCGTGCGATTTGGAGATAAATTTTGCGGTTTCACAATTTTTGTTATTGCGCTTCTTGTGTTTTGTTTTGCGTGGGCTTTGCTTTGATCTCTGATGCTTTCATTTGGTGAGCGCTTTGATTTGGTGTGTGGGCGGGTGCGTGCGCGAGCGAGCTGTTTGGGCTGCGTGGTGGGCATGAGTGCTCCGACTTGGACTGCTTGAGAATTGCCCTTGATGGGAAGAGGAACGCTTTGGAGAAACAACCAACAAAGCTCGTTGAGAATATGAATACTCTGGCATCCGGGCATTCACACCATGGTTCTGTACACAATAGAAGACGCTTCTGAAGACGCTTCTGATGCATCCAAAAAGTCGTTGCAAAATACCCGGATGTGAACGTATGCATGTTTGACCAAGTTTTTGACAAGAAAATTGGACCACAGATGTCGTTACGAGGGGTCGTGCAAGAATCGTGCGAGCAATGTGAGTGAAAAACGAGCTCGTGGTGGATCCAGCAACGACGTGCACTGCGCTGGGTGTGTCCGTGAACACACCTCAGGCGTGTAGCTCAACCCTACCTCACGGCAGCCATTCGCAAGACAACCCAGAGTAAACTAAATACTGTCAGCAACTGTAAACATGTGGCGCCGCATATAACCGAATACAGTCTTTATTCGGCTATATCCAACTCCATTTGTTTTCAGTCGCTGACAGTATTGAGGTTTTATAGCCTTGACTTGCGATCGGCTGAAGTAAGGACACTCCAATACTACTGGGAGAATGAGAAGTACGAATGACAGCATGTATGGGGAACTGGGACGAGATGAAATCCAATTTTACTTACCTTAACAGAACCTGATCTCGCAAGTGTGTGCCACGTACCAACCCACCATGACCCATCACTCTTCATCGTCCGCCTCAGCCAAAACCACATCAACCCTCTCATCGACAGCCTCAACTACGGTCTCAGCTACCATCCAGCGACGCATCACCTGCGCATGGTCTTGACCGCTTTCGCTGTTTAACTTGCGCTGCAGCGTCGTGTTGGCCACCATGACTAATGCAGAAGACACGTCCAATGTTTTGTTGCCAGCAACTGGCTGAGCGTCATCAGGCTGACGTCTGAGCTCAGTGCTGGCCCTATCGGGCAGGCAGTCCGCCTTCAGGCAGACGGGCGTGCAATCTGCGCGGGCAACATTGCGTTCCATTCCTCCAGGACGAGCTCGGACTTGTGGAAGCTGATCCTGCCTGAAAAGAAGTTCAACAGGTGACCCATAAATGTGTTTGCTGTCCACGTCCCCCTGCCTCTCGGAGCCTCTGGTGCGTTCTTCGGCCCGGTTATATCCACTGTGGATATATGCTTTGACGGTGTCAAACGAAAAATGACCGTAATGGCTGTAGCGCAAGTGGGTGCTGCCTCTCCTCGTCTGATTGCGCAGAAGATGAAGTCGCTGGCCCACATTGCTGTGCACAGGACCAAAAGCGTTATGCTGTGCAATCGAATCACGTAATTTCGGCACAACTATTGCAGTCTTCCCAATTCTGGCCGATCAGAACAAGAACAACCTACAGTCTGCACAACTTCTCATTAGTCGAGAGGTCGTATCCGGCCGAATGCATGGCTGTCGTGCACAGTTGTTCTTGTCGGGATCCGCCAAAATTGGGGAGACAGCAATATGTCGTGAGACCGGTCAAAGACACTTTGTGGCCAGACCGGGACCATCTTGGCTGTTGCCCAATGCGCACGATCAGCCTAAACTTATGCTGTCTTTTTCACGAGTATGCTATTTTTTTTTCTAGATAGGGGCTACATCAAAGGTCTTCAAATTTAAGCCAAACTTTGACGGCAGATCTCACCATTTTACCGACGCCATCCGAACCATTTAGAGCGACTCTGTGCCGTGTCACGACCAAGCTGGCTACCTCGACGACCGCAGCAGTCACCACGAGTGTCCCGTTTGATCCCAGGTCTATCCCACCGCGGGATTGTCTGGCACACATGCATGGCTGGACTGTGGTAGTATGCCATCTACCGCGGTCACCTGTCGTGATCCGTCTCAACTAGAGGCTCAGATTGCAAAGGACCACACAGGCCCAGGGTCACTTACCAGGCCATGTCATTGGAATGGTTAGGAAGACGGTCACTAACTGAGTGGCCCAAGTAACGGCTTAACGAGCGACTTGCTTTCGTACCGAAGTTCGGAAAATATGCACCCAAATTGGGTACCCGTTAAATCTTCCCAATCGTCCTGGGTTTTCATCCTGCGGTAATGTTTTGATATTTACGCCTTGCTTACTTAATGGGCTTCGTTGGCGCGGGAGCGATGCGTGGTTTACTACCTTCTACTCCCAGTGGGAGTGGGTGGCCCTGGTGGGTCGGGGTGCGTGTCCAAGTTGGGACCCCTTTTTGCGTGTTCTGAGCGGGGTCCCCGAGAGTATATAAGAGGGGAGGACTGCGGTGCTGGCCCCGACCCCCTTTGCCCACCAAGTAAACATTCGGCTCCAACAGTGCTGTGTCGTGCTCGTCGGGGTGTACCTGGCCACGCCAGTTGTGTGTTGGCGGTTCTGGTGTTTTCTCTCGGGGTCCTGGATCGGGATTACCGGTCGTCACGGCACGGTCGCCCCATGCGCTGGGGGTGAGTGTGCTGTGACGCCACATGGACCAGACATCGCCGGCGGCTCGATTCTCGCGCGAAACGTAGCCGCCGCAGTTACGCCCCCGCTGGACATGAGCGTTCCTGTCCTTGCCGAGAACCGTAACGGCCAGACCTTGCAGTGCCCCTTTACTCTCCCCCCCTTGACACCTCGTCGGTCCACACATCAAAAACAACGAGCTGCGGGGGACGCTTGGAGAGCTGCACTTGGTAACTCCTGCCCCCCACCCGCAGGGGCCCTGACTGTCTCGCAAGGACTGTTGAGACGAGCCGGGCCGAGCGCCCGCATGGGCCGGAAGCACCTCGTGGGGGGCCCGAATTCACGCGATTACACTGCTTTGCGGCCACTTGTGGGCCGGTGGGGCCAGCTCGGCACACCGCTTGCATCTCGTGGCGGCACCCTCGCGAATGCCCTCATGTGAGAGGGTACACTGCAGTACGGCCACATGGGAGTCGGTGAAGGCGGATGAGCTGATCTGGGTGACCACCTGGGCCAATCAGGCACGCAACGCCCGCGCTGATTTGAGGGCAGGGGCCCGGCGGGTGACCATGGCTGCAGCCAGGCTACTGACGCGGTCGAGGGCAGCACCGGTGATTCTCGCCCCCTTCCAGCCCACGCTCTGCCTCAAAGTCGTGCGCACCACCGTCGCGCGCACCACCGTCGCACGCACCACCGTCGTGCGCCCTACTGCCGCGCGCACCACAGTCGTGCGCACCACAGTAGCGCGCACTTTCGCGGCGCGCATCATCGTCGCGCAAAGCACAGTCGTGCGCACCACCCTGGCGTGCAGCATCGTCGCGCGCATCACCGTCGTGTGCATGACCTTCGCGCGCATCACCGTCGTGTGTACTACCCCATTGCGGACACAAACCCGACCGCTTTACTTGCGGACCCTCACGGGACCGCTCCGGCATGGACGCCAGTCCGCGTTCGGTTGCTGTTGTCCAATTTTATAACGACCTCTCCGTGGCCATGGTGCTCGGGGCCAGGGCTGGCCTCATCGTGCGAAGGGCTCTGCGTGCCGCCCATGGGCGCGTCGAGAAGCGGCCAGTGGGGGGCTCTCGGCCGGGACGTCGACCCAATCGCCACCGTGACTTCGATCTCGGCGCGCACTCGATCATGCGCGACTACTTCGGCGTCGGGGGCGAGCCGACTGTCTATCGTACGCAAGATTTCGAGAAGCGGAATCGCATTCCACGGTTGGTCTTTAGGCCACTCTACGTGGTCTTCCGCAACGAGCCGTGGTGGAGGCGGTCCACCAACGCAACCGGGCACCTACAGTCCCATCCGCTCCAGAAGCTGGTTGCGGCGCTACGAGTGCTGGGGTATGGCGAGCCGTACGACCACCATGATGAGTACTGCCGCGTGTCGCGTTCCACAATCGCCGAGGCCACCAGACGCTTGACCAAATTTATTGTCAACAAGTAGGAGCCGACCTTCGTGTGCCTGCCAACAGAGGAGGAGCTCAAGAACATCCCCACCCGTAACGCGGCCAGTGGCATGCCGGGATGCATTGGCGCCATCGATTGTACACATTCGTAGTGGCTGAAATGCCCCAAGGCTCTCGCGGGCCAGTACAACGACTGCAAGAGTAAGCGTTCTGTGGTGATTGAGAGCGTGTGCGATGAGGACATCTACATCTGGCATTTTTTGATTGGGGCGCCTGAGAGTTATGACGACACGATCGTGCTGGCGTCCTCCCCGCTGATGCTGGATGTCAATTCTGGCGTGTGGCTGCCGCGAAACATTTCCTACACACTGAGCGGCCGGACACGTCGCTTGCTCTTTTACACGGCCGATCGAGGTTCTCCACGATATGCCCTGTTTGCGACACCCCACCCTGTTCCCGACACTCGCAAGTTTGCTGTTCACACCCGATTTCAAGAAACTGTCCGCGAAGACGCCGAGAGACTGTACGCGGTGATGCCCTCACGCTTCAACATTGTCCTGCGCCCGGCGCGCTTGACGTCTGTCATCGGCATGTTCAACACCGGCAAGGCGGCAGCCATCCTGCAAAACAGGGCCATTGAGTGTACACGCGAGGACTTTGTGGCGCAGCAGCGGATGCAGGAGCCACGGGGCGCTGCTCACAACGAGGCCATTGGCGGTCAAGGTGCCTTTGGGGGCGACCAACCGGCGTTTGTCGTTGACGACGGGCAACGTGGCGGTGGCGTGTGCGGTCCTCCTGTGTCCATCGAGACACGCGGCCAAAGCAACTCCAACGGCCATAAAGTCGAGCACGACATGGCCGTCGGCTCGCTACGGTACACCGACGGGGCGGAGTGCGTGGCCAATGATACGATCGCGCATTTTGCGCTGCCACATGACATTTCGGAGCACACCTATGCTAACCGTGGCCGCTTATCGCTACCGTATCTGTGAGCTGGACCTCCCTTGTGAGTTCGGAGTAGCGGTTGGGTGGTGGGGTGGCGTGCCTATCGCAAAGCACAAGCCATTAATGTTTCTTTTTCCCGCTTTGCAGGTTTTGTTTTTCCTCGACATCATTGCCTTCCTTTGTGTTTCAGCCGGCTTCTTCTGGGAATGATGCGCACAGCGCAGCACTCAGTAAATACTCGATATGTCGAAGACCCCGTTGCCGCAGGCGTGCGGCCTGGAGCAGGCGTTTATCAGGCCGACAATGAGCACCGTGTGTTGCTGCACAAAGGGCAGTAAGTATGTGGGTCTCTTCCTTGATTGGCCTCTAAAAAGAAGATGCTATGTAGTCTGTGCTATGCGTCAGATTATGCGCTTGCGGTGGGCGGGTGCGATCGTGCGCTGGGGCATGCGTTGGGGCCCGGCGACTTCAGCAGGTGTGCGAGTGGATACGTGCACGCGCTGCTCTGCGCTTTCCAGCGGCAGGCGCGCTGAAAAAGAACTGCGAAATGTCTATTTCGTGCATTTGCGAGTATAAAAACCATTTCTCTCCCAGCTGTTCCAGACGTTCTTAGAGCAAGCCCAGCGGTTCGCACCAACACCAGAATATGGTGATTTCTTTCGAAATCGTGGCGTGATGTGAGTGGCTCCCCCATAATATGGTGCGCGCGATGATCGTCGTGCTCCACCGGTGCGCGCACCATATCGCGGAATGCTGTGCTGACTTTTTCGTATCAATGTGCACTTTCCATCCAATTGTGGCATGCTTGTATACAATACGGGAGGCCTTGATGGCGTCCTACCGCACTTCGCAGGCCCGAGCAGGCCGTCCCCCCCCAGCCACGCGGGTCGAGGATGCCCCCGGACTCCGGCTTGGAGTCCGCTGCAGGTGGTGCACACGCCGCGAAATGGCCGTGATTGCGCCGCTGTAACGCGGCCTTCAGTTGACCGCTCCCAATTGCCGCATCTGAGAGACTGAAGGGGACCGTCTTAGCGAGGGCGAGCAACTCAGGTGGAGATAACGTCAAGCCACTCCTCGGACCGACCACCTTTCTCACAACTGGTTCCATGACGGACGATGACGGGAGAGCCGCAGGTTGACGGGGCAGCGCGGTGGCAATCAGTGGGGCTGAGGCGGGGTCGTCTGCATCCATCTGGGAGGGCACGACCTGTGAAGGCCTGCTGGACTGTCAAAGTGGGGGTCAAAGATGATGTGGCAGGGAGGAATTTGGACAGTTGGCAAGCTGAGACCGTTTAGGGCCGGATTGCGAGCGTCGTGGCTCGCAATCATGCACAATATTTGATCAAATTCTGATTGTTTAACTCTTATCGAACGGGGGTTTCCCCCATACGCTTCACCAAACGTTAAGATGGTGCAGATCTGACACCATACCACCGGTTTATGGTGTCGGATCAACACCATCCCAACAGTTGGTGCGGATCATGCACTATAAATCTGACCGCTGGGCACCCTTCCGCACCACAATTTGGTGTTGCACCATAATTTGGTGCAGGATTCGTACCGCTGGGCTTGCTATTAGACCATGAGAGGGCACAGAACTGGATTCTGTGGCATGTGTACAAAAGGAAAAATAAAAAGTGCCAAATGGGTCGTAAAGAGCTCGGATACACGGAGGTGTGTTTCCGTCAGTCGAAAACCGCCCCTAGTCTTCGTCTCAGACGACCCGAAACGGGTCCAGACCGGCTTCTGAAAGAGGCGCCGAATCAGTTTGATTCCGCATACTAGGCTGAGGCATGCTACTTGAGTCGCTGTCCAAATCTTGTGCCTGGACCTCACCCGTTTTGCCGGGGACGTGAGTCTATTCGCACTGTCAGGCGTGTAGCCCCCCCCAACCAAGTTTGCGATTGCCCCGGCCTGGAATCTGGCATCGCATGGAAAAGCGCTTTTCTCACACGTCCACGAGCATCACCCGGCACCCACATCGCGTACGTGCGCCACTAATGCGGTCCAGAACTTTCTGAAGCAGGCCCCAGAACTCGCGCATGGTGAGCGTACACGCCTGAGTCATTGCTGAGCTTTCGGGGCATCAGTATGGGTCACGTCGAAGCCGTGCGCCTTAGTGCGCGGCAGTGGACGTTGTGGTAACTCTGAGAGGCAGAAAAATAATACCGTCCAGATTGCAGGCGCTCGCAAGGAAAACCGAATGGGAAAAAAGCACAGAAATATTCCCAGAGACACGAAGACCTAGTACAAGATGAGAAGGAACACAGACGCGATGTACTCAACTGCTACCAAGGTTGTCACACTGGTGTATTCATTCAATTGGCGTGGATGGCATGGACGGTGGCCATCTTGTCAATCTCGGCCACGATGGTGGTGGTCGTCCTGCAAAGTCACGCAACCGTCGTCTCCTCTTCTTCATCGGCTGTCGACGCGGCGGCGCGCGCCGCAATCAGCGCGGAAGTCCGCACGCGCAACCCACTGCGCACATGGTGCGGCGTTAATGGTGAGCGACGAGCTCTGGTAGTGACGCGGCCTCTTCGAGTGCGGCCGCCCGAGTCCTTCTCATGCGCTTCAGATTCCGCGACACAGTCGGCGTGCACCTCGGCTCCGTACGCGTCGGTGCCTTCAGAGTGTAGGGCAGCAGATGCAGAAGCTCCGCGGCTCCGGTGGCCAACGGCGCGCTCGCCTCTAGCGCGGCCAGAACTGCCGTCGTCCTCCTCCGTCAGGTCCTTGTCCGTCCGTGCACGTTGTGGCGGTCGGGGGTCCCACAGTTGGAAGCGGCGTGGCCCCTCAGCTGTGGACAGCACACCCCCGGGGGCCGTCCCAAAATATCCCGATCCGGGCCAGCAAGGGAATGACCTGTCCAGATCCCGGGGAGATTAAATTCGGTCGGGGGCGGGGCTTTTCCCCTGTGCTTTTCCCAGCCCCCCGACTACTTGTTTGAACTTTTTGCGTTGGAGGGATTTTTCTGTTTGGCGCATTTGGGGCGGCTACTTTAGCCGCCGGCGTTCGGGTTTGGGAGGGGTTATTGACGTTGGGGACGCCGTTCCCGTCGCGTTTTGATAAAGACCAACTTTGCTCTGGACTCTGATTCCCCTGTGGGCTTTACCGTGTTCCTCTTCTCCCGATGGGAAAAGGCTGGGCTGTGGGTCGATTCCCTGGGCAGTTCCTTCGACTGACCAAGCTGATCAAGTGGTCACTTCGGCAAGACGACAAACCAAGGTGGTGGTGCCTAGGACCGCTACAATGTCTGTTGGAGCAGCATGGGATTCCGGCCGTTGCCACGCCGGTATCGGGCAGCCGGTTTCTCGATCGTCTGTTGGTTTGTGAGTTCAAGGCGACGTGGATCTCCGCATCGGTCTGTCGCCGATTACCGCCCGGCCACTTCGATAGCGTCGCCACCCGACATCCCCAAGTTGGGCGCGATCGCTTGCGGTATGTCGGCGGGTATATCCGCGGTGACCCCAGCGGCCGCTGCAACAGAGGGATCCGCGGCTGGATCAGGAATTCCCTCCACTCCTCCTCGGCCATTGACGGACCTCGTGGGGAAAACGGTTGGGCGGGTCCCGCCGAGGGCCGATGCATTTCTCCCTCGACGTCACGACGAGCGGACGGGATGGGTGGTTCAAGATCGTGGTTCGATGACGCCTTTTGCGATGGCAGATCAGGAAACGGCGCTGTCGACGTTCCGCGAGTCGTTATTGGCCGATGCTTCTCGGGTCATCGCGGCGAGCCCCGCGGGCTCTGCTCAAGATGCCCCCCGCCGCGATTCCCGCGTGGACACGCGGAAGAGCCGCAGCAAAAAGAACTCACGGCGTCACCGTTGTCCCTCGTCGTCATCGTCGTCTACATCTTTCTCGCCGTCACCGGCGACAACCGACAACGACGACGACCGCGTGGGGTGCAAGGTGGGGTCCGGCAAGTTGGCGGTTCCGAGTGCCCGGACGATCGCTTCGCGGGCGCCCTGGACTACCGATCGAACCGCCTGCAGAACCGTCACTAGACCTACGGGGCGTCGCAGGCCCGCAAGCTGGGACGGACGTCCAAGAACATGAAACTCTCCTTCGGGGGTACCCCAATGTTCAACGGAAAGGAGCCTCTGAAGGTCTTCTCGTGGCTCCGGAGGTTCGTCGAGGCCTTCGATGACAACAACGTTTCCGAGAGGATGGTTTTGTACCTAATCTCCAAAATCCTCGCGGGCGACGCTGAGACGCGGTTATCTTGGAACCTACCGGGGTCGGATATCGCGGGTGGACGGGGCTCTCTTGGATCCTTCCCCGCGGCTGTCAATTGCTTGGTGTCGACCTACGCGGAGCCGCACGCTTGGGGCTGGCGCAGGACAAGTTTAGCCGGGAGGCGCTCTTGGACAAGTAGGTGGTGGACGCCTTTGCGGCACGCCTACGGAGTGTCGCCGAGATTTGCGGCAACATCTACTCCGAGGAAACGATGGAACAGGAGCTGATCCAAGGCCTACCGGAGTACCTACGGACGGATGCCTTCGTGTACATCTCGGCGCAACGAAGCTACCAGCAGTTGTCGACCTACGTGGCGGGAAAGTATCGGGCCGCCAAGGACGTCATGGCGTTGGCCTGCCGGGCGTCACCCGAGAGATCATCGCGGAACGGACAGACGTCGACGAAGCCCCGAGGCGTCTCGGCCAACCAGCTCTACTCCCCGTGGGAGGAGAAAGACAACGCGCCGCACTACACGGTCGCAGTGCTGCCGTCGGGTACCCCGGGGTTCCGCTCGGCCGGAGCAGCGCCCTACCCTCGGCAGGAGGCCCCACTGGGTCCCCCGTTGTGCTATATGTGTTGGACGCGCGGACAACGGGTCCCTGATTGCAAGATTCTGACGGACAAGCAGCGGGACCTTGTAAATGCCGCGCGGAGAACCTTCCTTCGACAGAGGAACGCGGGGGCGGGCGTCGCCTCGGATCGCACCTCCGTCGTCGCCCTGGTGTGGACGACTTGTTGGGCGGCGCGGAGTCAACGAAGATTAAAGGGGGGGACACCCTGCCCGTGGCAACCCCGGCCAAAGGGCGCCGAGGGGCGGGAAATGCCTAAGGGGGGGTGGCGTTGCCATCCCCTGCAATCGCCCCTGTCCGCGTCAACTCCCCGGTCCATCCCCGTCACGTCACGTTCGCCTCCCCGGGAGTAACCGCGATGTGGCCTGTCCCGGACCGATGCCCCTGCCGTCGTGGGCGATACCGCCCAAAGTTCTAGAGGACGCTGTTGATGCTACGAGAATAGAATTTCGAAAATAGCGCGTCGTACCAATTGGCGCCGTGGCAGACACCCGTCCCCACGAGGGCGGTGGTCGACACTGGCGCCGGACCCAGCGTGATCCGCGCGGATATAATGTCAGAGGGGTGGATCGAGTATGCATCGCGGGAGCGGCCCCGGACCCAAGTGAGTGACGCCTCGGGGAAGCTGCTCAAGGTGAACCCGGAGGTGTCTCTGACCATCTATGTCGGAAGGGCCGCCAAGGAGTATGAGTTCCTCGTGGTCAAGGCACTGTCGGTACCGCTCATTCTCAGATGGGACTTCCAGCGCAACTACGTTAACACCATCTCTCCCAAGACGCAGACGATCAATTGGGACGATGGCACGTCCACGGTGGCGATGCGCAGCTGGACGGGAAACACGCGGCCCGCGCCCCCACGTCGAGGAAACAAGCCGAAGGCCCAATCTTGGGCTATCCGGCTTCGGTAAGGTGTAACCGTGGGCCCGTAGTGCATCCGGGCGGTTCAATTGTGCTGCAACGTCAAGGGAGTCCACCTTGTACGGGAACGCCCCGTCCAAATGAGCCGACGAAATGTACTGTTGCACAACGCCGTCGCGGAGGTCTACCCCAACCCCCTGCGGTCCCTCTACCTGACAACCATCGGGTATGTGCCTGTGCACCTAACCAAGGGGTATGTCGGCGGAGCTGCGACGTCCTACAATGGACTGTTGCACGTCGTCAAGGACGGGGAGGAGCCGAGGGCGGTCCTAACGATGGGGGTGGACCCCTGTGACAAGCCCAACGAGGAGTTTAAGGTGGGCCGGCAATCCGAGGTGGGGATCGACGAGGGACAACCTCCACCTCACCCGCCGGACAAGACGTCCCTCAAGCCGGAGGCCGACTCGGACGGTGTCCCGGGTACGCTCCGCGGTGCCGTGGACGACCTCCTTGAGGAGTACAAGGCTCTGTGGGCGGGGCAACTCGTCAAGATCGACGTCACCCCGCACTGGATCGAGGTGACCCCCGGGGCACGGCCATGGCGGGCCCAACCCTATGTGGCGAGCCATTCCTCGAGGAACATCATCGCCAAGGACGTGCAACGACAACGGGACCTCGGTTTTATCAAGCCCTTGAGTGCCCAGCGGACCTTCCCTGTGGTCCTGGTACCGATGTTGGACTGTGATGCAAGTCGCCGACTTCGCTGGCGGTTCGCGGATGGATGATGGTCGGTAGCCCCTATGGTACCGCAGATGGTACATTTGCAAGACGTGGTCAAGTTGCACACATTTGTGTTGGGTCATCTTGAAACGTTACTTTTGGCATGTTTTGCATGTGATCTTCGCTTTGCTCTAGTGGCTGTTGGTTTGGTGAGTGATTCGATTTAGTGCGAGGGCGTGGGCGTCGCTGTGGGCGCCGAAGGGGGGAGCACTTGATCCGGTGGGGACTATTTGAGAGGTGCTCTCGGTCGGGAGAGGCGGGGAACCTGAGGACAACCAACAAAGCACGTTCGCAAACACACACACAAGCTGAAGCCACTCAACCACTTCACCTTGGTCCCCCAACCCCTATCCTCACTGCGTTTTAACAGGTTATGGGCCCAGAGCCGGGGCTGTGGTAAGAGCAAGGTGTGCCAGCTGGCGTCGCGGCGGTCGCGGCAAGAGTGAAGAAGACGAGTTCAAGGTGGTTAAAGGACGTGAAGGTCAAGGCGCACGGCTCGGAAAGGCCGGGCGCTACGAAAGGACGACATCATGGATTGAGTCGCTCCCGGCATGGGAGGCATAAAGATCGACAAGTTGACGGAGACGAAATTCCACGAGTGGCGTCAGCGCATTAAGATGGTCCTCGCGCTGCGCGACCTGGACGATAAGCTTGACGAAGACGGCAAGCCGACGGACGCGGAAGACCGCGAGTTCGCGGTGTGGAAGCGTCGAGACAGGAAGGAGAGCGCCATCATCGGGCTCACCCTTGGGTCTGAGCAGCTCGAGCACGTGTCGGGCTTGAAGACGACGGCGGAAACGTGGTCGACGCTGCAAAGTGTCCTCAAGCGCAAGCTTTTGATGAACAAGATGAAGGCGGGACGTGAGTTCTACACCGTCGAAATGACCGTCGGCGAGGGCATGCTGGGCTACACTAGCCGCGCGCACAACCTCGGCGAGAACCTCAATTCAATAAACGGCGAGTTGACGGAGATGGTTGTCGCCATGAGCGTTCTCAACGGGCTGACGTAAAAGTATGAAAACCTGCTTGTGGCTCAGGACGCCAAGGGCGAGGACGAGCTAAGCCTCGACTTTGTCAAGAGCCGTTTGCTTCAGGAGGAGCGGCGTCAGGCGGGCAAGTCACCGGCGATCAAGCGCATCGGCGACATGGCACTCGTCAGCGCCAACTATCGAGGTCAAGGCCGCCGTGGTTTCCACTCCAGGATCGAGTGCTCCTACTGCCATAAAATTGGGCATATCTCTCACGATTGCCCAAAGCTGAAGGTCAAGAAGCAGAGACAGGACAAGGTGGCCGCGATTGCGGCTGACGACGGTAGCGACAGCGACGACGCCATCTTTCTGGTGGGCAATGCGACTGACAGAGATGACATCTCCAAGTCGTGGCTTGTCGACTCTGAGGCGTCTGCACACATGTGCTGGATGCGCGGGTGCTTCGACGACTACCAGACGACCATGGGACACAGCGTCACGATGGGGGACAAGGGCTCCGTAGCCACGGCGGGCGTCGGAACTGTCTTGCTCAACGTCATCGTTCACGGCAAGACGCGCAAGATCAAGTTGGAGAAGGTACTCCATGTTCCTACAATGGGCTTCAACCTCATGTCGGTCGGCATGATGGAGGAGCGTGGTGCGGAAGTGTCATTCAAGGGCGGGAAGACGATCATCAAGATGAACGAGAAGATTGCTGCGTGCGGCACGCAAAAGAGCGGGCTCTACCATCTAAACATGGCCCCTTTGTCGGATGTTGCTGCGGTGGCCTCTCTGCAGCTATGACATGACCGCCATAGGCACGTCGACGTGGCTGTCGTTAAGCGGATGATCAATAACAAGGACATTGACGGACGCAAGTGCTCTTCCATGGCGGTCAAGGACGTCTGCGAGCCATGCGTGTATGGGAAGGCGGCTATGACGCCTATGCGTAGTGCAGGAGGTGGTCGAGTCAGCAAGCGCCTGCAGCTCGTGCACTCGGACCTTGGGTGCCAATGTCAGAGCCATCGCGTGGCGGTGCGCTCTACTTCGGCACCTTCACCGACGACTTCTCCCGACTGACAGACATGGTCTTCCTGCAGAAGAAGAGCGATCTGCTCTCTGAGTACAAGAAGTGGGTGACGAAGGCCCAGCTGCACACGGGAACCAAGATCAAGATCCTGCGCTGCGACAACGGCGTCGAGTATGTGTTGAACGCATTAAAGGCTCCCCGAGTTGAGAACGGCAAGACGCACCAGAACACGGTGCCCGACACGCCGCAGCAGAATGGAGTTGCTGAGCGGCTCAACCGAGTTCTCGTGGAGATGGCTCGTACCATGATGCGACACAAGAACGTCGATCAGGATCTTTGGGCGGATGCCATCAAGACGGCGGTCAACATCAAGAACCGCGTCACCAGCCGGGCGCTTATCGTCGGCAAGACGCCTTTTGAGCTGTGGATCGGGAAAAAGCCCAACGTAAGCCACATGCGGGTGTTTGGGTCGACATGCTGGGTGGTGCTGCACAAGAGTCACATCGACGGCACGTTTGGCGATAGGGCGGCAAAGGGCGTCCTCTTAGGCGATCCCGGCGGCAGCAAGGCGTATAAGGTCATCCGCGACGACGGCAAGGTCGCAAAGGCACGAAGAGTCGTGTTTGCCAAGACAAACGTACGCGAGGTTGCAGAAGATGTAGAGGAGCTTCCCGGAGACGAAAACGTCGAAGTAGAGACGGGCTTGCGTTTTGCAAGCGACGGCGAAGACGTAGATGCTGAAAATGACGAAAAGGATGACAAGCAAGACGATGGATCTGACAGATCCGCTGACGACAATCAAGGTTGTGGCGGCTCTCAAGACACGCTGCGTCGTAGCGGCAGAGCGCGGCGACCCCCTGTCGAGTACTGGCGCCCGGTGAGCCTGGTTGCTCACGAGGCGCCCACGGCGTACGCGCAAGCCGGTCAAGGGCAAGAATGGGCCAAGTGGCAGATTGCCATGGACGAGGAGATGGAGGCCATCCGCAGGAACAAGACTTGGCGCTTGACGGATCGCCCGGCCAGTCGACGCGTGCTGAAGGGCAAGTGGGTACACAAGTTCAAGAACGAGGTTGACAAGAACGGTCACAATACGACGAAGCAGAAGACGCGCCTGTGCTTCATGGGGAACCGGCAGGTCAAGGTGCTCGACTTCAACGAGACGTTCGCGCCGGTGGCCAAATTCACTACCATCCGGTGCATCCTGGCCATGACGGCGGCAACCGGGTGGGAGCTACGTCAGCTGGACGTCAAGACGGCCTTCCTCAACGGAGACCTTGACGACGAGGTCAACATGGAGCAGCCAGATGGTTATGTCGATCCGACGTGTCCTGACAAAGGGTGTCGTCTCCTCCAAGCGCTGTATGGGCTGAAGCAAGCCCCCAAGATGTGGAACGCCAAGCTCGACGACTTCCTCAAGTCGCAGGGGTTCGATCACATCGACCCGGATGCATGCCTCTACCTCTTTATGGATGACTGCGAAATCATCATCGTCCTGGTGTACGTCGACGATCTTCTTTTGGTGGCATCAAGCCTGGCGGCGATCAACAAGATTATGGACGCTCTGCACAAGCGTTTTGAGATGCAGGACCTGGGCGAGGCGAAGATCATCCTCGAGCTAGAGATTAGGCGTGACAAGGCGCTGAGCACCCTCAAGCTGTCGCAGGGAAAGTACGCGGCGCAAGTGCTTGAGAACTTCGGGATGGCGGAGTGCAACCCGATCGGAACGCCGCTGGAGGTGGGCCTGCAGCTGGTGAAGGCCTACGAGAGCGACGACGCGCTGCCCTACCGCGAAGCCGTCGGCAGTCTAATATACCTGATGGTCGGGACGCGTCCTGACCTCGGCTTCGCCATCGGGAAGCTGAGTCGGTTTGTCTCGTGCTACGGCAAGGAGCATTGAGCGGCGATCAAGCGCGTTCTACGGTATGTCACGGGTTCGATGGACAAGAAGATGGTCTTCGACAAGAACTCTTCCTGTGTTGTACAAGGCTTTAGTGATGCCGACTGGGCGGGTAACCACGAGACGAGACGATCTACGACGGGCTTCACCTTCATCTTTGGCGGAGCAGCCTTCACCTGGTGTTCTAAGTTGCAGAAGACGGTGGCGCTGTCGACGATGGGAGCCGAGTACATGGCTCTATGTGAGGCCAGCAAGGAAGCTATTTGGCTCAACAAGCTCGTGCAAAACGTGGCATCTCAAGGGCTGCGGACAGCGATCTCGGGCGGGCCGATCAACATCAATGTCGACGACAGCGGGCGCATTGACTTCTCAAATCACCCCGTTGAGCCCACGAAAAACGACATTCGCTACCACTTCGTGCGCGAGGCCTTCACGACGGACAAGGTGACACTGGAGCATTGTGCAACGGACGAAATGGTGGCGGACCCGATGACGAACGAGCTCGGCAAGACCAAGCACGACAAGCATGTCGAGGCCATGGGGCTTTGCTGAATAAAATGAACCGCCGCGGCAACAAGCAAGGAGGAGAGTTGGACTGTGATGCTCGTCGCCGACTCCACTGGCGGTGTGCGGATGAATGATGGTCGGTAACCCCTATGGCACCGCAGATGGTACATTTGCAAGACGTGGTCAAGTTGCACACATTTGTGTTGGGTCATCTTGAAACGTTACTTTTGGCATGTTTTGCATGTGATCTTCGATTTGCTCTAGTGGCTGTTGATTTGGTGAGTGATTCGATTTAGTGCGAGGGCGTGGGCGTCGCTGTGGGCGCCGAAGGCGGCAGTACTTGGCCGGTGGGGACTATTTGAGAGGTGCTCTCGGTTGGGAGAGGCGGGGAACCTGAGGACAACCAACAAAGCACGTTCGCACACACATAAACAAGGTCAAGCCGCTCAACCACTTCACCGTGGTCCCCCAACCCCTATGCCCACTGCATTTCAACACCCGAAACCCGAAGGGACGATGCGGTTCTGCGTGGATTCCCGCCAACTCAACGAGGTAAAGGTGCGGGACGTGTATCCGTTGACCTGTATGGAAGATTGTATTGACTTCTTCGGGGACACCAACGTGTTCTTGACGCTCGTCTGCAACTTGGGGTATTGACAGATCCCCGTGGAGGACTAGGACCGGGACGAAACGACCGTCGTTTGCCATGAGGGGGCCTATCGTTACATTCGCCTTCTCTTCGGTCTGTCCAATGCCCCGGCGATTTTCCAACGGGCCATCGACACGATTCTCGGCGGACTTAAGTGGAAGAGCTGCCTCGTGTACCTTGACGAAATCATCGCTTTCTAGCAGTCGGCGGGGGAACACGTGAAACACCTCCGGGAGGTCTTCACGGCGCTGCGTGGCGCGGGTGTCTCCCTGAAGGCAAAGAAGTGCCACTTTTTCCAAGAGGAGGTGGAGTATTTTGGCCACATCGTGGGCCGGGAAAAGCTGAAGGTAGAAGACAAGAATATCCGCGGACTTAAGGAGGCGTCTCTCTCGCGGTGCAAGAAGGACCAACGTAGCTTCCTTGGGATGTGTAATGTCTATCGAAGGTTCGTCAAGGACTACGCCAAAGTGGCGCGGCCGTTCGCCGCGATGATGAGTTCAAAGAGGCCCGACCGGTGGGGGACGTTGTCCGAAGAGGCCTTGCGGGCATTTGCGGAGCTCGAGAGGCGACTCACGGAGGCCCCCATCTTCGCCCTACCGCGGCGCCAAGGGACCTACACGTTGGACACCGACGCAAGCGCTGGACAAGTCGGCGTGGTCCTTGTACTAAAGCAACCCGATTAATCCACGCGGCCCGTGGGCAATTGGAGCTGCTCCCTGAACGCGGCGAAGCGGAACTACTGCACGACGGAGCGAGAGTGTCTCGCGGTGGTGTGGGTGTCCCTCCTTCTCTGTCCCTACGGCAAACGGATTCGCTTCACGGTGCGCACGGACCGAGTGGCGCTCAAGAGGATGCTACACATGGACGGGGCCTACGAGAGGCTGGCGCGGTGGCGGTTGCGGTTGGCGAAGTTTGACTACGGGGTGCAGACGCGGGCAGAGGCGTCACACAACGCAACGGACATCATGTCACGCATCCCAACGCCTGCGGGAGACGAGGGGACGATACCCGACGCGGTACCCTGTCTGGCTTTGCCCAACTCGTCGGGCGCATGGCATTTACCGCCGGAGACCAATGGGGGGCTCCTATCCTCCCTCACGCTAGCCGAGCACCTCGAGGGGCAAGTGGAAGACGCACGGTGCAAGGAGTTCCGTGCGGCAATGGATGGCAACGACAAGTCTCGCTTTCGCGAGGGCCCGAACGGCCTGTTTGTGCGCACGGCGCCGTTGGACGAGGCCGCGCAGGTCTTCGTGCTGACCCACATGCGCTACGGGGTGGTGATGCGGGAACGCTACCCGCCGCAAGCCGGGCATCCGGGGGCGAACAAGATGTACACGTCGATTCGACGGTGGTTTTATCTGGAATCGATGGTGCTGGACGTCTACGCCCTCTTGGCCAACTGCACTCAGTGCGCAAGGAACCGCGTCGGCAAGCGACGCAAGAAAAACTACCTCAAGACCTTTTCCCCGACGGAACCGCTGACGGATCTGTACATGGACCTGCTCGGCCCCCTTCCCCGGACGGCGTCGGGCAACGAATACCTGTTGGTCATCGTGGATCGCTTCTCCAAGATGATTCGAACCATCCCCCTTCAGCGGATTGACGCGGAGCCCATCGCGGCAGCTTTCTTGGACAACTTCGTGGCGGCATACAGACCCCCGGCGACGATTTTATCGGACAATGGCCCCCAGTTCCGCTTCACGTTCTTCCAAGGGGTTTGCTCGCTCCTCGGGATCTCCAACCGATACTCCACGACGTACCACGCGCAGACAAACGGCCAAACGGAACGGTACAACCGGACCATCGTGGGGCAGCTGCGGACGTACGTCGAGGACCACCATGACTGATGGGACGAGCTAGTTTCGATGCTGACGTTGGCCTACAACAGTCGACCGCAGCAGAGCATCGGGGTGGCGCCCCTCTATTTTGTCACCCCCGAGCGGGTACGGAGTCTCTCCGTGAAACTAATGGTCGGCTCCCCGACACCCGAGGAGACGGACGGCAGCCCACGAGCCATTCGAAAGGTCATTCAGGCGCGGTTGCGTAGCCTGATCCACAATTTACGGAGGTCCTTCACGCTTGCACAGCGGCGGTAAAAGAGGAACTACGACGCCCGCGTACGGCCAGTCAACAAGGACGTCCACGCGGGGGACTGGGTGTTTGTCGATGGTCACATGCAGACAAAGTACAAGCTCGGGACACGCGCGGCCAGACCGTACAAGGTCTTGTCCCGCGGAGAGGGCACGTTCTCGTTGGACATCGGTGGGTACCCGGAGACGGTGAGCAGCAACCACAAGACGGCGGCGCCGGGCCCCCCGGGGGATCCGCAGACGCTCCTGCGGAACCTCGGGGTGCCCCAAGACATCGTGAGCCCCAAGCGGCAGCCACACACGGGCAAGGAGTTCGCCTGGGAGGCCTTCGTGGGCGATGAAGTCGCCGACGATGATACGCAACGACTATGGACCGGCTGGTGGGGGTACCACCCCGAGGAGGACACCCTCGAGTTGGCCAGTCGGTTCGCCCCACGTAAGGTGCACCAGTATATGCGACCCGTGGGCCTACGAGTCGAAGAAGCCGGGTCGGTCGTCGACTTCCTCGCGTACGACAATTCCCATGCGGGACACGTGGCTTTCAAGTTTCGAATCGTGGCCGATTTTTGGGTTTAACACGTGTCCCGGCCGGAGCCACGTCACCGTGGTGGCCACTGCCCCTATCGCATGGCGGGATGGCAGCCTTTCCCGCGACCCGAAAGCGGACCAAGGCGATCGGATCGCATGGACAGTTTCAGGGGACAGCGGCCATACGCGACGGCTGACCGGCGTGGGCCTGTCGGACGTTGGGCCACAAGGGTGGATCGAGATTCGGCCTGACGAACAAGGGGCTCTCCCAGAGGATGATACGCAAACGACCCGCGTGGGGTCTATTGTTCGCTGACGCGCCGTACGGCACCATCGACACTACGAGACCCCCTACACTACTACGCGCTACGACTTCAACTCCCGAGGGGGCTGTCACCCCACCTCTTTCGACATCACTACCCCCCCCATCCCGGGTCAGCGGCGGGCCGACGAAGTCCGACCCCACTCGGGACCGGGTGGACCACGGGGGCGCTGCGCCGGCGGCTCCTCGTGGTAAATGTCGCGGTCGCGGTGATGCTGCTGGCGGCGGTTGGCCCCACCGGCGGCCACGCCGACCTCGCGAAGGAGAACCGCGCGGATGCTACGCCGACCGACCAACTGGAGCAACTCTATCGAGTGACGGGTCGGAACTCCGGGGTGTTCGCGGGCCCACTGGGCGATCGAGTCGCCAAGAGACACCTCGGTGTGACATAAGCCTGTTACCAAGATCCCCTTGCTGTGCCGCGGAATTCCCCGGGGTCGAAAGCCACTACGCGCGACAACCCCTGCGGGACGCAATCCGAAGGGGTGCGGTCAAGTCGGTCGAAGGCCACGTCGGGGATGTCGCGGTGTTCCATGAGGTCGAACGAGACGATGAGGATACCCCCGGAGTTGCGCACAGAGGGGGCGGCGGACACGGCCGACGGCGACGAACCCGGAGTAGACGACCCCGCTGCGCCGGTCACCACGGAGGAAGCAGGCGGCTCGGTCCCACCCGCGGGGTAACGCGGGCTGCGGGCGGCCGAGATGGCGGCGGCCCAACCCCCACGAGCACGGTCGTAGTCACGCGCCTCGAGGATGTCCGTGGTGAAGGGCAAGTCGAAGGGGCGAAGATCCTCGGCGACCTTGGCGTGGGTTCAGTCGTCGTCGACCTCGAGGGACGCCCAGATCCAACCCTCGCGGTCCCGATGGGCGGCGCTACGAGCGCGAAGGCGCTGACGGAAGGCCTGCGCTTCGGGGAGCTGGTCCGCGAGGTCCAACAACTCCTTGAGGACGACGCTCGCCTTCGCGTCGGGAGCCGCGGCGTTGACGCAGATTTTGGACGGCCCGACGGAGCGGATCCAATCGAGGAGACGCGGGGGGAAGCGCCACAAGACCGGACGGGTGCGGAAGGTCTCAAGGAGATCGACGGCCGCTGCAAGAGCCCACTCTCTACGGAGGATGGCCCATGGGGTGCGCCATTCCGCGTAGAGGTCGTCCGTGGCGTAGGCGTGTACCCACAGAATTTCCACCATGCAGCCGTAGGGGACCTCGACCCCGGACCACCACGCGGGAGTCGGCAGGTAAAAGCGCGAGCGGGTCTCCGTGGCGCAGCTCGAGTACTCCGCCTGGTGCCAAGCCACGAGGTGTCTGGTGAGGCCGCCCCGGTTGTTGCGGACCGTCGTCAGCTGAACCGTCGTGGGGCTTTCCGGGTCCGACACTTCGATGAAGGGCGGGAACGTGAGGATGTAGTCGAAGGTCGGCACCAACGGAGGGTTCACCGGGGGGTCGTCCATGAAGCCGACGTACGAACGGCGGTACCCCACCTCGCGGCTACGCCACACCACGGTGATCGATGAGGCTCGGTCGTCAATGGAAGGTACGAGGGCATGCGGCATCGCCGCGATGTGCTTGGCGAACGGGTTGGCGGGGCACATCAAGTCGATTCCCCGGAGCGTCGCGTGAACCAGCGTGTCTGCCACGCCCATGCGGGCCTCCTCGCGTTCCCACGCCGGCGCCCACGTCGACGGGTCGGAAAACACGGACAGGGGGCCCACGGCGGTCGAGTAGCGCATCTCCTCGTCGGCCATCGCGAAGGACGACGTGGGCACGGGCGCCTTGTAGTCAGGCGGCTGCCGGGTCCTCGGTCCGGCGAGGGGGAGTCGAAGGCAGCCACGTAGTGGAGGGAGGGGGAACCCCCGAGGATCAACAGAAGCAAGAAGCTGCGGGCAAAACGGGGGGGGGTGGACGGCACGTCGTGGGATGGGATGAGGAACGAGTCGGCGAACTCCGCGTCGCAACGATCGCAGGCGGGTTACGTCGCGGGGTGGTGCGGAGGAGTCGTGGA
>Ga0209187_1001454_pt1 | contig 27387 bp, 22 predicted proteins | sample BantaG_FD_187430 | JGI IMG/M metagenome (GOLD analysis project Ga0209187, IMG submission 187430) | Marine algal microbial communities from Bantry Bay, Ireland - BantryBay_4 metaG (SPAdes) (version 2) | ecosystem: Host-associated > Algae > Red algae > Unclassified | place: Bantry Bay, Ireland...
TGAATAAAACAGGGGGGTCAGCTTCGAGCATTAGGGGGGTCAATACTTCCGTCAACTGGGGGGTCAATACTAGGTCAATAGACAGGATGATAAATTCTAAGAAAGCCTACGCAATGAGACGAGTGATAATAAGTGAGTTTCAATCCTTATTCTAATGGATGATAAATTCTAAGTTGTTTTATTCATTTCTTAAAATATTCATTAATTTGAGTTTCAATCCTTATTCTAATGGATGATAAATTCTAAGCAGGATAGTTTCATTGTTCGTGCTCTTGTAATAATTGTTTCAATCCTTATTCTAATGGATGATAAATTCTAAGTGTTTCTATAGACTATACAAATGCAGGTTGGGGAGGTTTCAATCCTTATTCTAATGGATGATAAATTCTAAGAATACTTGGTAAATCTTTGGAGCTTTGCACCATTGAGTTTCAATCCTTATTCTAATGGATGATAAATTCTAAGGAACTTGGCTTTGTCGCCTATCGATTGAGCAATATGTTTCAATCCTTATTCTAATGGATGATAAATTCTAAGATAAGACAATCTTAGGGCTTCAAGACGCTTTGGAGTTTCAATCCTTATTCTAATGGATGATAAATTCTAAGTAACATGGCTAAAAAGACAGCCAAAGACTTTAATGAGTTTCAATCCTTATTCTAATGGATGATAAATTCTAAGCCAATCAAAAATTGACAAACAATACGACAGCTGCCGTTTCAATCCTTATTCTAATGGATGATAAATTCTAAGCATATATGAAATTTAACCCTAGAGAGACGATCTCTCGTTTCAATCCTTATTCTAATGGATGATAAATTCTAAGCGTTAACCTCAGAACAATTATGTTTATCTGGATCAGTTTCAATCCTTATTCTAATGGATGATAAATTCTAAGCATATATGAAATTTAACCCTAGAGAGACGATCTCTCGTTTCAATCCTTATTCTAATGGATGATAAATTCTAAGAATTGGAGCATGTGGTGCGCCAAAAGCTACATATTCAGTTTCAATCCTTATTCTAATGGATGATAAATTCTAAGAAGTTGATTCTATTAATCATACAGCATACAATTCCAGTTTCAATCCTTATTCTAATGGATGATAAATTCTAAGACTAATTTTGATCTCCTTAATTCGAAACCTTGGAGGTTTCAATCCTTATTCTAATGGATGATAAATTCTAAGACTTTGTCCTCTACCTTAGACTTTTTATAAATCGAAGTTTCAATCCTTATTCTAATGGATGATAAATTCTAAGCTGCTCCCTTCTGGTGTTTTCGTATAGGCTAAAATGTTTCAATCCTTATTCTAATGGATGATAAATTCTAAGCAGCTAATGCGTCGGACTTGGTTTGACCTCTACTTGGTTTCAATCCTTATTCTAATGGATGATAAATTCTAAGCCGAATCGCAAAAGAGAAACTAAAGACCCGAAACAAGTTTCAATCCTTATTCTAATGGATGATAAATTCTAAGTTGATTCCTCAAACTGTAAAACCTTGTTAGACTTCTGTTTCAATCCTTATTCTAATGGATGATAAATTCTAAGAGAAATTTTTCATTGTCGAGATCAACCCGGCTGACTGTTTCAATCCTTATTCTAATGGATGATAAATTCTAAGAATGAGAGACAAACATGATGAATACCAATTGACGGGTTTCAATCCTTATTCTAATGGATGATAAATTCTAAGTCTTCCAATAACTATGAAATAAACACCTCTATTAATGTTTCAATCCTTATTCTAATGGATGATAAATTCTAAGATCAAAAAAAGACTGGATAGTAAAATCTGATTTCAGTTTCAATCCTTATTCTAATGGATGATAAATTCTAAGCTCCCAATCCTGCGATTGTTTTTATTGAGCCTTTTAGTTTCAATCCTTATTCTAATGGATGATAAATTCTAAGCCTTTTTTATATGAGGCGAAAGCAGCTTAAATGCAAGTTTCAATCCTTATTCTAATGGATGATAAATTCTAAGTTTTACTGACAATCTCGTAGATCCAATATTAAGGGCGTTTCAATCCTTATTCTAATGGATGATAAATTCTAAGTTCAATAACGGCCAGGGCAATGAATAGCTTTGAGTGTTTCAATCCTTATTCTAATGGATGATAAATTCTAAGGAGTTACTTGAGCCAGTGAAAAGTCACTAGCTATTAGTTTCAATCCTTATTCTAATGGATGATAAATTCTAAGTACGATGATCACATGTATGATTCATTGATTAAAGGGTTTCAATCCTTATTCTAATGGATGATAAATTCTAAGTTCTTTTCCCCTGAATAAAAACCTATTAATGATTGAGTTTCAATCCTTATTCTAATGGATGATAAATTCTAAGATTCAGGTTTTGATTTTCAGCAAATGTGCGACATTGAGTTTCAATCCTTATTCTAATGGATGATAAATTCTAAGACAGAGGAATTAAATGGTTCAGGATCTGAATTAAGGTTTCAATCCTTATTCTAATGGATGATAAATTCTAAGATCTTGTTTTTAACCGTCCCAGCACTTTTTTGAAGTTTCAATCCTTATTCTAATGGATGATAAATTCTAAGAAAGTATTGAAGATGTTTGGTATGACTTTGAATCCTGTTTCAATCCTTATTCTAATGGATGATAAATTCTAAGTATGATGACAGGAAGGGTTATTATTCGATGGTGTTGTTTCAATCCTTATTCTAATGGATGATAAATTCTAAGTATGAAAGATTTTATGAAAGAAAAAGCAATGGTTACGTTTCAATCCTTATTCTAATGGATGATAAATTCTAAGCCAGCTAGGGTGTGATATACAACCCCTGTTTAAATCGTTTCAATCCTTATTCTAATGGATGATAAATTCTAAGATCAGCTTTTAATTCTTTTTCAGTGTATTTATTATGGTTTCAATCCTTATTCTAATGGATGATAAATTCTAAGGAAGTTTTTGTTCTTCTCCTGATACGGAACGTACTGTTTCAATCCTTATTCTAATGGATGATAAATTCTAAGTTCTTTTCCCCTGAATAAAAACCTATTAATGATTGAGTTTCAATCCTTATTCTAATGGATGATAAATTCTAAGACGTTTTTTTGAAAACGATGACCTTTGTCTAGGTATCGTTTCAATCCTTATTCTAATGGATGATAAATTCTAAGTGAAAAAAGAATACCAGGCATGGAAAGCAGAACAAGTTTCAATCCTTATTCTAATGGATGATAAATTCTAAGCTTTGCCTTTCCTCTTGTCGGAACCAGAATACAAACGTTTCAATCCTTATTCTAATGGATGATAAATTCTAAGAATATCAGAAAACATGCAGCTAGGTTCTAATTTTAGTTTCAATCCTTATTCTAATGGATGATAAATTCTAAGTCCATTGCAACCACTTTGTTTGTTGGGAGACATTCCGTTTCAATCCTTATTCTAATGGATGATAAATTCTAAGAAAACCTATTAATGATTGATAAATGCTTGTTCCTTCGTTTCAATCCTTATTCTAATGGATGATAAATTCTAAGTGTTGAAATGCCCGTTTTTTATATATGCCTTCCTACGTTTCAATCCTTATTCTAATGGATGATAAATTCTAAGATGAATGGTCTTAGACTTATATTCACCGTTTTTACAGTTTCAATCCTTATTCTAATGGATGATAAATTCTAAGAATATCAGAAAACATGCAGCTAGGTTCTAATTTTAGTTTCAATCCTTATTCTAATGGATGATAAATTCTAAGCCTTAATCTCCATAGCAATAGACTGTGTTATTTTACGTTTCAATCCTTATTCTAATGGATGATAAATTCTAAGTGATATTGAATGCCATGCTTTTTGATTTATTATTTTGTTTCAATCCTTATTCTAATGGATGATAAATTCTAAGAAATACACAATCGCAACGTCAGTTTCTTTTTTCTTGTTTCAATCCTTATTCTAATGGATGATAAATTCTAAGGAAACACCCAGAGACTATACCAGACTTGGAGAATAGTTTCAATCCTTATTCTAATGGATGATAAATTCTAAGCATCATCGCCAGTCCCAGCGGAAGCAATGTCGGCATGTTTCAATCCTTATTCTAATGGATGATAAATTCTAAGATTAGAATTCAAAATAAGAAAGATCACAAAGCAACGTTTCAATCCTTATTCTAATGGATGATAAATTCTAAGTTGGCTGGGGGTTATTGCACGTAGAGGGCAAGAAAAGTTTCAATCCTTATTCTAATGGATGATAAATTCTAAGAAAAAACTAACAAAAGACCAGTTTGAAAAGATATCGTTTCAATCCTTATTCTAATGGATGATAAATTCTAAGACTTGGTGTACCTTTGGAGCTTTGCGCCAGTGATGGTTTCAATCCTTATTCTAATGGATGATAAATTCTAAGGAGAGGATCAAGCCCTTATTGAAGGATATGTTGTTTGTTTCAATCCTTATTCTAATGGATGATAAATTCTAAGCGTTCTGATTGCTTCATATTACTTCTATCCAAAAAGGTTTCAATCCTTATTCTAATGGATGATAAATTCTAAGAACCAGATATGATCAAGTAGTTGACTAACTAATATGTTTCAATCCTTATTCTAATGGATGATAAATTCTAAGTGTGCGATCCTGAATGTTCAATTGGCAGAATAACTAGTTTCAATCCTTATTCTAATGGATGATAAATTCTAAGCTAGTATCAATGGGACTTGGAACTGCCAAAGAGGGCGTTTCAATCCTTATTCTAATGGATGATAAATTCTAAGCTAGTATCAATGGGACTTGGAACTGCCAAAGAGGGCGTTTCAATCCTTATTCTAATGGATGATAAATTCTAAGAAGTATAATTCTTAGTTGTATCTCCATTCTCATCGTTTCAATCCTTATTCTAATGGATGATAAATTCTAAGTAATCTCGTATGTTGTCGTATATGTGATTGTAATGTGTTTCAATCCTTATTCTAATGGATGATAAATTCTAAGTGCAATACAAGTATCACAATTGAAATCAGAATCATGTTTCAATCCTTATTCTAATGGATGATAAATTCTAAGGACTTTGAGCAGGTTCCACATAAACCAATAAATCGAGTTTCAATCCTTATTCTAATGGATGATAAATTCTAAGCTGTGAATCTTGATGGTGATTACACTATTGAAGGAAGTTTCAATCCTTATTCTAATGGATGATAAATTCTAAGGTATTTCCAGTCACAGAACCCCAACTAAATTTCGAAGTTTCAATCCTTATTCTAATGGATGATAAATTCTAAGCATTATTCTATTTTTTTAGTTTGAAAATGTTTCCTGTTTCAATCCTTATTCTAATGGATGATAAATTCTAAGACTTTGAGCAGGTTCCACATAAACCAATAAATCGAGTTTCAATCCTTATTCTAATGGATGATAAATTCTAAGATCTATTTTCAGATTTAATCAACACCCCTGTGTATGTTTCAATCCTTATTCTAATGGATGATAAATTCTAAGAGTGCCTCGGCTTCGCACTCTAGCATCCTAGGTCTGTTTCAATCCTTATTCTAATGGATGATAAATTCTAAGACGTTTCGGCTCTCAATATACTGATATTCAGTAATTTAACTAACAACTCACTTGTCAGATATTTTAATTTCAGTATGTCAAAGAACATTTTTATTAGTTGAATATTTGTGATTTTCGAAAAGATAAAGCATTGATTATGATACAGTTAAGTTACGAATTTTAAATGAGCTTTATAAATATCTACACGGCTTTATCATTATTTAGTGCATATATTTCTATAGGTACAAGTTAGACATCTTTTTTTATATCGAGTGGCCTTTGGGTAGACATTTCCCTCTATGATTGTGGCTATTGATTCTATATCTGATTTTACTTTATCTTTCTCTTTTTGACCAATTTCAATTTCTACCAATTTATTTTTAGATCGGACATAGACCAGATATCCTTTATTCACTTCTTTCTGATAATTCGACTCGATTAAAAGAGCATAGCAATAAAGTTGCGTTTTATAGGTGTCGAATATTCTGTCTTTATATTCAGCAAATTTATAATCCAATGGCGCCATGCTGCCGTCCTCCAAGGTCAATACCTCATCGACTTCTCCTCGTAAGACATCACTCGTGAGATATTGATTTACTTTCTTATCGACGACACCAATTGATCTTCTTAAATAATCAATATTTTCTCTTGATTTCTTTTCATGTATGTCTCTGCCTTTCTTCACTTTGTAAAATTTATCTTCTTGTTGTGGCACTCGTAGCACATATTCAAAATACGTAAAGCGTGGGCAGAATAAATATTCAATAATATGCGATGGTGTTAATGAAAAATTCATCTAAAAAAATAAGGCATGGATTTCATCATTCACTAATTTCTTGTCAAATGCCTGACCCATCTGTACCGTTTCTTTTAATTCTTTTTTACTCATCGGAAACATATAGACTTTGTCAATTTCTGGATCAATCAAATCTTCTATGGCAACTTTTAATTCGTCCATAAAATTCGTTTCTATTCTACCTAAGAAAACTGATAATTGGACTCGATACAATCCAGCTTGTTTGCATAATTTAGAAACCTTTGTTCGAGCATTATTTTTTTGAATGTCATACATTACCCATAAAATCATAGTGCCAGTATTTTTTGTGCAAATTCGTGTGCGTCCAGTTGTATAATAGTATCTCTAGACGTATTTCGATTCTTATGCCGAATTTTATCTTCTAGCAGATATTGATTATATTTTTCCATTAATAATTGTTTGCCTTCTGCATTTAATGACACACCATTTTCTAAAATATCTACATGATCTTGTCTCACTTTTTTAGCTGAAAACAAGCGGAAGACTGCTAGTTCTGCATAAATGCGATAGGGCTCTATAAAATCATAAACCAATGATTTATAATTATAATCATCTCGATGAAGAAAGCCGACGAAGGGATCGAGACCTGCTATAATCAAAGACTTTTCTACTTTGCTATATAAAATTGCATAAGCGTAATTAAGCATCGCATTAAAGCTATCCGCTGCTGGCCTAAAGCTTCGTTTTTTAATGTCATAAAATGGACGAAGACAATGGAATAGTGTTTCAAAATAGACTCGACCTGCATTGCCTTCATAGGCCCGAATTAACTGTGCGATATCCTGAATATCATATGCTTCGAGAGCTTTTATCTTTTCAAAATAACCATCAATTTTCTCTGCTTGTTCTTCTAAATACTCAGCCGTTTTAGATCTGTGCTTTTTTAACGATCGCAAAAAGACAGCCTGATTGGATAATTTTTTACCTATCCATTCTTTGATTGTATCGACTGCCACGTGATTCATTGTCGACTCTAATTGCTTCTTTCTGATTTTAGTTGTGCTGCCTAATTTCGAATGCCAAAATCGTCCAGCAGGCCGATCTCCCCAATCCATCAGGACGATGTCAATATTATGTTTGAGTGCCAATAAAATTGCATCTGTACTCAGTGCCATGCCTTTATGTACATGAATGGTCTTGACTTTATGAGCAGCCACATGGTTGAGCTGATCTTTGTCAGCATGTTTGATTTCGAACATGTCATCTTTGACATGTAAGTACAAACCATAGCTGTTGAGGTGTAGTTGCATGCTTACACTTTTTTGTTTCGAGAATTATAATCATCAACTGTGAAGTAAATATTTCTGTGTATGACATGTGTAGTCCTTTTGCAAGGCTGCGAGGTATCGACCAGTATTAACTTGCTCATCTTTGCACAGATATCTGACTGATTTCCACAAATCTGGATTCAGCTGACATCAATTCCTCTTCTGATAGTTCTTCAGGACAAAGCTGGATCACTTCTTTTAAATTGTCGTGTAAGGTCTCTAAGTCGGGTGCTTGAGTGTGTGCACCTGGTAATGATGGTATCATGCCGATATAAAGACCCGATTCAGAATCTTTTTCGATATGGACTGTGTATGTAAAGGTCTTCATGATACTAATTTACTGAATTTACATTACTGTTGCTTGATTGTCCCAAAGCCACGCGCAACAGATTTACCTAAGCCAATGTAATCAGGCAAATAGGCATTTGTGACAAAGCTACCAGTAAAGGAGATCATCAGCTGATTTTTAAAATTTGTCTGAATCGGAGTCAATGATGGCTTTACCAGAATCGATTCAGTTTCCATATGACTCATGGCTTTATAGACACTGAGGATATTTCCAATCAATATTCTTTTCAAGAGTTGTCTCTTCTCTTCATGTGTTTGTTTTTTAAAGAGAGTATGATTTTTTTGATTTAATGCCATCCAGGGCGTCATGAATGTGTAGCTAAACAATTCATCTTGTACGCCAAGTTTGACATCCTGACTCTGTAATTGCTTTTGATGCAGGTCATACCTCCTTTCCATGATCCGTATTTCTGTCAATGACAAAAATCGATCAATTAATAATTTAGCACCATCGTCCAAACCGACGACCATCGGACAGCTATCGACGACCTTAAACTGAATCCGTGGATAGCGATAGATACTACTACCATCTTCCCGATGATTGTGATATAAATCTGAGTCTTGGCCAAAGGTATTGGCAAAATAGCCGCGGAGTTTGTGTCCGTCAGATTTGCGGAGGGTGATGTCGGGGAAGGAGAGGGTGGTGAGGTGCATGGGCTTATTTGATGGTCTTTAGATATTCAGCAGGTGTCTTAACAATTATTTTACTGTGCCTAAAGTCTCTCTTATTTCTCGTGAGTATCAAGTCACATTTAGAAGAATAAGCAATAAAATAATTCATGCCATCTTCTTTGTCTGAAAATTTAGATTCAAAAGATTCTACAATTTGTTTTTTGTGGAAAGGTAAAATCTCCACAATAGTCATGATATCTTCACAAATGCTCTGAGCTTGTTGCCGATTGAGTTCTTTTGAAATGAGATAATATAGATTAGCAATAATTAAGCTACTAGTTGCAATTACTTGATTATTGTCTAATGCTCTTTGTAATGCATTGATAGAGTTATGATAATGCTCATATCGTTTTGTCCCAATATCAATAAGCACATCTGCGTCAATAAATAAGTCGTATGTTTTCATTTTAGTTTGTTCTTCAAGTGTAGTTCTTTTAGTTGTTTATAGTTTAGATTTTTGTGTTTCATATTTGATAAACTACCTGATAGTTTTTTTAATGTCGGATGCATGTTCTGTTCATCTGGGCTGTTTTTCATATCAGTGTGTACGATTTCTTTCAACACATCTTCGACTACCTTTGATAGAGATATACCCTTTGATTTGGCATACGATTTGGCTTCTTCGATGATCTCTTTACTTAGGCTGAGGGTGAGTTTGGTATTCATACGTATGTATTTATTTTGTACGTAAAGGTATGGATTTGTTTGGGGCTAGTCAATATGAGTTTGGGTTTTAGGTCTATATTATTTTTCATTATGCTGAAGGTGAGTTTTGCGTTGACTGGTAATGCAATTTGAGTTTAATAATTATTGGTATGCCCTTTAGTATTGCTTATTTCTTTATTTCTAAATTGTAAACCTACTTCATCGTCATAAATCACATCAACATATTTGAACCATTTATGCTTGGAATCCTCTACACATTTTAATCCTTTAAATCTTTTATTACTAATTGAGACTTCATGTTTTGTTTTTTCCATTATACTTTTATCAGATAAACGCTCTTGAAATTCGTCTGGAATAACATTAACGGTATCTAAGCCTTCCCTTGTAAATACTTCTTCTTTGCTCACTAAATCTAATATATAGTTTTGGTCATCTTGAATTTCAGCGTATCGTCTTAGTCCTTTTGCAAATGATTCTTCCTTTTCAATATCATAGTCTTTGTAAACGTCATCTACTAATATTAATAAGTCATTTTCTGTTAGTGATTTACCGTTATTCTCTTTTAATTTAGCAAATGTCTTTAAAAGGATATTCGGTAAATCATAGATGAATTTTTCTGCAACTTCTGAATGTTGAAATACAACTACTTTTGTTGCCTCTTTTTTTCGTTTTCTATTTACGCGTCCGGCACGTTGTATAATGGCATCAATTGGTGCATTTTCGGTGAAAAGAATATCAAAATCAATATCCAAAGAAACCTCAACGACTTGTGTAGCAACTAAGAGACATCCGCCAGACGTTGTTTCCATTTTGAAAATTTCATCTTCTTTTTCCGAGCGATGTTTTTGGATAAAACGCGAGTGATAACAGAGTGCTCTGCCTTTTTTTCCTTTGAATAATTCTTTGAAGTTTAAATAAGCATTAATCGCGCTATCAACGGTATTCAAAACTAAAAGTACTTGTTTTCCTTCATTAATGGCAGTACGAATTTCGGGTCTAATAAGTTCAAATTGACTTTCTCTAATTTCAAAAATATTCCTTGCTTCATCTAATAATTCTTTGTCGGTAATATAGGTTGGTGCGTTTAGATATTTTGTCAAAATGACTTTTAGTTTTGAGGGCATAGTCGCAGTCATAATGTAAAACTTAGCTCCAAATTCATCTTGTAAGTATTTGATAGTAGAGACAATCAACCCCAATGTATAGGGTTGATACAAATGTATTTCATCAATAATGATACGTGAATTGAGTTGATGAAAAGTTTTGACTTCCCAAAATCCAAGATTAAAACCTTGCGTCAAAATTTGGTCAACGGTACATACAGTGACATTTTTAAAAAATGCTTTATCAATGAAGGCGTACTCTTTTTCAGGGTATTCTTCATTGATTTCTTTTTGATAAAAAAATGCGGACGAATGAACAATAGCTACTTTATTATCTCCGAAATAATTGCAAAGCCTTTTAAAGATAGCGTTTGAAGTAACTCGTGTAGGTAGCAAGTAAAAGATATGTTCAAATTCCTTTTTTTGAGATGCCCATAGTAATGAGGCTTCTGTTTTCCCGCTTCCTGTTGGTGCTACGGCTAATACGTTTCCAGGTGTGTAACTTTCTTCTTGAAACTTCCGGTATTTAAAATTTTCAGCAATGTCATATTTCTTTTCACTCCGTAATTTTTGAATGATTTGATTTCCTAAAAAGTCTTTTTGGTACAACAAACCGGGTTCTAATTTACGCCCACCCGAAGCCGTCCAATCTGCAATATTTAAAATTGCTTTGTGGAAAATGTATTGTTTCCTATCTGGCGGCTTACAATTTGATGAGAGTTTGAAGAACCTTTTTTGGTAATCAACCAATAGAGAAGAATAAGCATTTTGTAAATAATCTCTTGCTATTTTGGAATATGTGAAGTCAATTTCAGGATATTTCTCTTCTAATCGTAATTTTGCGTATTCGAGAAATTCGTCTAAGTATTTTTCTTTTACACTAAGTTTTTTTATGGTCGCATCTTTATTAAATAGTTCAGGTGTAAGAGCCTTATGATGAGAAAATACAGCAAATAGACTTAAAGGATTCTCAGTATAATATTTTGGTGAATTGGCAAAAAGATACATTCCACTCAAAAATTCATGTCGTACAATTTGTTCAATCGCGCATGATTTATCGGGTTGAATCATATTTTGAAAATTATCGCATAGCTTGCCTAAATCGTGAAATAGTGCTGCAATAAAGGCATTTTTCCAGAAATTTTCGTTCGGTAAATATTCAAAATATCGTTCTTTCAGAGCTAATAAATTAATGATTACATTATCCGTATGTTCTGCCAAATTCTCCTTTGGTCCTTTGATGTTAGTGCGCTTTGGATGTGATTTTGCCCATACTTCGTTTAACATGGTTTTGTGAATTTTTACAAATCAAAAACAGGGATAAAAAAGTTCTCATATAGTATGCCTTCTACATCATAATTCAATTGCATTTCGTGACTGATATATGAGAAAGTTGCTATGTCAGCAACTGTCCTTTTGCCATAATCAGAACTGTAATTAAATCGGGTAGGTAAATCATAAGTTATCGGTTCGGTGGTTTGGTGAATAGAAAATGTCAGATTTTTAGAGGCATTTCTAAGAACTTCGCCTATGACATCACCTGCGACAAGGCAATATTTTAAATTACTTTGTCTCGCGAATGATACATTATTACTAATCTTTTTCACCTTTGCCAATGAATCACTATTGCCCATTGTAAGAGCAAAAAATGGATTTTCAAAAGCACTATACAGTTTGTCTAATGCTTCTTCTTTATCAGATGAAAAAGATAAAATGAATTGGTTGTCAATCAGTAATTCGCGTTTAATGACACTTCCATCCAAAAGTGAATCGTACATGTGCATGCCTGATGTACGCCTATTGTATTTCCACGTATCAATAGTTCGTCCTTTGTTGAATCCTGTAATGCCTACTTTGAAGGAGGAATTATCAAAAAAATTCTGAGACATATTAGGGCTTAACCCTAATGCCGCACCCGCTACACCGATAATAGTAGTGGGCGGCGGCAAATCTAAAGTCTTGTGGAAGTTTTGAAATTCAGGATTTCTAAACGAAGCCGTTTGCGTGGATATTTCTACACAAAATGATTTCATAGTTTAAAATTTAAACGCCGTAATATAATTTTATCCAATTTTGAATGGACTCAAAACCTTCTTTGAGGCTAACCATACCTTCTTTTTTCTCAAAAACAGCTTCTTGAACAGCGAATAAATGATTGTCAATAAATCTATCGTAATCGTCTGCAACAGTATTCAGTTGTTTCACATTGATTTGTCCTTTTTCATCCAGATCAACGGATTCTAAAAATATCGGATTCTTACTTTTCATCATCGCAGCTGCAACAAACTTTGGTGAAATATCTGCCAGAAAACGGCTTTGTCTGCCCGAACTCCAAAGCATTTGTAGCGCATCAATGAAGGCTAAAACTCTTTTTGCTTTCTCCTGATTATCAACAAGTTGTTTGACAACCAAATTGCGAGCAATAATTTTTTTATCTTCTTTTACTTCCTCAACTTGGTGTTCGATACCTACTCTATCCAATTCAATAAGGACTGTACCGCGATATACGCCGGAATGTATTTCTGTTTCAAAAATATTAGGATTTAAACCTATTTTCTGTCCCATGAAATTAGTTGCATAATCCAAATCACCCTTGTAAGTGGCAAGTGCTAATAGAGATTCAACTCTGACAGGTGAAGTACGCAAATTAGATGTTCCAGCTTCTCCGTCTGCACCTGCCTTTGCATCCATATACCCAAATAAATCATCATCGATATATTTGATTGGATTGAGGGCTGTTTTGGGCGCTCCTTTATCTGTACTTGGTTGGCCAACGGGAGAAATAGTATGTCCTAATTCCTCAATTTTATCTCTCAATGCCCGCCGTATAGCTTGCGATGAGACATAAGGAAGTTGCTCGCCATTCTGCAAGGTTACTTTCTTGATGGGGTTGATGTTGTCCACTTCTTTGTCGCTACCATTCAGGCTTGCAAGTGAAACTTTTGATAAATAAGTAATTGTGATACTGTTCGTTTTCATAATTAGTCGTTGTTTTTTGATGATGATAAAAATCCATTAATTACGTTTAAAGCACCGATTACGGTGTACTGACGTATTAAAATAAAATTGTCTTTGTCAATTGTTTCAATGACTTTGTTACTCAAAGTGTATTTTTTCATGACTCCAATTAAGGCTTCAGTAAACTGTTCCAATGTTCTTGCCTTGTGTAGTCGAATGATGTATTTGCGACCATTTTTGGCATTGGTACGTTTATCACTACCTTCAAATTCAATCATTTTAATTCCTACGCTTTTACCGAGATTGACGGCTTGTTGTTGAAGTTCTGCATTCATATTTTTATTATTTCCAAAATTTATAGATTTTTCATACACTAATAAAAAAGTGAGTAATTTTTTATAACTCCTATATCCGGGATGCGTTTTTGAATCCATTAGATATTTGAAGCTATTAAAATATAATTTTTCAAGTTCGTGTATAATGGTTTTCCCCTTCAAGACTTTTCCTAAAACTGTTGCTCTGATTTGCCTTATTACCGCTTTCTTTTTACTAAAATCTTTCATTGCATCAGCCTTTGCTGTCTTGAGTTTTAAGCCTTGCCATATTGAGTAAACACTTATTTTTTCGTGTGCTTCAAGTTGATAAAACAAACGTATAATGTATTTTACGTTATTATATTCTTCATAGAAACTGGGGCGCAGTGTTGATGCAAATTTATCGGCTCTAAAAGTTATTAAACTGATTGGTATCTTATCAAGTGGATTGTCAGCAAATGGATCAACTTTAACTTCTTCTTGATTATCTTCGATAATTTCACGCTCAAATTGTTTCTTGTAAAAAGTGTACAAAAGCATAAAAGCTATTTCTGATTGCCATACTCCATCTTTTGAGGTATCAATTTCTGTTTCTTCATTTGATTTATTTTGAATTTTGAAATTCTCCAATTTGAAATTAACTAAGTAATTCGTACTCTCAAGTTCATCCTTTTGTCTGAATATCGGTGTATTGTAAAGTTCAGCGATATTTTCAAGACTATTTGAGTTAAAAAAACTACATATAATAGTGTCGTAACTATTTTGATAAGAATAATAACAAAGTACGGGAGAAAAACGAATGATATAAAGAGCTTTCCATGCTATTTTATTAGTTCCTGCACCTAAAAAAGAGTTAAAATTAGCAATCCCTGAAAAGAATGGGGATATATTGGTTGCATCTACTAATGTTTTGAAGGACTCACCTATAATTGGACATTGTAAATTGCCTTGAAATAGATATTTTTCATTTAGCTCTAATCGAGTAATTTTTGTATAGGGTTCATTTAGATATACCTTGCTCAAAAGTTTTACATTTTGTGATTCAAAATATTGTGCAATTTTATCAGCAAGTACCGGATTACTTTTTTTCAATTGAGCAATTTTAGGAGCGTTTTCTTTTTTTCGAGTGACACCCTGAGCATTATTGGTAAATAAGTGAGTTAATCCATACGTATTCATTTTTGGAAATCGCTTGAAAGTGTTAGTCTTTTCAATGTAGTAAACATTGTAATTCTCATCTTTTTGTTTTTTTGTTGCTGTATCATAAACAGTTTTTCCCATGAAATAATAAATATCTTCCAAGAATTCCATCAACTCATCACAAGAAATAGTTAATTCATCATTTATTAATGTTGAGAATTCTAAAGAAGGAAACTTATCAGGATGTGCAATTCTATATTTTTGAACGAATTGATACAAACCAACTATTCCGGCATTAACAAAAATATTAGAAGTTCTCTTAAAAGTGATTGACGTTATCTTTTCCATTAGCATGATTATTTCACCCCACACCAAGAAAACAAGAAGCCGTAAAGTGCCCTCCAAGATTGAGTAGATTATCTATATTTAGTCTCCTAAATATAACGAGTTGGCACAACAAACTTAAATTATCATAGAACTATATTCTATACAATTGATGTTCGATTAGAGCTAAAAAATGATTGAGTATCAGTACATTACTGCCCAACCATCCGCATCCGCTGCCTCGCCTCTTTTACATCAAACACATCTGGATCATATGCTGGATAGCCACAGCCCTCTAGCCAAGGAGTCCAAGATTCACCCGTAAGCGCTGACATCTTACCAGTTTTCAAACAAGACTTTAAATCCTCAAAGCCATGAATGCCACTGCAATCTTCTGGAGGACAAGCTCCTTCTCCTGCGATCAGTTGAACGCTATCAGAATTATGGTCGATTGCAAGTGTTCGGATTTCATGTTCCCAGCTGTCACCATAATCATAAATATAATTCAGTGTGGTGTCGTCTTTTTTATTATATAGTGATTGATTGTATAGACCGATGAGCAAACTTGTTGCTGGTACCGTTTTGGCATTGATCGGAGCTTCTTCATCATGTGGACTGCAGATTCTGAGTAAGCTGCCAAAACCATGCTCTGAAAATTGGTAAAGATGGCGATTGCGCCAACCGAATGCTGCTTGGATAACGAGGTGCAGTTGGTGAAAAGACAGATCTGTTGGTACTTTTATCTGTCGCCATACTTTAGGTTTTGTTGCTTCTAGTAAGTCTATGCGTTATTCAATTGTCATTGCTTAGTGTATTATTATGGTTTTATCAGAATCAATTTTTTTGATCCTTTTAAATCTAATCTTATTGGTCAAAAGTCATATTCGCCGCCCTTTGAATATACCGTTTCAAAACATCAGGACTTTGCAAGCCCATGATTTTTAACTCCTTAGAAAAGGCTATGGTAGGGACAAGTTGCACATGAGAATGTCTTGCATCATCAATGGCTTGTAAACAGTCAGTTTTTCCTTCCTCTTTATTTTCGAATAAATTAATTGTGGCTGTAGCGACTCCTAAAGATTTTGCCAAACCTATCAAATATTCTTGACTCTCAATATCTTGTCCGTTTTCAAAATAGTCATGGAAGAGCTGAGTCGACAAACTATATTTTAATTCATTGTCCTCAATCAACCAGACGAGTCTGTGTGCTTCCAAACTATAAGGGATACGATCAATGAGTTTGTAATTGAATTTTATTCCTTCAAGTGTTGCTTCATCTCTAAGACTGCGTCCCATGCCTGGTTTTGTCTTTTTAGCGAAGTCTGCTTTTGGCACACCACCTGGTCCGATGTGTGGATATAGAATATACGGCATCACTTGAATATCCAACTCAACATCATCTGCCAATTCTTTGCGAATGCACTGCAATCTAACCTTACCTAAATAGCACCAAGGACATATAAAGTCAGAATAGAATTTAATTGATAATTGCTTTTTCAACTGTGTATACTATTTGTTAGTTCGGCTAAGATAGAATCTAATTCTTTATATACCTGATCTGCATTTTGTTTACTAAATACCATTGGGGGTTTAAATTTAATCACGTTATGGTATGGTCCATCTGTGCTCAATAGAATACCGCGGTCCTTCATCAGATTGACGATCTTATTCGCTATGTGTTGATCTGGATCTTTTGATGATTTGGATGTCACGAATTCAATTCCTAAAAAAAGTCCAATACCACGGATGTCTCCGATGCAATCATATCTACTTTTCAATTCTTCCCATTGGGCTAGTATATAAATACCCATCTCTTTAGCATGAGTTTGTAGTTGTTCATTTTCTATTGTTTCTAATACAGAAAGACCAATCTTACAGCTTACTGGATTGCCTCCAAATGAACTGAAAAATTCCATTCCATTATCAAAGCTATCTGCAACTTCTATCGTACATGCAACTGCCGCCAACGGATGTCCGTTACCTATTGGCTTGCCCATCATGACTATATCTGGAACAACAGCTTGCAACTCAAATCCCCAGAAATGACTGCCTACTCTGCCAAAGCCAACTTGTACCTCATCGGCAATACATAAAGCACCAGATGATCTCACTTTAGTGTAAATGTTTTCAAGAAAGCCATCTGGTAACATCAGTTGGCCACCACAACTTAAGATGGATTCAGCGATGAAGCATGCTATTGAGGATGACGCTAAAATGTTATCTAGTTCTTTGTCGTAAGATTCTAAAGTGATGTCATATCGATACGTGTCTGGCATCGATAATTTATGAATAAAATCTTTTGCGCCTCCACCACCTTTATTGTCAAATTTATAAGCGCTAATGTCAATTCCTATTTCTGTGTTGCCATGATACCCTTGATCAACAACGATAACGTCTTGTTTTTGTGTGTAGGTTCTTGCGAGTCTAATCGCTAAGTCTGCAGCTGCGCTACCACTATTGACAAAAAATATTCTTTCTAGTTTTTTGGGAAGCGTATCAAGGAGTTTCTTTCCATATTCATTTAAGCTTTCGTACAGATACCTTGTGTTGGTATTCATTGTCGATAATTGCTTTTGAGCAGCTTCAACGACAACAGGGTGACAATGCCCAACATGCATAATATTATTGACGCAATCGAGATAGGTCTTTCCGTGTAAGTCATACATATATTGGAATGCAGATTGATGCATTATTATTGGAGAGTCATAACTGACACTTTGTGCTGTATTAATTGAATGATGACGTTCTTTTAATAAGTGATGAGTAGAGTCTCTTTTTGGTAGCTCAAATTGGCATCCTCTTTTAAAAATATTGGTTGCTTCTATCGGGTTTATTTGAATCCATGTGTTGAGAAGGTCTGCTCCGCGTTTCTCATCGATGGATAAATACTGATTATCTGGATTGTCTCTTCTTGATTTAGCTCCAAGTAATTGGCTTTGGCACAGCCTTGCTGCAATTAGGTAATATAAGATTTCAATCTCCTGTTGTATAAGCTTGTTTTTTTGATGGTAGGCATAGATGAATTGTTTTGCAACTGCTAAGGGATACTGCTGTTCCATAAGGAGATAGGCAAGTGCGATTGCAATATCAAAAATTCTATAATTGTAGGACATGTCTCCAAAGTCTATTAATCCCGAAATTGAATCTTCTTGGACTAGCACATTCATTGGGTTTGCATCACCATGAATGATTTGCTTTGGTAATTCGTGCAGAAAGGGGACAACCCGATCGTTATATTGTAAAATGTAATAATGGATAAGCCGTCGATTTTCTACGGATTTAATTAATGATAAATGCGAGCGTAGCTGTGGTAAGTTGATTAGATCCCATTCCAAAGACATATGAGAAAGAGATGGAATTTGTACATCAGCTGCGGTCAGATGAAAATCGGCAAAACCTTCTCCAAAACTAGCGATTAGAGATTCAGAAAGCACATCCACATCATTAAGAAAATCCCCACTCAAAAAACTTAAAAGTCTGACATAGTAGTGTTGAAACTTAAAAGTCGCTGATCCATTGAGTGTGTCATAGACATGAGGATATCGAATAGATGTATCAACTAAATATTCAAAAAGTTCATGCTGCGCTTCTATGAAAAACAAAGGATCAGAAGTGTGAAACTTCAGGATGTATTTAGTAGTATCTAAAGAAGTAATGAGATAATTCAAATCTAAATACCCATCAAGTTGCTTGATATGAACCACATCAAGTCCATAGCTTTCTTTCAGTAATGAATGTATTTTATCCTCTTGGATTCGCATTCTTAAAGGTAAGCAGACACAAATTGATTCTGTAGTAGCATTCTATAAATTTATATGTCAGTAATAAGAATAAATTCGATCTATTCATTTTAAAATTGGAAAAGTGGACTTAATTGTTGATCTTAGAAACATAGAAAAATCTAAGAATTAAGTAGATAGTTTTTCATGCTTTTTTAGAGGAAGACTCAATAGATGTCTTCCTCTTTTTTTTGAACGTATTTCCCAAAAGAATCATTTTACTGATTACAAAAACAGATTAGTGTATTATGTCAATTCACGTAAGCAATAGGGTTTGAAAGAGTCTCTCAAAAAGCCGTCGTTATTTCATTTTGTTACAGAAGGCATTCGAGCTATATTTGAATGGTGTACTTCTTTTTTATACAGGCATAAGTTTTCTGATAAACCCAAAGGTAATGGACAAGCTGTTTTAGTCGTGCCTGGTTTGTTGTCTAGTGATTTAAATACATGGCCACTTAGGAAAATGCTTGAAAAAATGGACTATTCTGTATACGGATGGGAGATGGGAATGAATCTCGCAAACTTAGATGATTTGACAGAACTGGATACCAAGCTTAAGGCCATTCATCACAAACATCATCATAAGGTGATTATTATAGGATGGAGCTTAGGTGGTATTTATACACGAAAGCTTGCCTTAGAAAACATCTCACTTGTAAAGCAAATCATCACATTGGGCTCTCCTTTTCGGAGTCTACACGCACCTGGACCTGCTATGACTACGTTGAAGCTGTTGTACCGGTCTAATGAAATTCCAATAGCAGAAGAACATAAAGGGTGGTTAATTAAATGCCAATCACCACTACCCATCAAAACAACAAGTATATACAGTACAATAGATGGTATAGTACCATGGAATTTATGCTTGGAATCTGTAGAAGATGAGCTTCATCACAACATTAAAGTCAAATCTAGCCACAATGGAATGGTACATAACCTTCAAGTATTAAAGGCTATTGTTGGGCAATTGCACTGATTTACAGTGTGTTATAAGTATTTTCTTTCCTAATTTATATTGTAACTCATTTGTAACTACGCTAATAGATATTTGTATCATCAATTAAAACAGTTATAAAAAATTCATAAAATATGGCATCGATCACTCAAACAAAAAGCAATTTAACCAGAAGAAGAAATGAGGTTAAACAAACAGTAGGCAAAGCACACGATACAGTATTGACTACTGCAGAAGAACTTGTTGAAGGGTTTGTAGCAACAGGTGAAAAATGGCAAAAGCTGATTGCAAAGACAATCAAAAACAGCAAGCCAATCGTAAACAAGCAAGTTGATATCATTTTTGATGGTATCGAAACTTTCCAAGGTCAACTTAAGGACGGTAATAAAAGAATCAAAAAATTAACTGGTGTTGATCCAGGTAAAGTTGCAGGGCAAGTAATGGATGAAACAGGAAAGATTGTCTCTTTGGTACAAAAGACAGCTAAAAAAGCTGAAGACAAAGTTTCTGATATCGTTGACACAGTAGAAGATAAAGCTAAAGTTACGCTTAAGAAAGTTGAAAAGACTGCCAAGCAAACAGAAGCTAAGGCAAAGAAGACTGTAAATAAAACAAAAGCCAAAGCAAAGAAGACTTCAACGAAAACAAAAAGTAAAGCAAAGGCTTCAATTAAAAAAACAAAAAAAGCAGTAAGAAAAGCTAGCTAATAATTTCCAAATTAAATAACAATATAAACAGCACAATCATGGCTAAGAAAGCAAATAAAAACCAAGATATAAACTCAAGATTTGATTCAATTGTAAGCACGACAAAACATGCAACAAAAGCTGCAAATGATTTCGTTTTAGAATCAACGGAAGATGTAGTAAAGGTAGCTTTGAAAAGAACTTCTGACTGGCAGTCAATAGGAGAGAAAGCAATGCAGGGTGGATTAAAATTAGCAGCAAATCAGCAAGATTTGATGTTTGATACACTGGACGTAGTGAAGACTCAGATCAAGAGCAGTCAGAAAAGAATTAGTTCTCTTTTTAGCAGAAATTAGAATCATTTCAAGAAAATAATTGTTGGAAAGCCGGAAGTTGCGTAATATGTCTTCCGGCTTTTGCATAAATACTTAATTGTTATAGTTGCGAAAGATTGAGATACCAGTAAGTCACATGAATTTGGAGAGTATGAGTATGAACGCACAGGAGAATAAAGTGAATAAGCCAAGTAGATTTTGGTTGGCAACAGAAATTGCTAGAGCAGCACTGGAGTACACCAGTTTTATTCCATACAAATATTTCATGAGTAATGAAATTGAGGGAGACAATCATCCAGTGATTGTTTTACCAGGTTTTATGTCAGGAGATGTATCTACGAAACCCCTTCGAAAAATACTAGACAACTTAAAATATAAAAGTTACGGCTGGGGATTGGGTAGAAACTTTGGCAACGAAGAAGATCTTGATTTACTCCTTGACCATGTCGATAAAATTTATCACGACCACAGAATTTCTATTTCGATTATTGGCTGGTCTTTAGGAGGCATCTATGCAAGACAGCTAGCCAAGGCTAGACCACATCTGATTAGGCAAGTAATAACATTAGGATCTCCATTTACTGGAATTACAGATAACAATCACGCTGCTTGGATTCATAAAATGATCACTAGTGGAAAAGGAGAAGATATCATCGATCCAGAATTACTTGCAGATATTCCCAAACCCGCACCAGTGCCTACAACTGCTATTTTTTCAAAGCAAGACGGTATTGTTCCTTGGCAATATTGTCTAGAACTGGAGGAGACTGACATCCACCAAAACATACAAGTATATGGATCACATATTGGTTTAGGTGTAAATCCTACTGTGATTGAGATCATCAAGGACCGACTGCAATACGATGCCTCGACATGGACCAGATTTGAGTTGAAGTCCTCATTTACAGAAAAAATTTTATATCCAGCTTAGCAATATTCTTTCTTTTCTTATCCATCTATCATTTTGCCAATACATATATAATGTGAGTCAAAATTATGTTGGCCGTGTTCGTTCAAATATAATTTTACTATTTTGATGTCAAGATTAACACATTATGATAAAGAAGCTGCTACAAAATCTTGATACCAAATACTTGGAACCTCTTTCGGGAATGGATGCGACATTCTTATATGGTGAATCTCCAACAAGCCCGATGCATGTCGGTTCGGTAGCTATCATTGAAGGTGCAGTAGCATTTGAACAATTTAAAAAAGTCATTGCTTCCAGGCTTCATAACATGCCAATATTACGTAAGCGCTTGGTCAATGTTCCGTTTAGCGTAGACTATCCTTATCTGGCGGATGACCCTAATTTTGATCTCGATTTACATATGCATCATGTTGCTTTACCACAGCCAGCAGATTGGAAACAATTGAGAGCATTGGCTTCAGATGTATTCAGTCAACCTATGGATTTGAACAAACCGTTATGGTCAATCACCTTTGTCGAAGGGTTAAATAAATTATCTCAGGTACCAAAAAATTCAGTTGCTGTAATATCAAAAGTACATCATGCTGTTGTAGATGGCGTTGCAGGCACATCCCTTCTCAGTATTATGTTTGATATGACCAAAAAGGTCAAAAAGATTCCAGAGCCCAAACCATACGATCCTAAGCCGTTACCAAATGATGCCACCTTAATCACTAAGAGTGTTCTGAATTTTGCAAAACAGCCATTGAGATTTCCAAAAATAATTAGTAGTGCTGTCAAGTCCACAGTCAGGGCTGGAATGTTGACACGAGTCCAACATCTTGAACCACCAGCTTCTGCATTTTCAGCACCGCGAACTCCTATAAACGGAATTATCTCTGCACAACGAAAATGGAATACGACAATACTTGATCTAGCTAGAGTAAAAGCTTTGAAGAAGATCATGGGTGTGACTCTTAATGATATGGCTCTCGCAATCTGTGCCGGAGCACTTCGACGATATCTAGATGAGAAGGAGGCGCTACCATCAAAACCACTTGTAGCTTTGGTACCTGTATCGGTGAGAGCCAAAACAGATACTGCCACTCAAGGGAATGAAATTTCTGCAATGTTGGTACAACTTGCTACTGACATCGATGATCCGATCGAAAGAGTAGAAAAAATTTATGGTAATACAACAAGAAGTAAAACTTATCAAGGAGCGTTGGGTGCCAAAGCAATCTCTAATCTTGGCGAGGTCATACCTTTTGGTATAGCAAATCAAGCGGCTAAAATATATTCCAGATACAATTTGGCAAGAATGCATAATCCAGTATTTAACCTAGTCATAACCAATGTGCCAGGACCTCAATTTCCAATGTATGTGCAAGGGAACAAAGTCCACTCTGTGATGGGGACAGCCCCGTTGATAGATGGCATGGGTTTGATGATTGTCATATTTAGCTACAATGGTAAAATCACAATAACTGTAACGTCTGATGAGAAGTCGATGCCTGATTTAGATGTGTTTTCTAATTACATCAGAGATTCTGCCAATGAGATGGAGAAAGTTGTTCATGATTTTGAAAAGAAGGGAAAACAAAAAAAGAAGAAGGTAAAGAAAAAAAAGAAAGCCGAATCAGATCTGTTGTTTGAAAAAGTAAAGGCTTTTCTTAAGAAAAATCCCAAGTTTCTGCGACCAGACAGTGGTATTTATCAGTTCAATGTTAATGGAGGCACCACTGCAGAATGGCAAGTCAATTTTTCAAAAGCACCTGGTTCTATCCGTAGAGGTAAAGCAAAGAATCCTGATGCTACTTTAACCATTAAAGATGAGCATCTGGCAAAAATTGGAAGAGGAGAAATGAAATTACAAACAGCGATGATCCAAGGGAGATTGAAGGTAGATGGTGACTATGATAGAGCATTGCAACTTGGGAAAATATTGATGAAAATCTTAAATGAGCAGAAGTGAGTACTCAAACAATTTGTCATAATATGGTTTTCTATATTTTGATAACTTCAATTTTTTAATAAAATAAATTCTGCTATGCCTACTAATTTTTGGATGTTTTTTGTAACAGCTTTAATACCGTTATTGATTGGGTTTATTTGGTACAACCCTAAAGTATTTGGTCGTACTTGGATGCGCGTCAATGGCTTTGTAGAAAAGGATTTGGAAGGTGGTAACATGGCTATGATACTTGGACTTTCTTTTGTCTTTGGTGTGTTTATATCAGTTGCTTTGAGTACAATTGTTATTCATCAAACTGGAGTGTTTCAGGTTATGATGCCTGGAATAGCAGAAAGTGGTAGTGTCGCGCAACAACAATTTAATGATCTAATGGCCCAGTATGGGACAGCACATAGAAGCTTTGGCCATGGTGCATTGCATGGTGGATTTGTCGTGCTCATTTTTGTTCTACCAATTATAGCAATTAATGCATTGTTTGAAAGAAGAGGGTGGAAGTACATCTGTATTCATGCAGGTTATTGGTTTGTTAGTATCTTGTTGATGGGCGGTGTTCTTTGTAAATACCTTGACTATGGGTCTTTATCATAATTAAAAAGGAGAGCATATATTAAGATCATGATGTTACTCTTCATGATTTTGTAATGAAAATTTTTAAGCCACTATACCAAAAAGAAACCATTTTGGGAATTTCTTAGCCAATCTTTTATCCCTTCTCATCTTTGAGAATGCTCATGAATATCCATATTCACTGCGGTTCTCGCCTTGATAACGACTAAAATTAAAAGTCCCAAACCACTTTCTTTTTGGTATATTAATAATCAATTGTGATTTGAATTGTAATGGTACAGTGATTACTCATTTTAACCTCTTGATATATAAATGCAGCGAAGCATAATTTTACTTTCTACTGATTGTTTGAACAGCTGATTCTCTCATTAAGGAACTTTTATGATTCAGAATCATATCACTTTATAGGTAAATGATTTACAATTAATAATTTACCAGTTTTGACAAATTTTTTTTAAAAATTTTATTAGTTCTAACAACTATTTCCTTTTTATTAAATTATATATATAAGAAGCTTCTAGAGAGTTACATAACTCTACAATTTATTATTTATTGATATACCAAGATTTATAAATGACTTTGTAAATATTAGGATTGCTATGCTATAACTAATAAATAATGCAACCTGGCAAAGCCAGAAATTGAATTAGCATCATGCTAATCGAATAACAAAAAATTATTTCTTAAAAAAAATTATTTCTTAATTAAACACAATTACTGCTCAATGAAAAAGTTTTACTATTTAATTTCTTTACTCCTTGCAATAACACCATTTATAGCTATCGGGCAAACGACAGTCGTCGACGTCATCGTAAACAGCGAAGATCATAATACTCTGGAGGCAGCTGTACTCGCTGCCGGTCTAGATGGTACGCTTTCAGGAGAAGGTCCCTTTACAGTTTTTGCTCCGACAGATGCTGCATTCTCAGCACTAGGTACAGAAACTATAGACGCCTTATTAGCAGATCCGCAAGGAGCTCTGACTGATGTATTGACTAATCATGTTGTAGCTGGAGTAGCAGATGGTTCTAATATTACAGATGGAACAGCTATCAGTAGTCTATTAGGACAAACTTTAACATTTTCAGTCAATGATGGCAATCTGCTTATAAATGATGTATTAATAACAGCCGCAGATATTAAGACTGACAATGGTGTCGTACATGTCATAGATGCGGTGCTCGTGCCAGCACTAAGCATTAATCGAGTAAATGGAACAATTATGGACGTGGTATCTTCTAGCCCAGTGCATACTCAGTTAAATAGCTTGATAACAGCAGCTGGACTTGACGATGATTTAAGTGGCGAGGGACCGTTTACGTTATTTGCACCTACAGATGATGCAGTTGCTGCACTCCCCGAAGAAGTCGTTTCTGCATTATTGGCTGATCCGACTGGAGCTTTGGCAGATGTACTACTTTACCACGCAGTATCGGGGGTAGCCGCTTCTTCTGTACTTTCAGATGGTGTACAGTTCTCTAATCTAGCTGGAGCAAACCTAACAGTAAGTGCTAGCGATGATGGCATATTCATCAATGATGCTCAAGTTACTGTAGCCGATATATTTACTGATAATGGAGTTGTGCATGTCATTGATGCAGTTATTGTCCCACCCATGGCAATGACAGTGTTAGACATAATTAACAATAGTGCCGTACATACTCAGTTAAGTAATTTAATAGTACTAGCAGAACTCGATGATGAATTGTCAAGTGACGGTCCATTTACAGTTTTTGCTCCAACTGATGATGCTATAGCTCTACTTCCTGAAGATGTGGTGAGTTCTTTATTGGCAGATCCAACCGGTGCATTAGCTGAGGTCCTGCTATTTCATGTTGTTTCAGGTGTAGCAGATGCTGATAATATAACGGACGGATTAACGATAGGAAGTTTATTAGGACAAAATTTAACGTTCGCCGTAAGTGATTCAGTTGTAAGCATTAATGGAATAAATGTCAGTATGGCAAATATCGAAACAAGTAATGGTGTCGTACATGTCATAGATGCTGTCTTAGTGCCATAAGAAAGATACACAAGTTGAGTATATAAATAAAAGGCGATTGAATTTGTAATAATTCAGTCGCCTTTATATGTGATGGAAGTCATGATTTGTAAACACTTATAATGGGTACCGTTTTTCACTTTTTCACAACTTTTGTATTATTTAATTTTGAAACTACTATTAAATGGACGATTTTAGATTCAATTTTAAGAAACACAATGAAGTACTACCTTATCCTTATCTTTTTTACAGCTTTAATTGCTTGTGGAGAGGATACTCCTGAATATCGTGTTGAAATTGACCCTGAGCTTCAGGTACATTTTGACAACTTTGTTCGAGAAGCAGCTAAACGAGGATTGCTTGTTGATTACGAAAGGCTTGGTTCATCGTTACTCGGCAGTCTAGAAGATGTACCAGAAAGGGCAGCAGGTCTATGTAACAACTCTGGAGATACTCGTGAAGTAATCATCGATCGCGCTTTTTGGAGAAGTGAAGCAACAACTGAAATCCGGAGAGAGTGGGTTGTCTTTCATGAATTAGGTCATTGTATTCTTGGCCTTGAGCATAGAAATGAAGTTGATGAAATGGGTAACTGCCTTAGTATGATGAATGGTGAAGATTACAGATGCGCAATGCTTTATGATGCTGACACCAAAGACTATTTTTTGGATAAACTATTTAGCGAATAATAAGACACTAAACAAAGAAAGTGTTTTGGTACTTTTAATTTTAGTTGTTACCAAGGCGAGAAATGTAGTAATCGCAGGTATTCACGAGTATTTTTAATGAAGAGAGCTGATATAAGATTAGTAAGAATTCCTCAAAATGGTTTCTATTTACAATCACTGATCTTAAACATGAAAACAACTTTATATCAAGACAACTTACTTAGGATATATTCATCAAAACAGTTGTTTAAACTGTTTTTGATAAAACTTTAAATGAATGTACGCTTAATTACCACTATGCAATTCTAATGCACGGATGATCAGATTTTTATAGAAAATTAGATCTATATGAATATTCTATCATTTATCGATGAA
>Ga0209187_1001456_pt1 | contig 27341 bp, 27 predicted proteins | sample BantaG_FD_187430 | JGI IMG/M metagenome (GOLD analysis project Ga0209187, IMG submission 187430) | Marine algal microbial communities from Bantry Bay, Ireland - BantryBay_4 metaG (SPAdes) (version 2) | ecosystem: Host-associated > Algae > Red algae > Unclassified | place: Bantry Bay, Ireland...
TGCTGATACGTCCTGCACGGATGATTTTCCCAAAATCCGCATGTTCTATAAAAAGAATGGTTACTCCGAAGAAACCCGAATTCGGGATTTCCGGGATGCAGGCGACTATGAAGTCACCTTCCGCGAAGTCCTGTAGCCGTATGTAATAGGTGTTCAGCTTATGGCTGAACACCGCGAGTCTAACGTCCGCAATGAGGATTATTAGGTCTTCCGGTTTTAGTTAGCATGAACATTTATATTCAGTGCACAGACTCATTTACTCTGACAAGCAGGCCTCATAGGCCGCCTGGCCTTTTGCTGTCAGCCCAATAATGCCCTCATATCGCTCCGCCTCATCCGTCACCAATATATCTGATGCTTGTCGCAAGGCCTTTAGGGGCGGTTGGCGTTTGGGGTCGCCTATGCGCCCAATGATGTAATTACTATTAGATTTCAATGTCTTAGCTGTGTCTCCATTGGCGACATTATATCCAAGCCAGACGGCGTGGCCGGCTTGTGTGGCATCCGTCGGATTGGAGCGGAGCATGTCGGGCGCGAGGCGCTCAAACAATGCGGCTTGCTTTGCATTATAGGCGATGAGCAGGACTTGATCGGCCATATCTGCGTCGCGAATGGCTTTGATGACGTCCTTTGGGTCGGCGGAGGATTTGAAATCCACCTCCAGATACATTTTGTCTTTGGCGGCGCGCAACATGTCGGCAAAGAGCGGCGGTCTGTCGGCGGTGAGGCCGCCTGAGCGGGATTTGAGCAGGATGTTTTCGAGATCGGCTTTTCTGCTCACCGAGATCGGGCCTTTGACTGTCGAGACTTCATCCCAGACGCCGTCATGAAATGTGATCAGCGTGTCGTCTCTTAATCCGGCCACGTCGATTTCGGCCATGAGGCTCCCATGTTGGATGAGAGCGTTTAGCCCGCCGATGGAGTTTTCGGCTTGATCCCGCCAGCGTTCATCTGTCCCGCGATGGGCGGCAATGATGGCGGCTTCGGGCGGGAGGCACGATAAAGTTTTGCGGATGGGGGCAAGTGTGTTTGAGGCAATGGCGGTTTCTGCCGTTGGGCTCTCAGCGCTTGTGGAGGCTTTGCAGGATGAGAGGCCGAGCGCCAATAAGAGGCTTGCGGCTGCAATAGAAATGGGGGCTTTGAAAATGGTCGTGTGTGTCATATTCCGCCGATATGTCAGACGCGACCCCTTTGCAAGATGAGACCATATTTGCCCTGTCCTCTGCTCCCGGGCGAGCGGGGGTTAGTGTGTTGCGGCTTTCCGGCCCGAGCGCCGGGCGGGCTTTGCGCGTGATGACCGGACGGGCTCTGCCGGCACCGCGCGTGGCCAGTTTGCGTGCTATTCGGGATGACGATGGCGAGGTGATCGATAAGCCGTTACTGCTTTGGTTCCCCGCGCCGAAGAGCTTTACCGGCGAAGACTGCGCTGAAATCCACGTTCACGGCAGCGTTGCGATTTTGGAATCCGTTGCGCGGCGACTGACAGAGCTGGGCTTGCGGCAGGCAAAACCGGGAGAATTTACACGGCGCGCGGTTGAACATGGCAAGATGGATCTGACTGAAGCCGAGGGCCTCGCGGATTTGATTGATGCACGGACTGAAGGCCAGCGTGTGCAAGCTCTGTCGAATATGGGCGGGGCGCTTCGGGATATGTATGAGGGGTGGCAGTCTCTCATCTTAGATGCTCTCGCACAAATCGAAGGCGAGATTGACTTTGCTGATGAGGCCGATGTGCCTGACGCTCTGTCTCATGCGGCCTATCCGTTTTTGATGAAAGCTTTTGAGAGCATGCAGGCGGCTTTATCGGGGGCCGAGCGAGGCCGCGCTGTGCGGGATGGATTGCAAGTCGCGATCATCGGCGTGCCGAATGCGGGCAAATCAACTTTGCTAAACGCGCTGGTGGGCCGGGATGTGGCGATTACCTCTCCGCAAGCCGGAACAACGCGGGACATCGTCGAGGCCCAAGCCGTCATTGCGGGCTTACCCGTCACTCTCTCGGACACAGCGGGTTTGCGCGAAAGCGAAGATGCGATTGAAGCCGAAGGCGTGCGCCGCGCCCGCGCCCGCGCCAAAGACGCGCATCTGGTAGTCCACGTGGTTCGCGGTAAGACCGTGCCTCATTTGAAATCTGATATTGTATTTGAGAATTTGGAGGCGGGCGCGTCAGGGCAGTCAGGCTCTAACATTGCTGGGAACGCGCTCTCAGGAGACGGGGTCGATTTACTATTGTCCGAAATCGAACGGCAAATCCTCGACAAATATGCAGGACTGGAAAATGCAGCGCTAACACGCATCCGCCACGTCAATTGTATTTCGTCTGCGTCTCAAAATGTGGATTTAGCACGTGGAAAACTGGGCTTACACCCCGAGCTTGCCAGCGAAGACTTACGTAAGGCATTGAAAAACTTAGAAGAACTGGCAGGAAGGTCTGATATGGAGCAGGTGTTTGACCGCATTTTCTCCAGTTTTTGTATCGGCAAGTAAGTGTATCGCCCAAGAATGTTCCACATGGAACATTTGCCCCCAAGGCCTGAATGCCATACTCGACAGACCGCTTCCCTCATCCTATATCGCCGCCATGACCGCAGCTTCTACATATGACGTCATTATCATCGGCGGTGGCCATGCAGGCTGCGAAGCTGCGGCGGCGTCTGCGCGGATGGGTGCGGCGACGCTTTTGCTGACACACAAGGTTGAGACGATTGGCGAGATGTCTTGTAATCCCGCGATTGGAGGCCTCGGCAAAGGCCATTTGGTTAGGGAAGTTGATGCTTTGGACGGCGTGATGGGGCGCGTCGCGGATGCGTCTGGTATCCAATTTCGGATGCTCAATCGCTCCAAGGGTCCGGCTGTTCGTGGTCCGCGGACGCAATCGGACCGTTATCTTTACCGCACGGAAATGCAGGCAGCATTGGCGGCGCAAGAGAATTTGACGATTATTGCCGGGGCGGTGGATGATATTATTGTGGAGGCTGGGCAGGTTGTCGGGGTTCGCACTGAGGATGGCCGAGACTTTGCGGCCGGGCAAGTTGTCCTGACGACGGGTACTTTTCTCAAGGGCATGATCCATGTCGGGGACACGCGCACGCCTGCTGGGCGGTGGGGAGAAGCGCCGGCTTTGGGCCTATCGAAACGGCTTTATGGGTTAGGCCTGCGGATGGGACGGCTCAAGACCGGGACCCCTGCCCGCTTGGCGAAAGCCTCAATAGACTGGGATGCGCTGGATCAGCAAGCCGCAGATGATGTACCTGTGCCGTTCTCTTTCCTGAACCGCGAGATTACAGTTTCACAGATTACGTGCGCGATTACCCATACAAATGAGGATACACATCGCGTTATTGCAGAAAATATCGGGAAATCAGCGGTTTATGGCGGCGGTATTGCGGGACGGGGTCCGCGTTATTGTCCGTCTATTGAAGATAAAGTTGTACGTTTCGCCGACCGCAATCGCCACCAGATTTTCCTGGAGCCCGAAGGCCTGCCCGGCAATCCTGACGGCGACACGGTCTACCCGAACGGTATTTCGACCTCTCTGCCCCATGAGGTGCAAGACGCCTTTCTGCGAACCATCCGAGGCCTCGAGAGTGTAGAGGTCCAGCGATACGCCTATGCGATTGAATATGATTATGTCGATCCGCGAGATTTGCGCGCCACATTAGAGGTCAAAGTTCAGCCCGGATTGTTCCTTGCGGGGCAAATCAACGGCACAACGGGATATGAAGAAGCGGCGGCACAAGGCCTCATGGCCGGCACGAATGCTGCGCTGGCCGCGCAATCGCGCGCGCCGTTTATTCTGGACCGCAGCCAAGCCTATATCGGCGTGATGATCGACGACCTCATTACGAAAGGTGTCACGGAGCCCTACCGCATGTTCACCTCACGCGCCGAATATCGTCTGCTGCTGCGGGCGGATAATGCGGACCAACGTCTCACGAAAATGGGCGTAGACATTGGTTTAGTCGGTCGCGCGCGGGCGAGTTATACATCTGAAAAGATGACGAAATTTCATGCTGCGAAAGCCACGGCGTCAGAATTGGCCACCTCACCTTCCGCGCTCGCCAAATCCGGCATTAAGATCAACCAAGACGGCGTCCGCCGCTCTGCCATGGATTTGCTCGCCTACCCTGATATAACAATGGCTTGCCTGACTAAAGTCTGGCCGGAGCTGTCCGAGCTGGACGCGGACACGGTCGAATATCTCACCATTGATGCGACTTACGCGGGCTATCTCGAACGGCAGCAGCGCGATATCGACGCTTTCCGACGTGACGAAGGCCTGCGCATTCCTGATGCGTTAGATTATGCAAAGATTGGCGGGCTCTCAAATGAAGTCCGCTCTAAGCTAACGGATCATCGTCCCGCCACATTGGGCCAAGCCTCCCGCATTGAGGGCGTCACACCCGGCGCGTTGATGGCGGTGCTTGCGCATATCAAAAAAGCGCAACGCGCAGCCTAGGTTAAAAAATGCCCGAATCCCCTCTCTGGACCGCCCCTCTTTGGACCGAAGAGGATTTCGCGGATCATTCAAATGTTCCACATGGAACATTATCGGACTTTACCCAGTGGTATAGGCTTTTGCGCAAGTGGAATGCGCGGATTAATCTCGTCGCTCCCAGGGAAATAGATCAGTTCTGGCGGCGTCATGCTTATGATAGCTGGCAGCTCAACGCCTATTTGCCGGAAAACTGGACCCGCCTCGTCGACCTGGGCTCCGGCGGCGGCTTTCCGGGGTTGTCCTTTGGCATCTATGCCAAGCATCGCGGCGCTGGCCCGGAAAATGAAAAATGTGAAGTCTATCTCGTCGAATCCGTTGGGAAAAAGACGAGCTTCTTAAAAACTGTGGCGCGAGAGCTAAACCTCCCCGTCACCGTCCATACGGACCGGGTTGAAAACCTCGCCCCGCTGAAAGCCGATGTTCTGACCGCCCGGGCTTTTGCGCCCCTGCCCCGCCTCTTTGGATATGCCCACCCTCACCTCACGGATAGGGCGACGCTGCTGCTCCCCAAGGGAGAAACTGCGGATAAAGAGATAGAGACCGCGCGCGAAGGCTGGCATTTCACGCATGAGTCTTTCAAAAGCGAGACAGATTCGGCGGCGGCCATCTTGCGCATCACAGGCCTGCGCCCTAAATAAGACCTCCACGTGGTAGAGAGACCCATGAACCCTGACCGTATAATTGCGATTGTGAACCAAAAAGGCGGCGTCGGGAAAACGACGACCTCTATCAATCTGGCAGCCGCCTTAGCGGCCAAGGACCTGCGCGTGCTGCTGATCGATATGGATCCGCAAGGCAACGCGTCGACCGGCCTCGGCATTCCCCGCGCCCAGCGCGAGCACACCGTATATAATGTCTTGACCGAAGACTTGTCTGTGGACGACGCCATTCAACCGACCGAAGTGCCGAACCTTTTCATTTTACCTAGCCACGTGGATTTATCAGCGGCAGAAATGGAGATTGGTCACGCAGACGGCCGCACGCGCATTTTACGCGACGCCATCGCAGCCTCAGAAGCTCAATTCGATTACGTCATGATTGACTGCCCGCCGTCGCTAAACTTGCTGACCATCAACGCTCTCGCTGCGGCGCGCTCCGTTATCGTGCCGCTGCAATGTGAATTCTTCGCGTTGGAGGGCCTCTCGCAACTCTTGCAAACCGTTGAAATGGCGAAGTCTTCTATCAATCCGGCGCTCGCCATTGACGGCGTCATGCTGACCATGTTTGACCGTCGCAACCGCCTCTCCGCGCAAGTCGCCGAAGATGTCCGCAAACATTTGGGCCGCGCCGTATTCAAGACAATCATTCCGCGCAATGTCCGCATCGCGGAAGCCCCCAGCTTTGGCCAACCCGTCATTAAATATGCGCCTAATTCCAAGGGTGCCAAAGCCTATCTTGATTTAGCGGATGAGCTCGTCAAAAAACACAAAAACCGTAAATAATACAATAGGTTAAGACAATGGCAGATAAGAAAAAGCCAACCGCAAATAACACGGGTTCCAAAAAGAAACCCACGGCGAAAAAAGCCAGCGCTCGGGGCTTGGGTCGGGGCCTGTCCGCGCTCATGGCCGATGTCTCCGTGCCCCAGCCCGCAGAGACGCCGCAGAACACGCAACCCCTTGAAAGGAAATCAGTCGCGCCGACGCAAAAACCAGCCAGCGCCACACCGGGGCCGAGCTCGAAACACGTGCAATTTATCGCGATTTCACGCTTGGAACGAAACCCGGATCAACCCCGAAAAATGTTCAACGAAGCCGATATGGCGGAGCTGACAAATTCAATTGCGCAAAAGGGCGTGTTGCAGCCCATTTTGGTGCGTCCCATTCCAGAGAGCGCCAGATCTAAACAAGAGAACTCCAAATCGGAAAACGCTAAAGCTGACTATCAAATCGTGGCGGGCGAACGCCGCTGGCAAGCCTCGCTCAAGGCCGGGCTCGACGCCATGCCTGTGTTGATACGCGAGCTGTCCGATCAGGAAGTCTTGGAGATCGGCGTTGTTGAGAATGTGCAGCGCGCAGATTTAAACCCGATGGAGGAGGCGAGGGCGTATCGCGCGCTGATGGATGATTTCGGCCGCACGCAACAAGATGTGAGTGAGGCCATCGGAAAATCCCGCAGCCATATCGCCAACCTGCTGCGCATGCTCGACATGCCACTGCAAATTCAGCGCTGGTTGGAGCTTGGCAAATTATCTCTGGGTCACGCTAAAGCCATCATGCCCATGCCCGACCCGATTGAAACGGGAGAAATGATTATAGCGCAAGGGATGTCCGTCCGCGCGACGGAAAGCTATGTGAAACGGTATAAGGAGGGCGCGCCGCTCGATGTGACGGACAGCTACCGCGAAACAGAAAAAGACCCAAATATCACTAAGGTCGAAAAGCAACTCACAGACCTGCTGGGATTAAAAGTCAGCCTAAACCACAAAGGCCCGGGCGGGGAGTTAAAGATTAAATACCGGCATGGCGATCAGTTGGAAGAGGTTATGCGGCGGTTGCGAGGGTGAGCCGACGGTGGGCGTAGCCCAAAAATCGATGTTGTTCGACCCGAAGGGGAAATCGATTTTGGTTGGAGAACGCCACGGCAGTGGCAGGCGAAGCGGACGTAAGCAGAGTGTTCTAAAGCGCCCAAGATTAGGCCGCTCGCGGCTCTTTTCAAGAGTGACGCATTGGAACAAGTAAGGCTATTATTGGTTCAAAACCAACCCTCTCGGATATAAGCCGTCATTGTAAGAGCGCAAAAAATGCTTATCCTAAAAATGAATTTTTGGACGCATTGGACCGGAGCCAGTATTGACGTGTAAACTCAAACAGATTTTAAAAAATGTGAATTTTCTTGGGCTTATTCTTTTGTTTGCTACCTTAGCTCATGGCTGCACGGACGGCTCAGGCAAATCATCTAAAGCCGGTCAATCCTCTAGCCATAGCCAAGACAAACGAGACGATTACGGCGGCGTCTATTTTCGTATTCAGGCGGATTATGAAGTCATCGAAACGGGCGAGCCCTTAAATTTCGATTTTATTGTTTCTTGTTATAATCGCGAAGTTCCGGGGTCTTTTCACGGCATATTAAAGCCCACCACAATGTTCAAAGCGACCTCCAACGGAGCGGCCGTCGCGATTTCGCCGCTAAAGCGATATTGCGAACGCGCGGTGAATGGCTTCAATTTCGTTCGCGATGACGATCTGATGAAGATGCCATTATTAGCTTGGTATCCGGACGTCACAAATATGTCCTTCGCCTTCGTATATATGACAAATGACGCCTATACTGGGCCCCGGGCAAAAGTTCGGTTTAAGAGATTTGACGTAGAGCGCAGCGATAAAACCGCCTTTCTGGACTGGGAAGCAAAGGCCCTCAAGGCTTATAAGCAAATTGGCGCAATTCCCGGACCCTTCGGGTGTGCGACTGCCAATGTCCATAGTGGTTCGAACCCATATGCCTGCGCTTCACCTCAAAACATTGAGAAAAACAATGGCTTGATGCTGGCGATCGCAAACAAATCCGTTTGGACAAAGCATATTGATGTTAATGACATTCCCCTTGAGCTGGCGCGCGCACTTAAAGAGACCAATAATATAGAAAGCGATATTTATTGCGACTTTGCCAACACGACAAAGGACGGGGAGAGACAACGCCAGCTGATTGCTCGGACAGAAGGGTTGTCCGAAGGATCGGAAATTAGACGAACATCGATAAATTTCATCCAATCGCTCAGATACAGTCGGCAAACAGTAAATCAATATACAGACGCCTATTTGGACCCTGAGGCTTTGCTGTCCAATTCAAAGGATGTCCCTATAAAAGAAGTCTATCCGGTCGTTAATTATTCACACCCTCTATTCACAAAAAGCTCCTTGAAGACGCGCGTTTCATCTAAGGAAGAAGTCATTACTCTCGGCAATGCGGGGGCGCTGAATAATCAAGTTCTATTTCAGGAAGCTTGGAGAGGTTTCGCAATCATAGCCCGACAAAAGCCCATTAATAAATTCATGCCTGAGATGAAGCCGACGGAATATAGCGGAGAGTATCGCGGCGTTTGGTTTCTCAACGATCGCCTGATTTGTGAAACAACAAGAGCGTCTACTTCCCTTGGGTTTACCGATTTCAACCTGAATAAATTTTATAAAAGTAACTAATTTATCGGAAGATACTTTAGCTAAACTTGGGAACGAAACGGAATGTACTGAACGTCCTAAAATCACCGCTCCACTAAAAAACACCCTGGATTCTAACGAACCTTCACGAGAACGGCATGAAACCCTTAACGACACTAATCGCGGCACTTTCCGTGGCAGCCTGCAATCCTGCAGCGGACACAAAACCCGCTAGCCCTGACATCGAAGCGCAAGCCACTCCGACACCTCTCATATCCTACGACGCCTCGGAATGGGAACCGAGTTGGAGTCTTACGCTCTCGGACGGAACCCTCATCCAGTTCCGGCAGCTTGACCCGGAGTTGGGCGCGGATTTTATAACCGACAGCTTTGTGGTGACTTCCCAAACCGCGCTCGCGGATGGATGGACCATTGTAGGGGAGGGCGAAAAAGGCACACTCACTTTCACGACCTCCGATGTCAGCGCAAAGGGAGGATGCACACATAGCGCCTCGGGCTATACGCATCGCGACAGCGTCATTGTGAAATCGCCGCTAAGGGAATGGCGCGGATGCGGCGGCCCGGAACTTTAGGGTTTTGCCGGGCCTGCATATTGAACCCGGACTTTGGCGAGGCCCGTTATGCCCAATTTTTGCGCCGCACCCTTTGAGAGATCAATTATCCGCTTTTTGGCAAATGGGCCGCGATCATTGAGGCGCACAATAATTTGTTTTCCGTTCTCCAAATTTGTGACGTGTAAATAACTGTTCAGGGGCAGGGTGGGGTGCGCCGCCGTAATTGCGTGCATGTCAAACCGCTCGCCTGTCGCCGTGGGTTTGCCGTGGAACCCCGGTCCGTACCAAGAGGCGATACCTTTTTCATCATATTTGGGCTCGTGTTTGGGTTTATAGGTTTTGCCCTTAATTTTATATGGCTTGCCGACGCTCTGATAGGGTTGCAGCGTTTTATCAATTTTCTTTTGTTTGAATTTTGCGGCGCTAACGGGCTTTGCCGCGCTATTGCTGGCGCAACCGGGCGCGGCCAATCCAAACCCTGCGCCTAGAAAGACCAAAGCGACATAGTTTCGAAAAGCTGATTTTAGATGAGTCATAGGGGCCCCGGGTCAAATTCACTATTTATTTACCATAAAATTAGTTTGCTCAAATGAGGGCTTGCAATTTTGGTTTTCTTTAAGCTGCCCCTGTTACGGTGCAGCTGTTCGAAAAATCAGGGGTGATTAAAACGAAAGGGAAGTCCGATGGCCATAATTATTGAAAAACTATCTCTCAGTTTAATGGCCGTGAAACTCGTCTTTTTAATCTTCGTCGCGATTTTGCAAATCAGGCGTTAGGCTAAGGGCCTCGCCCTCAGCACTGACTGGCCGGTAATTGCAGGCCCTGCCCGATTTGGATCCCGTAATTCGCATCCAAACCGTTAGAGCTTTGGATTGCGCCGACCGGAACGCAGAGTTTGCGAGCCAGGGAATAAACCGTGTCTCCGGTCTGCACTCGATAATTTGCTGCGCCGCCATATGTCCGTGTGGCCTCTGTCCCCATATAGGCTGACGGGGCGGCAGGAGCTGTTGCGTTCATCACATTTTGCGCAGGTGTTTGAATCTGCTGATAATTAGGTGTTGCAGCCGAGGCGCCCGTGAAAGTCGCCGAGTGCAGGCTGGCATTTGGATCATCCAATAAACATGTGCCATTAGAATAAGGTCTTGTACCGACGGGACAGCTGACGGGACCTCCATAACCGGCGGGCGTAGCGCTATAGGCCGGCGCGCTTTGATAGACTGCATTTGAATGGGTTGCTGGCGCGTAGGCGGGGGCGGCTTTCGGCGAGCAATCAATCGAAATATCGCCGACGCCATAACCGGCAATCCCGCCAAGCGCCGCGCCTGCCACCATGCCTTTGGTTCCGCCGATAAGCTCTTTACCCGCATATGCGCCGACTGCGCCGCCAACGGCTCCGCCGACCAGCTCGCGGTTCGTTTCGCGGCGCTCGCAATCGGAGTCAGCCGCTATATTTTGCGCGGTGTTATAGGACGCATTCACAGGCTGCGCATAGGCTGGCGCTCTATGCTGCGTGTATTGAGGCGATGCTTCGGGCACCACGGAACAGGCCGTTAAGGTGACGGCGGCTAAAGCTAAACAAGTGGTGGTCTTAAACATTTCTGTCTCCGGCAATATAATTTATGAATGCATGGGGACCGAGAGATAATTTTCTGTTAATTCATAGCTGATCGCTTTTTTGAATTCATTCGAGGTTCACTATCCCTAACGCCAAACCCATAAAAGAAACCGATCTCTACGGTCCGGTGAAAACGTATTTCGCAGCGCTGGGATATGAGGTGAAAGGCGAGGTCGGGGCCGCCGATATGGTGTGCGTGCCTTTTGCGAAGGATGATGATGAGCCTGTCATTATTGAATTAAAGACCGGCTTCACCCTGTCGCTGTTCCACCAGGCCATCAACCGCCAATCCATGACGGATCAGGTTTATATCGCCGTGCCGCGCAAAAGCGGGAAAGCGGCGATGACCTCTATCCGCCGCAATAAAATGCTCTGCCGCCGTTTGGGACTGGGACTGATTACCGTCCGTATGAAAGACGCCGCCGTCGTGGTCCATTGCGAGCCGAAACCCTTTACCCCGCGAAAGATCAAAGCGCGCAAGACAAAACTTCTCTCAGAATTTGAATCCCGTCACGGCGATCCGAATATGGGCGGCATGACCTCCAGCGGGATGATGACCTCCTACCGCCAAGGCGCGCTGCGCTGCGCGAAAGTCCTGCATGACGAGGGCGCGTGCAAAGCGTCTTATGTGGCAAAAATGGCGGGGTTTGATAAAGCCCGAAACTGTATGGCGGCAAATCACTACGGCTGGTTCGAAAAAATCGACCGCGGCGTTTACGGCCTAACCCCTGCAGGGGCGACGGCATTGGAGGATCATGAAGAGCTGATCGCATCTATGATGTGAGCGGGCCTACCCCTCTGTCTTCATCGTCACGACGCGCTGCGGGAATGGAATTTCGATATTGGCTTTGCCGAGCGCCTCAAAGATGTCGATACGCAGGGCAGAGGCACGGGCGAACCATCTGTCTGACGGGAGCCAGACCCGGCAATTAAAATTGACCGAACTATCGCCGAAGCTCATAACGAAAACTTCAGGGGGCGACAGGCCTTCCTCTATGATGCGATCTTCCGCGCTGGACAGGACATCCATCATAACGCTCTGGGCGCGGCGTAAATCCGTGTCATAGCTCACCCCGATATCGAGGCGGAATTGCCGCGTTTCATTGCGGGCGTAATTCTGAATGCGGCCTTCCCAGACTTTGGAATTGGGTACATATTGAAACAGGCCTTCTGCCGTTCTTAAGGTTGTCGCGAAGAGTCCAATTTCCGAAATCGTACCTGACGTATTGGGCAGGTCGACAAACTCGCCGACTTTAATCGGGCGCAGCATCAACAAGAAAATGCCCGAGGCGATATTGGACAGCGTGTCTTTCAGGGACAGGCCAATGGCGAGGCCCGCAGCGCCAAAAATAGCGATCAAAGAGGAAGGCGGCACGCCGAGTTTTATCAAAACCGCATAGATAGTCATGGAGATGATGACGTAGAAAAATGCCGACGCCACAACGGGCTTTAAGGTAGCGTCGAGATGTGCGCCGACCTTGGACTGGCGAATCCGTTTTTGCACCCATCGCCCAATAATCATCCCGAGGACAAAAATAAAGACCGCCGAAATCAGGTTCAGCGAAATATTCAATAAGAAAGGAAATTGCTCTCGGACATAGGTCCAAGATTGCAGCGCCTTGTCCATGGTCTCTCTCAGTCTCGCGGTCTGTTCCGCGATTGGCAGATCTAAGGAATAGAGACCCGCATTGGCTTTACGAACGTCAGATTATCAACATCAAATGGATCGACGTCGATTTAATTTTTCATAACAATCATGCCCGCTCTTGGGTATAAGTGGACGCCGAAACATTAAGCAAGTCTAACAGTAATATCAAAGTCAAATAACGGAGAGTCGCTCCGGATAGGAAAATGGAAAAGCCTTGCTGTTTTTCAACTTATCGACCAACTTTGAAGGCCCTTCGGACCTTGCAAATTCCATTTCACTGCTGTGTATTTCAATTATCATCATTAAACCTAAAGACGCGTCTACTGAACTTCCTTGGTGGGGCCAGAAAAAGAAACACTTTCCGCCAATTGTTTCATCGTAATCTTTGGGGAATTCGATAGTGTCACCCACATTCAAGGTTGCTCCACTCGCGGCGTAGTCCGCAATAGCGGTCGTTATGTAGCGCATTAGCATAAATGAAGACTCTTCCTTTAAAATAGGTGTAGCAGTTTCATCTAACGTTATTTTTTCCTTCGCCATCATGCAAAATTCGATATTATCATATCGATTATTTGAAGCTCCTTTTCCGGGTAACTCCGACATATCAAGCGTGCTAAGAGCAAAGTAACCATCATTTAGGTGTACATATAACCCCGGCGCAAAATCTACGGGCGGTATGATGTACAGGACTGCATCATCGAGAGCTGGACCAAGGCACTTTTCGATCAAGTTTCCCTTTTGTTTGCGCCAAAGTTCAGCTTTCTTTTTCTTGTAGCCAAATCCAAACATATTCGACTCCATTAAAATCCTAACGCAATGTGCTAACCTGCGCTTTTTCAGCAACCGTCATATCTCAACGAATACGCTTAAGCTAGTGCTCGCTTTGCAAGGAAGAGCGGACATTCACTGCAGTGATTGTTCCGGCATCACGTTTAAATTTACTCCAACAAACTATCGCCGCTTCGCCGCGTAACCCGCTAGCGCCAATAAGAGCCGCGACACAATCGACTCAATCGGTGCGCCCGCTGTTTTCGAGGCGCGTTCTGCCGTTTGGCATTCCACCAGTGTGCGCTTGAGCATGCGCAAGCCCCAAATGTCGAGCTGTTGGGAGAAGCTGCGTTCCTGCATGGCGAAGACGGGCGGGCGTAGGCTCTTCATGGCCTGACCCTTGGGCAGGCCGCCATCCATCGCAATCGCCGCCTCGGTCAAGCGCATGATTTGCCGTTGCAGGCCAAATAAAATCCCAATGGGGCTGACCTTGCCTGCAACCGCGCGGCGGTAACTCGCATCCATCGCATCGATTTGCCCCGATAGGGCTTCCGTCACAATTGTATCAATCGACGCCGATTGCCCGCCCGCCGCCACGGCTTGAATATCGCTCAGGCTCACCACCGCGCCGTCCACCGATCCATAGCCTTTATACAGGGCCATCTTTTCAATCTCGCCTGCGGCCAGGGCGTGGTCGCCCTCAAGCAGTGGCAGCCAGTTTTCCAGCGCGTCGGGAGTGATGGTAATATTCAGCGCCCCCAGACCATCGCGCACCTGCCCGCGCAAATCATTCGCATTGGCGGCATAACAGCCAATGGCCGCGAAATGTTTTGACGCCTCAACCGCTTTGCGAATGGCGGAGCGCGGGGTCATATCCCCCGCCTCTATGATGAGTTTCGCTTCGGCGCGGGACGGGTCAGTATCAAACCCTTTAATGAGTTTCGCAATCGCGGACGCTTGGCGTTCATGGTCAAGGCGCAGGCGTACCAATCGCCCGCCGCCCAGCAAGCTCATCGCGCTCATTTCATCGGCGAGTTTGGCAGGGTCGCCCGAAAGGTCGTCGGCGGTGATAAGGGTGGAGCCGAAGGTCGGGTCAACATCGGGGACGAAAATTTTGGACAGCGCCGCGCCGCGCGATTTTACCCGGCCTCGGTCCGGGCCAAATAACAGCACGCCAATAATATCAGCAGGAGGCGCTCCTAAGAATCGATTTTGGCGCGCACCGGTTATTTTCATTTTACGGCTTTTTAGTCTCTTCCGCGAAATACCGTGCCATTTGGATAATGACTTTATCTGCGGTTTCTTTGGCGGATTGCTCTACGCCGACATTATCTGCCGTGATGACTCCATAGGGCCCTTCCGGAGCGCCAAAGGTGACGATGGAGAGCGAGCGGCCACGTTTCAGGCTCTTGCCGGTTTTTGTATCAAGTAATTCCCAAGTGGCCGTAACCGTGACATCATAACGCGAGGCTACGTCACCTGAGGTGAGACCCAGACGGCGACGATTATATCGAGGCTTGATTTTCAGCGTATAGGGCGCGGCCTCCGATTGCACGCCGATTCGGTCGCGCAGGCGTTGGGCCACGAAAAAACCGGCCTGATTATCCACAACATCAGAGCCCTTTTCCATTTGCACTTTCATATTCGCCAGCGGCGCGGTTGCGCCTGTGGTGGCATGCATGGGTGAAAAGCCACACCCGGCTAACAGGGCCGAGATCAATAGGGCGAAGGATATAAAAACAGCGCGTATCATTTCGCCACTATATTCACGATACGGCCCGGCACAATGATGACTTTCCTTACGATTGCGTCACCGCCAAGGGACTTAATGGACCGCTGCACAGCGTCGTCGGCCAGCGCCAGTTTCTCTATCTCGTCTTTGGGCATGTCTTTGGCGATGGTCAGCTCGCTGCGGCGTTTGCCATTGACTTGCACGGGCAGGGTGACGGTATCATCGACGAGCATGGCGGGGTCCACCTCCGGCCACAGCGCGTGATAGACGAGACCGTCTCCGCCAAGGCGCGCCCAGCACTCCTCCGCCAGATGCGGCATGAAGGGCGCGATGGCGCGAATGAGAATGCCGAGGGCTTCCGCGCGGACCGCGTCGTCATGGGCGTATTTCCCCAGCGCATTGGTCAGCTCATAAATCTGCGCGACGGAGGTATTAAAGCGGAAGGCCTCAATCCCGGCGGTTATTTTTTCCAGCGCCTTGTGGGCGAGTTTGCGAAGTTCAAGGACCTCGCCTTGCGCGTCTTTAACTTGCGTCAGTGGGCCATGAGCAGGGACGGCGGTTGGCATGAGACGCCAGACTTTCTTTTGGAAATTCCACGCGCCATTAACGCCCGCATCCGTCCACTCGACATCGCGCTCGGGCGGGGAGTCGGACAGCACAAACCAACGCGCCACATCCGCGCCGTAACCTTTAATGATGGCTTCGGGGTCGACCGTGTTTTTCTTGGACTTGGACATCTTGATGATGTCGCCCCTGATGACGGACCGGCCCGTGGGGAGATGGACGAATGTGCCGTCCTCATTCTCATCAACATCTTCGGGTAGAACCCAACTGTCTTTCTCAATCGGCTCATCGGTTAATTGATAGGTCGCATGGGTGACCATGCCTTGAGTGAAGAGGCCCGCAAATGGTTCGCCGCCGAGGTCGCTATGGGACAAGTCCAGCAATCCGCAATCAATGAGCCCGCGTGTGAAAAAACGCGCGTAAAGCAAATGCAAAACGGCGTGTTCCACACCGCCGACATATTGATCAACGGGCAGCCATTTACTGGCAGCTTTCCAATCAATGTCATGGGCTTCATTTAATGAACCGCCAAAAGCGGCAAAATACCAAGAGCTATCTGCAAATGTATCCAGCGTGTCGGTTTCCCGTTCGGCAGGCTCGCCGCATTTCGGGCAAGTGATACCTTCGGATTTCCATGTCGGATGGCGGTCCAGTGGGTTCCCCGGTTGGTCGAAATTAATATCATAAGGCAGCTCAACAGGCAGCTGATCTTCGGGGACGGGGACAGAACCACAAGACTCGCATTTAATAACCGGAATCGGGCAACCCCAATAACGCTGCCGAGACACACCCCAATCGCGCAAGCGATATTGCGTCACGCCTTCGCCAAGGCCCATGTCAGAGATTTTCGCGATGGCGGCTTTGATGCCTGTGGATTTATTCAACCCATCAAGGAAACCGGAATTAAACAGCTTGCCTTCACCCGTATAGGCTTCCTTAATTTCACTCCGTCCACCCCAGCGAAGGCTGGGGTCCAGAGCGTCTGCATCTTGGGCTTTCAAAGACTCTGGATCCCATCCTTCGATGGGATGATCGGAAGGAGGTTGAACAACCGGAATAACAGGCAAATCATATTTCCGCGCAAAATCCAGATCGCGTTGGTCATGCGCCGGACAGCCAAAGACAGCGCCCGTTCCGTAACCCATCAGAACGAAATTCGCGATCCAAACGGGGAGGGTGATGTTTGCGTCAAACGGATGCTTAACGCGCAGGCCTGTATCAATGCCGAGCTTCGGCGCTTGCGCGATGGCTTCTTCAGAGGTGCCGACCTTGGCACATTCCGCAAGAAATTCTTTTAGCACTTCGAATTCTTTTGCTGATTCTTGCACAATAGGGTGGTCAGGAGAGACAGCCACAAAAGATGCCCCAAACAGTGTATCAGGCCTGGTCGTGAATACCGCTATACCGTCTTTATATTTTCCAAAAACAGACTCAATTAGCGCACCTGCCTTTAATTTTTCTGTTGGGGTTTCCTCTCTGGTTAGATCCATGGAGAAACTGATTTCATCTTCCCACTCAAATTTCATCAAGAGTCCCTCAGATTTCCCAATCCAATTCGCCTGCATCGTCCGTACTTTCTCGGGCCAGCGGTCCAGCCCGTCTAATCCGGCGAGCAAATCTTCTGCGTAATTTGTGATTTTGAAAAACCACTGATCCATGTCGCGTTGCTCGACAACCGCGCCGCTACGCCAACCTTTGCCGTCTATGACCTGTTCATTGGCGAGGACCGTATTGTCGACGGGATCCCAATTGACCTTGGCGGTCTTGCGGTAGACCAAATCATTCTCCCAAAACTTCAGGAAAATCTGTTGTTGGGTTTTGTAATAGGCGACATCGCTGGTCGCGAACTCGCGCGACCAATCCAGCGCAAAGCCGAGGCGCTGCAGCGGCGCGCGCATTTCGTCAATATTATTATAGGTCCAGTCTTTCGGATGGCCGCCCGTGGCGATGGCGGCATTTTCCGCCGGCATACCGAAACTATCCCAGCCCATCGGATGCAACACTTCAAAGCCTTGCGCCTTTTTATACCGCGCCACGACATCGCCCATCGCATAATTCCGCACATGGCCCATGTGAATACGGCCCGAGGGATAGGGAAACATTTCCAGCGCGTAGAATTTCGGTTTGTCGCTCTCGTCGTGAGCACGGTAAATATCCCGCTCCGCCCAGATTTTCTGCCAGCGCGGCTCGACATCGGCTGCATTATATTTTTCGGACATTATCTTACTCGAAACGCTCAATATGAAGCGAGGGCTATAGCAGATGAACGCAGGACGGCTAGAGAGATTTGTCGGCTTGCCAGCCAAGAGAAGCGGCCCCTAAAGTGAGACCATGACCCCCAAACTCCGCACCGCTTTTGAAACTGAAATCGCGCTTAGCCGCGCAGCTTACCATGCCGCCGATCTGGACGCCGCCTTTCACCATCTCGAACGCGCGCATATTCTGGGGCAGCGCCATTATCTTCCGCATTTGCAAACCCATGTCGCGATGATGTGGATCGGATGGAGACGCCGCGACGGGCGCGAAATTTTTGGGCAAATCATTCGCCTGCTGGCCGTTGCGCCTGCCGCGATTTTCAAATGGGTGCCAATCGGCAATACGGGCGGAGCGAATGTGTCCGCCTTAAAGCCCATGCCCATACCGGAAGATTTGAAAACCTATTTTGAATAAATGTGCCGCCTTTGCGGGATGCTGCCCCCGAATTGTCATGGCAACGCCACCATATAAATGAATTTCAAAACTATTTTTGTCACAATGACAAATAAGATGAGACATGAGAGGGTCATTTGATGAGAGCCGGACAAGAAATAAAAATGTTGCCGGGGGCGGTGGCTGCTTGCGCTTTGCCTGTGGGGTTAGGATTGCTCGCGACCGTCGGGCTTTTGTCCTCCGCCCAGCCCGGCGGGTTTTTTATGACTTTGCCGGTTTCGCTTTGTTTTGTGTTTGGCGCGCCGCTGTCCGCGTGGCTGGCCTGTCGCCGTTTGCGTAAGATTGATGACCCGGTCCGTTTGGCGTGGTGGCGAAGCTCCATTTGGGCAGGTTTACTCTGGTCGAGTTTTGTGCACTTTTCCGCAGCTTTAGTTTATACGGTCGTGTTCACGATCTGGGCGGCGCGCGACTCGGGCCAAAGCTGGAGCGGCATGGATCAGGATCTTTTTGGAGTCTTCTTCATGTCAGGCTTTATCAATATAGGCCTTTGGTGCGTATTGACCCTGCCATTTGCCTTAATTTGCGCAACGATATTTTGGAAAGTCACGACATTCCCTGAAGACGTCAACGTTTTTTAGAACACCTATAGTAAGGTAAAAAAAGAGCCTTGAGGTCTGTGACCCAAGGCTCCTCGAAATATCATGTTTGGCCGTATTGACCGAATTCAGGCTCTAACGTCCGTCTTCCGTTGCAATATAAAGCTCGCGGGCGCGGGTTAGGATTGAGTTTTCAATCTTACGCGCCGTATCGGCGTCGACATTTGCGTCTTGCCATCCACCTGCGGTCCGGTTTTGCTTGAAGATGGACACTTTCAATCCATCCGCGCGCAGGCCGGAGTCCAAAATATAGACGGTGGCTTTGAACCGTTCATTTGGAACAGACGGATTGGAATGCCAATCGTAAATCTGCACGCCGCCAAATGTATCCGCCTGAACCATTGGCATGAAATCCAATGTTTCGATGGCCGCACGCCAGAGATAATTGTTCACACCCAAGCTCGGCGCTGCCGCCTGAGAGGATGAGAGGGTCTTGGTCTTGGAGGCACATCCGCCCAATAGGACAGTTGTGGCAAGAACAGCGGCAATAGCGGTTTTCAAAGTCATCTTAGGGCATCCCAAATGCAAATCTGTATAAACACGTCCCGAAGCTACATCTGGCAGCAACGAGTGGAGTGTCCTTAAACCGCTCTGCGCCTCGAGACTAGACCGTGATTCATAAATTTGCGGCAAGATTTAAGCTGTTTTTCGCCATAATACCGCATGTGGCGCATATCAGCTAAAATATCGGCCATGGTAAACGCGCGTTAACACTTTTTTAGGGGGCACAGGCCAAAGGTTAACGTGACGTCAAATGTTTTTGAGCCCAGGGTCCCGTTCATGCCTTCAAAGCGATTTTTATCGACCGCTGCCCCGCTTGCCGTTCTGGCTTTCGCCGGAATGGGTCTCGCGACGGCGCAGTCCAGCTCGCCTTTTGCGTCTAAGACCCGTGCGCAAGCCTGGGAACAACAGCCCGCCGCGCCCCGGACGACTGCAACAACGGCCAACGCCAATGCGTGGGATGTACCTGCACAAACGAGCTCTTATCAAGCGCCCGCCTACCAAGCTCCGACTTATCAGGCCCCTGTGTATCAAGCGCCAACACATCAAGCGCCTGCTGCCGCGCCAGTTCCGGCCTCTTCCGATGCACCGATTTCAACGAGCCCGCGCCGTTCGGCTGCGCTGCCGACTTATTCTTCCAAAACGCCGCCCAAAACTTTTGGTGGACAAGCGGCTACGCAATATCCGGCTTATTCTGCGCCGACGATGGCGGGGTCTTCAAACCCGACCGCGGCGCCAAATTATGGATACACGCCGCCGCCCGCACGGGCAGTCGCGCAAGCCCCGGATTATGGCACGCCGGCTCCGCCGCAACCGCAACAAAGCTCGCCTTACCCAGCTCCGTCTTCCGCCTCTTCAGGGGGCAGTCCTTATGCGCCGCAATCCGGCGGACGTGGCCAGGCGTGGGAGACGCAATCGGCACCAACCCAAACTTATCAAAACCCAGCCCCGCAAAACCAAGCGCCTCAAACCCAGCCTTACCAGAATCAGCCTTATCAGAATCAGGGCTACCAACCGCAGCCGGCTCCAAATGGCTATGCACCCGGTTATCAATCTTCCACACCGCCAACGGGTGCGCCCTATCCCGGCGGACCTTACACATCGGCCCCGCAGCAGCCTCGCAGCTGGACGGATAAGCTGGGCCTCAAGAATATCGCAACGCTTCTTAAGGGGAAGGTCACACTTGGCGCCGCTGCAACACATCGGGATCAACCTGACAACCAGTTTGGCCCCGAAGACGGCTGGTCCGAAGACTTTATCGGTGACGGCGAAATCGAAGCCGAAGTCAGTGCCATTACTGATGGCGGTTTAGAATATGGTGTCGTCCTGGGCGCACGCGCACAATATGACGGCTATCGCCGCGGCTTTGGCGGACGTTTGCCGGATTGCCCTGCGGGAACGGCCGGATGCTCCGGAACGGTTTCAGGCCTGCGCGGTCACACGTCCGGCTTTTACAGCGCGGGTGATGATATCGCGAAAGACGCGCAGTTTGCGCTCGAGTCCGCGCATCTCTTCCTGCGGTCGGCTTATGGCGACGTGACCATCGGGCGCGATGACGGCGCGGCCTATCTCTTCTCTCTCGGCGCGCCGAGCTTGCTTGCTGTCGGGGCGTCAAACTCGCCCGTGGATTACACAGGCTATGACAGTGTGAAGACCGTCAATGATGCGTCGGGCTTTTCCGAAAAAATTACCTATACATCGCCGCGCCTCTTGGGTGACCAAATCGGTGTTGGCGTGCAGTTCGGCGCGTCTTATGCGCTGGATGCGGATGTCTGCGGCGTAGATTATTGCAACGGTAAAAACATCGCCGGCGTCATCCAGCCCGAAATCGAAGATGTGATGGAGCTAGGCCTTGCGCTGGACCGCACATTTGAAAATGGCCTGTCGGTGGAGTTGACCGGAACCTATGCGCGCGGCTCTGAAACCTCCGGCCTTGCAGGTTTGGACGATCTACAAAGTTTCGGCACAGGGTTAGAGCTCGGCTATGGCGATTGGACGCTGGGCGGCTCTTATCTGCAATCGAATAATGGACTGCTGGACGGCGATTATACCGCCTATGATGCGGGTCTGACATGGAAACCGAGCGCGCTCGGATTCACATTGGGCTATGGCCATGCGGAAGATGATAATGTCGGCCTGAAATCTGACCAAGCGACATTTGGCGTCACATATGACTTCAACAAATTCACCGTCGGAACCGGCGTTCAATATGTCGACCGTGAAGTTAACGGTGTCGCCCTCGGTATCCCAACAACGCTAGACCAGAAAGCGACCAGCGTCTTTGTGCAGGGTGGGTTTAAGTTTTAGGATTTCAAAATGACGTTTTTCAGGGGCTTTCTCCTCATCATCTTTGTCAGCATTTTGATCTATACGGCCGTCACAATTTCCGGACACGGGTTGAATTTGTTACCTGTCTTCTTTGGCGACATGAAAGCCATGGCTTGGCCCGGGCAATTTAATTTCGACTTCATGATGTTTCTGGCGCTCTCCGCGCTCTGGACCGCTTGGCGCAATAATTTCTCAGCCAAGGGTTTATGCCTCGCTGTCGCCGCTTTCTTCGGCGGGATGCTATTCCTCAGCGCCTATTTGTTATTCTTGACGTTCAGGGCCGATGGCAGCCTATTGCATGTGATGATTGGCGATAGAGCCCCGACATAAGGGCTCTCACCATTGCACTGAAAGTCGGCGTGTTAGAAATTCCGGGTCTCTGATATTCGCTCAACTGTCACCCTGAAAGAGGGTGTTGGTGCTGCGGCATAAACCGCCTATGCGGATGGGATAACGGACTCTAACCCCAACGGACACCTAAAGGAACAGGCTGAATGCGCATCGATCTTCGTGACGGTATTAAGGATGAGCTGGATACGAAAATCACGATTACACTGCGGTGGATGTTTCGCATTATTATCTTGTCTGTGATCTCGGGCGCCGCTCTCTTTTGGTGGGTTACGCATAAAACAAAGAGCCAAACCGTCGTGATCCAAAACCGGATTATGAAACAGTTTGATGTCTCGCGCGGCGTCAGTGATACGGCCTATGGCACCTATTGGAAATATTGCGGGGGGTGGTTTACCGCTGATCATGTTCACGAGGCGATGAACCTCGACACCCCTAAATTTATCAAGCCCGCTGTCGTCCGCGCGCCCGGCGTTATTGACGCGGTTTGGTATGGGAAAAAATGGACATGCCCGGCTCCCGAAAACCCCAAAGTGGGCATGGTCGTTTATTTGCTCGGCTACCCGGGCGGGAGTGAGGAGCCAACACTACGGCAGGGGAAAGTCCATTTTCACCGAACAGAGAGCGGGTCGCCCGGCTATCAAACCGGCACGTGGGTCGTTGTTTTCGAACCGCGTGAAGATGCAGGGATTTCCGGCGAGGCTGTGGCCGTCGGTATGTCAGGCGGCATTGTGACGGATAATAACCTCAATCCCGTAGGTATACTCGTCACCCAGAACAGTCCTGCAGATATAAATGGAGACGGCGCGCTTGACCAAAGCGTAGACATTGTGGCCCTCGCCGATGCGTACCGAATTTTGATCAAAAATTAGCAGGACGAAGAGAGTTCGCCGTTTCTGCATTTCCTGAATTAAGCCCCAACCGCCGCGCGATCTTCTGGTTTTCGTTTAAACTTCACCTCGACATAGGGGCAGCCCGGGATAATTTTATATCCCATCTCTTTCGCATCTGCGACCATGGCGTCGTAGAGTTTTCCGGCGACACCTTGCCCGCGTAGGGCCGTGGGCGTGAAGGTGTGATTGGCGTTAAATATGCCGTCCTCGACCCGCGCGAGGGTTAGCTCGGCTTCACCCGCATCTGTCTTGATGACAAAACGGTGGCCTGCCTCAGTCTTTTCTTTTTCAACGTCCATGATGAGTCCTTTTATGGCGGCGAGGCCGGCGGCCCCGCTTCTGACGAACTGCGGCGCGGTGCCGGCGTCTATTCCCCCCAAAGCGAAAATAGGCACGGGCAAACGCGCGGCTCTATCTTTCAATGCGCTGACTCCGATGGGCGTTCCCGCAGACGGGTTGTCGCTGGGAAAGACACTGGAAATGAACAGCGCGTCGAGACACTCCAGCGGCGCGAGATAGGCTCCGCTTTTTAATCCCGCCATTGTGATGATCCAGTCGGGGCGTTCCGCGCGCCACTTCATCGGGCCGCATAGCTTTTCATCCCGCGCAAAATGTACGCCATCCGCGCCAATGTCATCAGCCATCTCCGGGTCATTGCCGATTAACAACTGCCGCTCTTGTTTTGCTGTTAAGTCCCGAAGTGCCGCCGCATCTTTGGGGTCTCCGAAATGCCGATAGATCACGGCGCAGCTCTTTGGCAATCGCCGCACAATCTCCACGATATTGTCCATCCGCGCGGAGTCTGTGAAAAACACGAGTGGGGCGAGACGGCAACCGCTATGTTCCGCGCGCAATTCTGCCGCGATGCGCGCGAGCACGCTTTTCTTTTCTTCCGGTTCGGAATAGGAGGCGGCCATGTCAGAAATATCCGATCAACATAAAACCGTGTTAGACAATTTGGTCGCCGCGTCAAAGCGCGCTGGCCTGCCCGCCGCTGACCTCGTTGCCGTGTCTAAGGTTCAACCCGATGCTCGGATTAAAGAGATGCTGAAAACCGGGCAGCGCATCTTTGGCGAAAACCGCGTGCAAGAAGCCCAAACCCGTTGGGGCGAGACGTTTGCGGATTACCGCGAGGGTTTAGAGCTTCGCCTCATCGGGCCGTTGCAATCCAATAAAGCTGCAGATGCGGCCGCTCTATTTGATGTGATCGAAACCGTGGACCGTGAGAAACTTTTGAAAGCCTTAGTGAGAGCCGCCGGCGATGCGGGGAAAATGCCGCGTCTCTATGTTCAAGTGAATACGGGTGAAGAAGATCAGAAATCGGGGGTTCTTCCTGCCGACCTGCCTGCTTTCCTTAAAACCATGCGTGAGACATATAATTTGGAACCGGAAGGCCTTATGTGCATCCCGCCGATGGGGGAAGCCGCTAGCCCGCATTTTTGGCTGCTGGCGAATTTGGCAAAAGCCAATGGTGTGTCAAAACTGTCCATGGGGATGAGCGGCGACTATGAAATCGCCGCCGAAATGGGCGCGACCAGCGTCCGCGTGGGCAGCGCCCTATTTGGGGCCAGAAAACCCAAATAGCATTAGGCCTGAATCTTCACCTGCATCCCCATTTTCAAACACGGTAAAAATCTCACCATCTCCTCCGGCGCGAGGGCGATGCAGCCGAGGGTTTTGCGGTTGTCGGGTTGCGCGACATGTATAAAGACGGCGCTGCCCAGATTTGGTTTGGGCGGGTTGTCATTATGATTAATAACCAAAATAACATCATACGCCCCGTCGTCGCGCCAGAGTTTTTCGTGACTGGCGGGATAGGGCAGGCGGATAAAACGGTTATAGGCCGGATCCTTCGGCGCGTCACACCAGCCGTCATCTTCCCGCAGGGCGCGGAACGTTAAATCACACCTTGGAGACGGCAAGCGATCCGCGCGATAGAGCCCGAACCGTAAGACGTAGTCTCCCAAGGGCGTCTTGGCGTCGCCCTCACGTCCTTGCCGGAAATCTACACTTCCAGCCTTGCCAATCCGGCATGGCAGGTCGAGCTCTCCCAGCTTCAAACGTCCGGTGTTTGTATTTATGACGATCTGTTCACGCATATAATCGCATTTTTGTGATGCATTCGAGGCAATCCGTTATTAGCATTAGAGACAAGAGACGCGCATAGGCGCGCCAAATTGGGCCCGAACACTTTGTCGGCATACCAGAAGGGAATAGATCATGGCTGTCAAGAAACGTGTTTTACTTGTTGATGATGATGAAATCTTGCGGGGCGAGCTTGTTGCGCAATTTGCGCTCTATGATGAGTTCGAAACTAAAGATGTCGGCTCGGGCAGTGAAGGTCTCGCTATTGCGAAGTCTGAAACCTTTGACATGATTATTCTCGACGTGGATATGCCAGATATGCAGGGCACCGAAGTCGCGCAACTCATGCGCGCGGCGGGCATTGCGACTCCGATTGTTATGCTGACGGGGAATACAGGCGAAGCGTCCGAAATCCTCGGGTTGAACTCCGGTGCGAATGATTATGTGACCAAGCCGTTTCGCTTTGGCGTGTTGCTCGCCCGCCTGCGCGCGCATTTGCGCACGTTCGAGCAGTCCGAAGATGCCGTCTTCACGGTTGGGCCCTATAGTTTTAAGCCCGCCGCGAAAAAACTGACGCCCCCCGAAGATCCATCCGGAAAGCCTGTGCGCGATATTCGCCTGACCGAGAAAGAAACGAATATTTTGAAATATCTCTACCGCGCGGGCGGCAAAGCCGTTGCCCGCGATGAGCTGCTCGAAGAAGTCTGGGGGTATAATTCCGGCGTGACGACACATACGCTGGAAACCCATGTCTACCGCTTACGCCAGAAGATTGAACTCGTAAAAGGTGAGGCGACTTTGCTGCTTACCCAACCGGGCGGCTATTCTTTAGCGATGTAATGCGATTATGGAGGGGCTGAATATGTGACGGCCAATGGTCGAACTTAATCCGCCGCCGCGAAATAGCGAACTAACTGGCGGATAGATCTAATATCTGCGTCATTGGGACGTGGTCTGAAGGCTTCTCCGCCCATGTGCGGCAAGGTACGTGGATTTCGTGACCGGATTTCCCCATGACTTCGACGCAGGGTTTAAGGGCGGGGCTGACCCAAATATGATCCAGACGGCGCCCGCGATTGCTCTTCATCACGTCGCGCGCCCGGTAGGACCACCAGCTATAGAGTTTTTCTTCATCGCCCGCGAACAGACGGGATGTGTCGGTAAAATCATGCGTTTTGCGCAATGTCTCCAAAATTTCGACTTCCATCGGTGTATGGGACACGACTTTTAAAAGCTGTTTATGGCCCCAGACATCATGTTCATGCGGCGCGATGTTGAAGTCCCCGACGAGGATTTGCTGATCGTCGCCGATGGAAAACCGCTCCGCAAAATAACACCGCATATTTTCTAAAAAATCGAGCTTGTGCCCGAACTTCTCATTCACGGCGCGGTCGGCAACATCGCCGCCTGCGGGCACATAGAAATTGTGAAATTCGAAATCTTGATCCCCGGCGATGACCCGAGTGGACACATGGCGCGCATGGTCTAGCGGGCAGAAACTGGTCGGCAGGCGTTCCATCGGCAGCTTTGAGACCGTCGCCGCGCCGTGATATCCCTTTTGGCCTTTGACCTCGATAAATTCATATCCAATGTCGCGAAACGGCTGATAAGGAAATTGCTCTTCGACGCATTTAATTTCCTGCAAACCGAGCACATCGGGTTGCTGCTCGGTTAAGAATTGAATGACCTGATCAATCCGCAAGCGGACGGAGTTAATATTCCATGTAGCGACTTTGACTTTCATAAGGCGGGGATAGACGCCCGCGCATCATGTTGAAAGCCCTTGGGGGCATTTTGTTAGCGGCCTCTGCGGTCGCGGCGGCTGTCTTCGCGCAGGATAAATTTGCGCGGGTCGATGCGGCCATTATATTGCAGGTTAGAAAGCTGCACACGGGTCGCGCCGCCAAAATCATCTCTGATAATCCAAGTTTGCAAAGCGAGCGTTTCAGAATCAAAGACGAGCGTGATCGCGCCTTCTTGCTGACCTGACCCATCTCGGGCTGTGACAATCCACTGACCCGGCATTTTCTGCAACGCGATTACTTCCGTGTCTTCGGCAAGATTGATATTCTCTTTTAGAAAATAGTTCAGCGGTGTGGCAGAGAGCGGAACCCTGTCGAAAGTCTCAAGCTGGCGGTCATTTTGTACCAATGTCACTCCGTCAGAGACAATGAGAAGCGGGCTCGGCGCATCATATTCAAACCGAACTTTACCCGGACGTTGCAGCCAGATTTTTCCTCGCGAGACAGCGCCATTGGCCGCAATTTGCATGAAGTCGCCCTGAAAGCTGTTCGTGGCATTCATGGAGGCGTCAATGCGGGCCAAATCCGCGCGCACATTGGCGGGGTCCGTAAAGGGTGCATTATATTGGGTCTTACCGGACATGG
>Ga0209187_1001457_pt1 | contig 27336 bp, 18 predicted proteins | sample BantaG_FD_187430 | JGI IMG/M metagenome (GOLD analysis project Ga0209187, IMG submission 187430) | Marine algal microbial communities from Bantry Bay, Ireland - BantryBay_4 metaG (SPAdes) (version 2) | ecosystem: Host-associated > Algae > Red algae > Unclassified | place: Bantry Bay, Ireland...
TTTAGGGAATGCCTTTCCAAAAGTTTTAATGACAAGCAAGTAGATTTTCATTTAGGAAACGACGCAAGCTACTCACACGACTTTGGACTTGGGCGTGAAAATTATAAAACAATTAGGTCGCTTTCCGAAATGGTCGTAAAAGAAATCCGCAGAGATAGTATCGAATGGACGAATCAATTTTGCAAAGGCTGTACTGAAGAAGATGTAGAACATTTCAGAATACAAGGTATAGTGGGTAAAAAAACGCTTAAATTTTGTCTTGATTATTATACGAGTGAAGAGTTGGATTCTATTGCAAGGCTTCGTATTTCAGAGCTAAAATAAACAACTCAATCAAGCCATTTATTCTGTAAGAATGTAACATCCATACCTCCAAATTTCCCCAAACTCATCATCATCAAATTGCAACTTTTCCAATTTATGCCTTATACTCTCCTCCTGAGAATAAATGTAATCTTCATTTTTTTCTTATCTTTGAATGTAAAATAGACTTTATGCATATTCTTTTTAGAGTATAAAAGGGTGCAGGACAAATTTTTAATTTTATTTTGAAATGCCACTGTACTGACGACTTTAGCCGTCAAGTGGCTCGGTACTTTCCCCCGACGGCTAAAGCCGTCGGTACGAGGCAGATTAAAAATTTGTCCTGCACCCGTACAAAATTACCATACGACTATGTTTTCATTATTTAGTAGGAAGAAAAATATCAGCCCTAAAGGTTTTACTTATAAGCCACGCTATTATGATGAGGAAAAAGAAGAAAGAGAAGAGCGTATTCGTGAGCGCAGAGCCGATGCTACGAGCAATCCCGAAGCTGCGAAGGCACGTATCGCTCGCACATTCAGAGAAAAACGCGGTGGTCAGAGCAAAGCCTTAAAAAGTGCTGCGATGCGTTCCAATATGATATTATTGGCTATCGTTATTGCGCTATGCGCTTTCGTATATATTTTCATACAAAATCACTTACCAACACTCCTCGAAAGTTGGTTTAATTAAAATTAATGAGTGAATGAGTGAATTTTGAATGAACGAATAATGCCTCTAATTCATTCATTCAAAATTCATTCATTCAAAATTAAATATGGCAGACATTATACAGCTTTTACCTGATGCGATTGCGAATCAGATAGCGGCGGGAGAGGTCATTCAGCGACCGGCATCGGTAGTAAAGGAATTGATGGAAAATTCCATTGATGCGGGGAGTACGAGTGTCAAATTGGTCATCAAAGATGCAGGGAAAACCCTCATACAGGTCATCGACAATGGCAGTGGCATGTCTGAGACGGATGCGCGAATGGCTTATGAGCGACATGCGACCTCCAAGATACGCGAAGCTACGGATTTATTTGCCATTCGGACGATGGGTTTTCGGGGAGAAGCAATGGCTTCCGTAGCTGCCGTTGCACAGGTAGAGATGCGTACCAGACAAGCCAAAAGTGACTTGGGAACACGCATGGTCATAGAAGATTCGGAAGTGAAAACGCACGAGCCTTGTCAGTGCATTGTTGGAACAACCCTTTCCGTAAAAAACCTTTTTTACAATGTTCCTGCTCGGCGCAATTTTCTGAAAAGCAACAGTGTAGAGATGCGTCATATCTTAGATGAGTTTCAAAGAATCGCGCTGGCACATTCGGATGTATTCTTCTCTTTGCATCATAATGGCAAAGAAGTTTTGCATTTGCCGTCGGGCAATTTGCGACAACGCGTCGTGAATATTTTAGGAAAAAATTATAATCAAAAACTCGTTCCGATTGATGAAGAAACCGATGTTTTGCATATACACGGCTATGTAGGTAAGCCCGAATTTGCACGCAAAAAACGTGGTGATCAATACTTTTTTGTGAATACTCGTTTTATCAAAAGCGGTTATTTGCACCATGCCATTATGAATGCATTTGATGAATTATTGCCAAAAGAAACACATCCTTTATATGTCATTTTTATGGAAATAGACCCGTCTAAAATTGACATCAATGTGCATCCTACCAAGCAAGAAATTAAGTTTGAAGATGAGCGATTGGTCTATAATTATTTGCGAGTAGCAGTGCGTCATGCGTTGGGGCAATATCAGGTCGCGCCCGTGCTCGATTTTGACCAAGAAACCTTCATGACGCGACAAGCGCAAATGGATGCTCAACAACAAAAAACAAATTCAGAACGCAGTGTGGGCAGTAAAATATCTGACTTTTCAGGTGGACGCATGACTACGTCGCGAGAAGACTCCAACCTCAAAAATTGGCAAAAATTATACGAAGGTATTGATGCCTTTGACCCGCCCGAATCACCTACCGAGTCTATCACAATAAAAAGCGATCCGCAACTGGATGATGAGAGCGGTACATTTTCTAAAGTCACCAAACAACCTTATCAGATACACCGACGTTATATCATTAGCTCCATCAAATCGGGTTTTATGTTGATTGATCAACAGACGGCACACGAGCGTATTTTGTATGAAAAATACCTCCATTCACTCAATGAAGGTGCGACGACGACACAACAACAGTTGTTTGCCAAAACACTTAATCTTTCGGTTGCAGATGGACAACTGATGAAGGAAATGCTCCCACAGGTCAATCAATTGGGTTTTGATGTACAGGAGTTTGGTAAAGAGACTTTTGTGATACACGGCGTACCTGCCGAAGTAAAAAGCGGAGAAGAGGAGCAAATTATAGAAACCCTTTTGGAACAGTACCGTCAAAACGTAGAACTCAAACTCGACATTCGCGAAAATGTAGCGCGTTCGATGGCACGTAGTACGGGCATTAAACGTGGGCAGACACTCTCGCCACTCGAAATGCAAAGCATCATCGACGAACTGTTTGCCTGCGAAATTCCCTACCAATCACCGAGTGGTAAAAACTGTTTTGTCACCTTTGATTTGGAGGATTTAGATAGACAATTTTAGAAAAGTTCAAGTGCTTTATACTTGCACTTGCACTTAAAACACAAGTAATGGGTAATCTCACAGAAGTAGTAAAAAATTTATTAATCATTAATGTCATTTTCTTTTTGGGAAGTATAATGTTGATGGGTCCGGGGGGAACTTTAATTCCGATAGATAGAGGGACATTGGCTTTACATTTTCCATTGTCGGAAAGTTTCAAGCCATTCCAAATCGTGACACATATATTTATGCACGGCGATTTGGGGCATTTGTTTTTTAATATGTTGGGGCTGTATTTTTTCGGACCGCCTTTGGAGTCTCGATGGGGACCAAAACGCTTTTTATTTTTCTTCCTTGCAGCAGGTTTCGGTGCAGCATTGATACACCTCGGAGCGAGTTATTATGAGTTTATGAAATTGAGCAATGCAATAGATGTCACACCTGCAATGGCTGCCGAAGTTATTGCTCCGGCATGGGGTGCTTCGGGCGCAGTATATGGCGTATTTGTCGGTTTTGCTATGCTATATCCCAATCAAAAAGTGATGCTGCTCATTCCACCTATCCCAATGAGAGCCAGCGTCTTAGTCATGTTTTTGATTGCTTACGATTTGTTTTCGGGTATATCCGGTTCAGGTACAGGTATCGCACACTTCGCGCATCTCGGTGGCGCATTATTCGGCGCACTGATGGTCTGGTATTGGAAAAGTAAAGGGAGAGGATATAATTAGGTTGTAATTGTAAAATGGCGTGATTGTGAAATTGTTATTGCATTTTTTGCAAAGCAAAAACTACGTTTGAATGTTTTGTGTGTATAATAAATTGTACAAAATGGATTTATTTTGAAAATAAATCCTTATCAATATCGCCCTACCGTAGGAACAAGGCATGCCTTGTCCCTACGGTGAAATTCCTATTTGTGCAATTTGTTATAGACACGAATGTTATATTCAAAAAACATTTCACAATAAAAAATGTTATCTTTGTAGAAACATTCTAAATAAGAAATTAGTCAATGGTCGATAGTCCACAGAGGAAAATAAAACTCACTATCGACTACGGACTATCGACTAATAAAAAAATATGTCAACAACAGTAAAAGGACCTGTCATGCTCTACACAGAGCAAACTCCAAATCCTGAATCACTCAAATTCGTGACCAATCGCATGTTGTATTCTGGAAATACGGCAGATTTTAGAGAAGAAGAATTGGCAAAAGAGTGGTCTCCACTCGCGGCAGAGTTATTTGAATTTCCTTTTGTAAAAGGAGTTTATATCGCTAATAATTTTGTGACAATAAGCAAAGAATTCAACTACGCATGGGAAGATGTCATGTTGAATATCAAGGAGTTTATCAAAAATTATGTTGAGGAAGATAAAGAAATCGTCAAGGAAGGATTCGCTGAAGTCAAGCGTGAGATAGAAGCCAAAAATCTGGCAGAACATAGCGGTGACAATCCTGAAATGGCACAAAAAATTATGGAATTGATAGACACTTACGTCAAACCTGCCGTAGAAATGGATGGCGGTAATATCGAATTCAAATCATTCCGTGATGGTGTCGTAACTGTCGTGATGCAAGGTTCTTGTAGTGGTTGTCCTTCTTCGACCGTGACGCTCAAAGCAGGGATAGAAGGTATGCTCAAACGCATGGTACCGGAAGTCAAAGAAGTAGTCGCAGAGATGGGATAATATTATTGACTTTGACAAAATATAATAAAAAAAAGGCGTTCTCTAAGAGAACGCCTTTTTTATTTTCTGACCGAAAAAATTACTTATAGCTTCCTGCTGGATAAGTAATTCCCGGACCACCGCAGCAGCTATTGCCTACGCTGGAAGTGTTAGGGATGTAAGTATCGGTAGCAATAGTAGAAGTAAATCCACCAGAGTAAATCACGTTAGGATCACCTGCTCCAATACCATAATCACCTTCATAAGTTGAGGTGCCATAAGAGGTCACAGTAGCTGTGTTACCCGTTGGATAACTAACACCAGTACCTTGACAGCAGCTTTTCGAAGCTGCAAATGTACCTGAAGTGTAAGCACCTGTATAGGTACTACCTGTGTAAGTCGTAGAAGGCGCACTATAGCTAACCGTTCCCATAGAGGTGACATTCGGGTCACCTACATAACTTACAGATGTGCTGCTTGTACTTGTACTTTCAACCGAAGTGTACGATACAGGAGATGTAGAACCATTAGGGTAAGATACCCCCGGTCCGGTACAACATGCCTGCGCGTAAACACCATAGCTGAACGCCATAACCAACAGCGTCATTAAGGTTACTTTTAATTTCATAATTAAGCGCTTTAAAAATTAAAAATTGTTTGTCGACAAAATTTTTTTATTTCAAAATAGTTATTAGTACACTGTTTTATAAATTTATTTACATTTTTTGACGTTTATTTTGAAATGAATCGAATCAAAAATGACGCGAATACTCACTGTATTTAAGGATTTTTTGGTGAAGAGTCATTTTAAAAGAAATACTCAAAAAAGTAAATAAATTTGTGAAACAGTGTATTAGATAACTACGTCTCCATGTTAATTGAACTGTCAAATGTATAGGAATTATTGCAAATAGGCAATATTTTTGCCAAATTGCTTTCATTATACCCGCAAATATAAAGCGAAATAGATGCTTTATTCGTAATAAAACCTCTATTTTACCATAAATAAAAGACTCTCCTTTACACAGATAGTAACGGTTTTGTGACATTAATCCACATATTTTATACCAAACATGCTCTTATTAGACTCTATTCTGAAATAAGTTGTATGGCATGGAAATAAGGATCTTTTTGCTAATCGAGGCTCCTTTCGAGCTGCATACCCTATCCCAATAGCTATCGGGAGGGCGAAAAATAGCGGAAGAGTAGCGGAAAAAGACTATTTAGCTGCCTACAAATTATTTCAGAATAAAGTCTATTGTACAAGCCACCTACAATAAAGCCTCGTCACGCTATGTGACAAGGCTTTTAAATAATAAAGTCAACCGATAAGCCGAATTCTGTTATTCCGATACCGAAATTCGGCATCAGAACATCTATCATTTATCTCGACCTGACCTCACGGCACAGGCTCTATCTGCCTACCCCCCGGCATCGAACGAGCAGTTCTTAGTCTCCAATCAAGGCATTGCCCTGACCCAAAACGCGCCGGTATATGTGGCATTTCAACCCACAAGGTTTATCCTTGCGACAAGTTACCCTCTCGCAACGTGCGCTCTTACCGCACATTTTCACCCTTATCTCGGCTAAGCCGAGACGGTTATTTTCTGTGACACTCGCTGTTGCCGACCTTCATCGACACCCACCCGTTAGGTGGTGTGGTTGCTCTGCGTTGTTCGGACTTTCCTCATCCCGAAACAAGTTCGGAACGCGATAGACTAATTGACAGTATATTTTTGATAATCGTTAATTTGTATTCACACAAAAGTAACAATTGAGCCGTACAATTCGTATTTATATGTGAAAAATAGATGCCACATTAAAATCTTTTATTTTATATAAACGACTTTAAATTGGTTAAATATTTGTGGCAGTAGTAAAAAGACATGTTAATTTATCATTAGTATGAAAGGTAAAGCATAAGAACTTAAATGTAGTATATTTTTGTGTAATAAAATGATTATTAGTTAAATATAAACTTAAATTATTTAAAATGTGTTTGTTTTAAACCTTGAATCTAACTATTTTACAGCATGTTTTTTATTCGAAATAAAAAATAACGATAACAATTAATCCACCATACAAAATAGCAATTATGAAATCCGCAATTACAATTGTGTTCGTCTTGCTTTGTCTAATAGGAAACGCTCAAACGCGACAATATCTTATCGCCGGACAAAGCAATTCGAGAGGTAGAGGTGATGTAACACTTTCCATCACCGTCGCTCCTTCCACATCACTTGAATACCGCCCGAATACGAATCAACTCATACAATTGCAAGATCCTGTCGGGCTTAGTGCAGGCGGATTTCAGTCAGCAGGAACGGGCTCGGCTTGGCCCGGTTTCGGCAAAACCTATTACGACTTGACTGGCGATACGACCGTACTTGTACCCGCAGCACGTGGCGGGAGTGGTTTACATTCCTCCTCCAGTTCGTCAGGGTCAAACTGGTCTGCATCCGGTTCCTTGTTTAATTTGAGTACCTTTAAAATGGATCAGTCGATAGCATTGACGGGTTTGAGTGTAGATGGTATTGTATGGTTGCAAGGTGAGACAGATGCCAACCGTATTAGCCTCGGCTTTTTGACACAAAATCAATATCAAGATGCGCTCATTGATTTGATTGAGAGATACCGCGATCATTACGGTTGCAATATTCCTTTTTACATCGTTCTTATCGGTACGAATACTGAAGACCCTATTGTCGGTTATGATGCTGTACGTGTGGCACAATTCGCTGTTGCCAATTCGCATCCGCATACGTATATTATTTATGAAGACACGCAATTTTTCCCTGGATTTGGTTGGATGAGCGATAACGTACATTACAATCAAGATGGTTATAATGATGTAGGAACGGTTGGTGCAATGAATTTGGTGGACATTGAAAATACCTATTATTCCATTACATCAAACGGCTCGGATACAATATGTGCCGGAGATAGTGTTTTACTTGTTGCTCCACCGAATCATCAAAATTATTTGTGGTCCACAGGTGGTACATCCAATCAAATTTATGCCAATGCAGGAGGCACGTACAACGTTACAGTGACAGATGCCAACGGCTGTACGATTCCTATGAAGGGAACTACGATATATGAGTTGCCCCAAGCTCCACGTCCTTCTGTTAATATCTCGATTGGAGACGATATGTGCGTGGGTAATAATTTGATGCTCAATGCTGCCCCAGCTTCAGGGAATTATGTTTGGTCAACGGGAGCTACAACACCTTCGATTTCGGTGACTACAGCCGGCTATTATTTTGTACAAACGCTTGGTGCCAATGGCTGTTTGAGCGAAGCCTCTGATAGCATTTTTGTTAGTCCTACTTTGACACTTACAGCACTTGACCCTACGCTGGCTTGTATCGGAGACAGTACCACACTCAGCGCACCGCCCGGATTCAATAATTATCAATGGTCAAATGGCGATGATACACCAAATACGACGGTGTCTAATACAGGTATATTTTATTGTACAATAACAGATATAAATGGCTGTACAGCAGTCGATTCCATTGAAGTCACCCCTTCTGATTCGGATACTGAACCGCCTTTTATTGAATGTCCTGAAAATATTACCGTGACACTCACAGGTCCATGTAATAATGGCATGGTTGTCAACTGGAATCCACCTTTTTATAGTGATAATTGTTCTGATGTACAAATTGCGTCAACTGTCGCCTCCGGTTCGGTCTTTCCCGTTGGTGTGACGACGGTGAGCTATGTGGTGGCAGATGCTGCGAACAATATAACGACCTGTACATTTGAAGTGCATGTGATAGACGACGAAGCTCCTGTGATTCAATGTCCTACGGATATTGTGGTCTCTACTCCAAGTGGTGTTTGCGAAATACCCGTTACATGGAACGTGCCTGTGTATTCGGATAATTGTCAAGGTGCTGTTTTGACCTCTAACTTGTCGTCGGGTTCGACTTTCTTGCCCGGTACTACGCCCGTCATTTATACCGTAACAGATGCGAATGGTAATACAGCAACTTGTGGTTTTGATATTACGGTCATTGATAGCCAAACACCGATAATTAATTGCCCGGCAGATGTCATGGTAAATGCTGCAAGTGGCGCGTGTCGTGCGGTGGCAACATGGACAATTCCGCAAATTACAGATAATTGCATCAATAGCCTGAACGTCTTTTCGACACATCAACCGGGCAACGAATTTCCGATAGGCTGTACGACGGTAACTTATATTGTCACAGACGAAACAGGGAATACAGCAGGCTGTAATTTTAGCGTATGTGTAAACGAATGTACAGGCGGTGGCATTACGCCGACCACCGAAACAATCACACTGCTCTCTGACAATGATTTATTCATAGGGGCAGCCGATGCTCAAAGTTTTGCGAGTAACAGTTCCTATTTATTTACCGACCCCGCTACCCCTGCCAATGCGGTCATTTCCAATGCTACACTTCAATTATTTTTTAGAGTAGAAAACGCTTCATGCGAAAGCGATATTCAAATACGCATCACTGACCCTGCGGGGAATATTGTTACAACCACAACTTTATTTAATGCCTGTAATGGCTCCGGTCCAAATCCGTATCCGGGTGCTTTGTACAATGTAACGATACCTGTTCCGGGTGGTACTTTTACCGGTTCAAATGCAGACTGGACCATCGAATTCAGAGATACCAATGACCAAAATGCCGGAGCAGTAGAGTATTCCGTGCGATTCGGGCGATTGATTTATGATGTGACTGTTCCCGGACAAGGCGGATGTACTGCTCCGGTGATTGTGAATTGTCCGGCAGATATAGAATCTTGCGATCCGGTACTTGTTATACCCGAACCCGTATTTGGTGTTGATTTTACGGATTGTAGCAACGCTACGATGACCAATGATTTCACTGGAACATCAGACGCTTCAGGCACTTATCCCCCCGGCATAACGACTGTGATATGGACGGTCACCGACTCAGATGGCAATACAACGACTTGCGAACAAACCATCAATATCAGTGGAAATGGCGGTGGTACGACCACGCTCATTTGCCCTTCCGATATAAATCTTGTCACCACACCCGGTAACTGTGGTGTAATAGCAACATGGATGCCTCCGGTAGCAACAGATGGTTGTGGAACACCGACTTTGAGTAGCAATTATAATCCGGGTGATGAATTTCCGGTAGGATGTACGACGGTAACTTATACCGTTGTCGGAACGAATACCACTTGCGATTTTGAGATTTGTGTGACGGAATGTATGGGCAGCGGTGGCTCATCAAGCACCGAGACAATCACACTGCTCTCCGACAATGATTTATTCATAGGAGCAGCCGATGCCCAAAGTTTTTCAAGTAACAGTTCCTATTTATTTACCGATCCTGCTACCCCTGCCAATGCGGTCATTTCCAATGCTACGCTTCAATTATTTTTTAGAGTAGAAAACGCTTCATGCGAAAGCGATATTGAAATACGCATCACTGACCCTGCGGGGAATATTGTTACGACCACAACTTTATTTAACACCTGTAATGGCTCCGGTTCAAACCCGTTTCCGGGTGCTTTGTACAATGTGACAATACCTGTTCCGGGCGGTACTTTTACCGGTTCAAATGCGGACTGGACTATCGAATTCAGAGATACCAATGACCAAAATGCCGGAGCAGTAGAATATTCTGTACGATTCGGACGATTGATTTATGATGCGACCGTAACACAAGGAGGACAGCCGGGTTGTACAGACCCTGTGATTGTGAATTGTCCGGCAGATGTGGAGTCTTGTAATCCGACGGTGGTTATACCAGAACCTATGTTTGGTGTTGATTTTACAGATTGTACCGGAGCTGCGATGACCAATAATTATAATGGTACATCCAATGCCTCCGGCACTTATCCGTCGGGCATTACTACTGTAATATGGACTGTTACCGATGCAGGAGGCAATACGGCTACTTGCGAACAAATTGTCAATATCACAGGTAGCAGTACTTCGACCACCGAAACGATAACCTTGCTTTCGGATAACGATTTATTCATAGGAGCGGCAGATGCCCAAAGTTTTGCAAGTAACAGTTCCTATTTATTTACCGATCCTGCTACCCCTGCCAATGCGGTCATTTCCAATGCTACGCTTCAATTATTTTTTAGAGTAGAAAACGCTTCATGCGAAAACGATATTGAAATACGCCTGACCGACCCTGCCGGAAATGTGGTGACAACCACTACATTGTTTAATACTTGCAATGGCTCTGGTCCAACTCCGTACCCGGGTGCTTTGTACAATGTAACGATACCTGTTCCGAGTGGAGCATTTACGGGAACTAATTCGGATTGGGTGATAGAATTTAGAGATGCGAATGACCAAAACGCCGGAGCAGTGGAGTATTCCGTGCGATTTGGGCGATTGATTTATGATGTGACCGTAACGGATTGTGCAGAAGCACTTGCCAACGATACTAATGTGAACTATTCATTAAGTCGTCGTCCTGCCGAAGCATTAAAAAACGAAAATATCAAATGCTACCCTGTACCGACGACCGGACAACTTTTTGTAGAATATACAGCAAAAGAAAATAGTCCGATAGAGATGCAAGTCATCAACACAAACGGTCAACTCGTGCAAACTACTAAGAAGGAGGTATCAGAAGGTATTAATACTTACGAAATGAATATTCACGACCTACCCGATGGTACTTATTATATCAGAACCATCAGCGAAGATGGAGAAGTTGAGATGAAGCCCTTTGTAAAACTCATACCATAAAAAAGAAATACGGTTAGCAGATATTTTAAAATATCTGCTAACCGCATTGATCAGCGTGCTATTTGGATGAAAATAACACCCTAAAAACAAGGAACCATCCCGATCATTACCGGAATGGTCCTTCATCCAAAAAACAAAAAACACGCTTAGCAATATCTTGTCCTGTTAGAACAATTACTGCCAGGTTCCAATATTTTCTTCCACTGAATTCTTATGCGTCCCGTTTCTTGTCTGTGCTTTTGGATATAGCCCGTAAATACGTGCTTTAAATAGGTTGATACAAATTCAAAATCTGACTAATCGTGACAACATACGAGCCATCTTGACAGCCAATTCCTTTAGTAATAGCTTACTTTTCAACGAAAATAGTAGCACAAATTCGTTCCAAAACATTGAAATTGTTTTTATACATTTTTTTACTGTATTGTGCAGTTATTCATTCCGATTCTGTGTACTTTGTACATGAACTTATTTTTTTATCTTTACCGCATGAATATCCAAGCTTGCATTTTTGACCTTGACGGTGTGATTGTTGACACTGCCAAATACCACTATCGCGCATGGCGTAAACTTGCGAACTCACTTGGCTTTGACTTTACCGAAACGGACAATGAACAACTCAAGGGAGTCAGCCGGATGGAGTCATTGGATATTATCCTCAATATTGGAAAAAAGACGCTTGACGAATCAAAGAAACAAACACTCGCCAACCAAAAAAATGATTGGTATCTCGAATATATTACCATGATGACACCCAATGAGATACTGCCCGGCATCGTAAGTTTTCTTGATGAACTGAAAACGCAAAATATGCGTATAGCACTCGGTTCTGCCAGCAAAAACGCCGTCTTAACACTCGAAAAAGTCAAGCTGCTTGACAGATTCGAAATTATTATTGACGGTACAAAAACTACTCGCTCTAAGCCCGACCCACAAGTGTTTCTGATGGGGGCAGCCGACTTAGGTATTGCCCCAAAAAATTGTATTGTATTTGAAGATGCCACCAAAGGTATTGAAGCAGCACGTGAAGCAGGAATGTATGCCATTGGCGTAGGTGCAAGCAATTTTACACAGGCACACGCGGTCATTCCTTCCTTTGAAAAGATAAATTTTGACGGAATAAAAGCATTATTGAAAGGTACGATGATATAAGTGAAACCGAAAAAAACAAATGAACCACGAAGGGCACAAAAGACACAAAAATCAAACAGGCGCAGAGTTCATAAAACAGTTCTAAGTAGTCAGTCAAATGGTAAAGTTATTTTTGCCACGTTCCTTAATACACTGTTTCACAAATTTATTTACTTTTTTGAGTATTTCTTTTAAAATGACTCTTCACCAAAAAATCCTTAAATACAGTGAGTATTCGCGTCATTTTTGATTCGATTCATTTCAAAATAAACGTCAAAAAATGTAAATAAATTTATAAAACAGTGTACTTAAAGCAATTTCACCAAACAATTTTGTAAAGTAGAAATACTTGCTCTGGCGGGTTTTTCTGCAAAGTTGCCGTTTTTATCAATGATAAAATATTCGGGCATCGCTTTTACGTTGAATTTTTTGGCAATGTCCGAATCGATGCCGCCTTCGGCGAAAAGGTGAATACCGCTCATATTGCGAAAACGGACGGACTCGCGCCACCGCTCGGCTGTTTTTTCGAGTGAAACATGAATAAAAACCACGTCATTATATGGAAGTCGTTGTTGAACGGATTTGGTCATTGAGATTTTGCTGAGGCAAGGTCCGCACCATGTTGCCCAAAAATCGACATAGACGACTTTCCCTGCAAAATCATGCAATGAAACCAAATTTCCATCAATGTCTTCCATCGAAAATGAAGGTGCAGGACTGCCTATGGCGTAGCGATTTTTTTTCTGAAACATATTTACGGCAGGCGTGGCATACTCTTCGTAAACGGTCGTTGTTACAAAATCATTATAAGCATCGAGCAAGGTATAAAGTTCGCGTTCTTTCAAGCCACGCGCCAGAATATCTGCCTGTGCAAATGCCTGTGTTTTTCCATACAATTCTTCTTTAATGACTTCATATTGACCAACGTAAGCGTCTTTGATTTCCTGACGGGCAAAAAATTTGTAATTAATCCAACCTCTTATGAATTGACGATATGTAGGATTGCTCAATAAATCATCATCGTTTAGATTGATCTCATGGACAAAATCAAAGAAGTTTTCACCAACATCTTTATTGCCGGAGGCATAACCGTAAGTCAACATGTAAAATGCCCATTCATACTCCACATTAGCTTGCAATTGCTTTATAAATAAGGGTGATAAATCGGGAAAAGTACGCATGTATGCGTCAATTGTATTTAATTTGTTTTGCTTAAATGTTTTCATGTAAGCAGTAAAATTGGCGGTGTTGAGCAGGAAAATCTTAGCATGAATCGCAGAAGGAACTTCATAATACAGCGTTCCTTGTTTGTATTGTTTGCGTTTGAATTTACTTTCTTCAGGATACTGCTGCAAGTAAGCGTGCAAAGCGCGATTATTCTCGCCTTCCGGTCCTTGAAAATAAATAGAGCGTTCAAAGTTTTTCGCATCAGTGTCCAGTTTGATGTGTTTGCCCGGCTCTACATACATCTGTACCCAAGCATTGGGACCGTATATGAGTGCGACAAATTGTGGCTCTGAAATAGGTAGTAGAAAGGTGAATTCTCCGGCTTCATTGATGCGTGCATCAAAAGTATGTTGTACATTATTTTTGTAGCTTTCATCTATTTTTAAGGTGATACTTTTCCAAACGGCTCCTCTGACCGTTCCTGTAATCTGAGTATTGCCTTCCTCTTGGGCAAAGGCTGTATGAGAACATAGCCATACAGCACATAGCAAGGTGATAAATCTAAGCATGAGTAAGTGGTTTTTTGAATTGCTTTCGCAAATGTGAATGAATGTTTCCTCTGCAACAATCTCTGTATTTTTATTTGTACCATATCATTGATGATCAAATGATTTAAACCGAATTGCTGTAACTTCTATTTATACGTAATACCTCTTCGAGAGTTTCAGTAAAGTTATAATTTATAAATAAAAAAATACAATTTAAAGTATCTTATTTATTTAAAACGAATTTATTTTAGTAATGTTTTTTGCAATTGTGATACTGTTCTTCTGTTTGTTTAAAATGCATTAATAAATTTTAAAATAAATACTGATAATCAATTATTTACGCTTAGAATGTCACGTCTTTACATTTATACAAAAAAAGTAAATGAATTACCATCCTCTTGCAACCTTTTGGCATATTTGGACATCTTATATTCAATTATATTATCCACAAACCAAAGTATCAAACAAATGAAATTAGCTCTCCTTACATTTTCAATTTTCTTAATCAGTACAACTATCTATGCCGAAGGCACTTTACAATTAATTACTTGCCCAACCTGTGAAGCGGGCTTGTCGCTGAATGATAAAGCTCAATTTGCTTATCCCAATCTTGGCGAAGATAGAAGGCTTCATATCCGAATCGGAGACCCTGTAAATGAACGCATTTATGTAGGCTTGAGTGAGCAATGGTATGTTCGATTGATTAGCCCGGACGGGGCTTCCATTTATGTTTTTGATGGAACTAACTTTGCACTCAATGGCACTCCTGCTCCCTTTCCCAATACAATTTCAGATTATACACAAAACACAATGGGTCCTAACGGCTTGACACAACCCGGAGGCGGAAGTCCTACTTCGGGTAGCTATAATTCGGTCTTTTTTGACCCAAATGTTTCAGGGGATTGGTATATTGAATTTACCGATCAACCGGATTTTTCAACACCTACCGAAGGTGCGCGTTGTCAATATTGGGACATCAGCGTAGTTGATACGACGACTCCTGCAAACAATGTCATCAATGGTCGCATCTGGTCGTATCAATGGGGTATGCGCTCCGGTCCGGGTAGTGTACCGCCGGGACCCGGTCCGCGTCTCAATTCGACTTTTTTCGTTTATACCGAACCGGAACAAGTGGTCACTTCTATTGAAATCGGCGACCCCAACAATCCCGGTTGGGGAGGCGATTGGTTGATTGCCTGCAACCGCTATGGTGTGATTCAAAGTGAGTATGATGCCGGCAATCCGGGCGAAGCCCGAAAATCAATAGCAGGTGATGCCGACGATATTTATGGCGCACTGAGTGAGTATAAAATATTTATGAATGATCCTGATATTAATGAGTTTCCGAGTGGTCTTGATGAAATAGATGTCAGTAATGTCGCACTTGATGAATGTGGTTCAGGGGAGATTTTTCTGACCTTTAATACCAATGTAGAGGGGATAGGAGACATCACACTTGATTTTCCGCCATATAGTAATAATGGAATTGAAGATGTCAGATACATTGCAGAGGCGATTCAGGTTGGTGCGAACACCATTGAATGGGATAGGCTTGACGGTGCAGGAAATCCGATAATAGATGGTACAGTATTCAAAATACGCCTTTTTATCGGTGGAAGTATTGTTCATTTACCACTTTATGACATTGAAGGATTGACCGGACTGAAAGCACAACTTGTGCGCCCCGGTACTGCCGGATTTATTGGCTTGTATTGGGACAATAGGAATATAGGCGGTGGTATCAGTATTCTAGATCCGGGTTGTGTGAGTTCGAGTAGTGTCGTGTGCAATAATTATGGTTATAGCAATGAAGAAACGCTCAATATCTGGTGGAATGGACTGGATGTAAACGTAGAAGCCGATGTAATCGTGCCAACGAGTGTTCAAGTTTCATTGAGTGTAAGCGACGACCCTGCTACGGTGTGTAATGATATTACCGGAATTACTGTTTATCCTATCGGGCAAAGCGTCAATATCAACTCGGTGGAATGGACTTCGGACGGAACAGGCTCTTTTGATGATGCCAACTCGCTAAATCCTATATACTACGCCTCTACACAAGATAGTATTATAGGTTCGGTGACACTCACCTTGAGTGGTTCTGCTTGCCCGGGTCTGACGGATTTTACGGCAGTTAGTTTTGAAGATAATCTATGTCAATTACCGATTTCTTTGAGCGGTTTTGATGCTACCCCCTTGAATAATAACGAACACTGTGAAGGCAACAAAGTGACTTGGACAACCCAAACAGAAGAAAATACGGATTATTTTATTTTAGAAAGTAGTTCGGACGGTATTAGTTTTAAAGAAATTGAATTGGTCAATGCCGCCGGAAATTCTCTATCGGTTCGGGATTATGTGGTGATTGATGAAAATGTAAGTACCAAAAATTATTATCGCTTGCTTATTCATTACCTTGACGGTTCGTCCGAATCTGTCTTGTTGGATTATGTCGCTTATAGTGATTGCTTTAGAGATGTTGATGTCAATACGATTTCCGATGTATTTCCCAATCCGGTGCATAATGCAACGTATTTAAAAATAAATATCCGAGAAAGTACGCATGTTGAAATTAAAATAAAAGATATACACGGCAGGCTCGTTGGTCAGGTAGGGCAGTCTTTGGCGAAGGGTGAAAATTTTGTTCAATTTAGTATGGAACAACTCGAAGCCGGGACGTATTTTATTAATTTGGTCAGTGACCAATGGCAGACTAACCACAAAAAAGTAATTAAGATAAACTAAAAAACAACAAAACCACCTCGGCTTATGTCTTGCTTGCCTGGCAAGTATGAGTCGAGGTTTTTTTGTTTTAGGCGTACTCTTTACCGAATAATACTATTTTCCTTTTCTTGAAGAAAGCCCAAATCCATGAAGCATTACAGCTTAGTAGTCAGTCAAGCTAATACTGTCGGGTAATTTTGCCCGATTACTTTCCCGAATCAAGTTGCGGGACAGGCTGTTGGAGAACATCAGCCGTAGCGTAGGCTATGGCTAATAACCTCCGCCTCGTACTCAACTAAATTTCACTCAAATTCACTTGACATTATTAACTTGACTGACTACTTAGAGATGAAAAAACAGGGCAGATTCAAAAAAAATCAAAAAAAGTCCCAAATTATTCTTATCTTTGCACCAAATTTGTATATCTTTTGTAATACAAGCCTCATAATAAGACGACTATACGATGAAATTGTCTTGACAATTTTATCGACACCATATATATTATTCAGGCATTAGCTTGAATTCATAAAATTATTTTTTATCACGATTGCGGTGACCCGCAATTCATTAATTATTGTTCATTATGCCTTGTGGAAAAAAGCGCAAACGTCATAAAATTGCGACGCACAAAAGAAAGAAGCGTCTTCGCAAAAACAGACATAAGAAGAAGAAATAAATAGTTGTCATCCATTTTTGATGGGTGAAGCTAAATAACATATAGGTAAAATATACACTTTCTTAGAAAACGTAAGCCGTTGAAGAAGTTGTTGAAATTATAAGAGTAAACTTACGTTAAATACATTACAGTGTATGTTTTACCTATGTGCATTGTTTTACTATGAGCGAAATCATTATGGTAATGTGGTTTTGCAGCAGAAATACTCCACCGAAAATAATAAGTTTTTCGGATTGAAAGAAAATTACGTGCCTAAATATCAGGCACGCGAAATAAAAAGAAAATCGTTCCCCATACCGATAAACCTCCCCTTTCGCCCCAATCAATTCGTTAGCTAATTACCACATTTTCTAAAACTCTCCTCATAGTAATTCCCGTATTCTCCTTGTATTAGAACGTGTTATGCCATCACATGATACCCGTCATGCTTATGTACATAATACTTTCACTAAACCACGCATCATATCAAACCGACATTCGGTTGTGATACGTATAGGTATTTCTGTTGGTAAATGTATAATAGTTGCCGGAAGATTAAAACCCATCCGGTCAATAAACTACATAATACAGGATATTAACCAATCAATAAATACATTTAGACCGCTTTCTACTTGAAATGTGGCAGGCTTCTATTACAAAAAAAACGTTTTGGAAAAAGAAATTATAATAAGTTCGACACCTACGGAGGTCGAAATTGCCTTGTTGGAAAACAAGAAACTGGCAGAATTACATCAACAAAAAACGAATAGCAATTTTACAGTAGGAGATATTTTTCTGGGAAGAACCCGCAAACTCATTCCCGGATTGAATGCAGCCTTTATTGATATTGGTTACAAAAAAGATGCTTTTCTACATTACACTGATTTAGGTCCGAAATTACGCTCTCTACTCAAATTTACGAATGGCGCGATGTCTGGCGGAATGCCCGATTATCGATTAGATAATTTTAAAATAGAACCCGAAATTATCAAAACCGGAAAAATAGACCAAGTCTTAGATAAAAAACAACCCATACTTGTACAAATCCTCAAAGAACCGATATCAACCAAAGGTCCGCGACTGAGTTGTGAGATTACGATACCGGGCAGATACGTCGTGTTGACTCCCTACACCAATGTCGTAGCCGTATCTAAAAAAGTATCCAATTCAGAAGAACGCAAACGCCTTCAAAGACTTGTCGAGAGTATCCGTCCTAAGAACTTTGGGGTCATTGTTCGCACGGCTGCCGAAGGAAAAGGCGTAGCAGATATACACGAAGAAATACTCGGATTGTTGTCAAAATGGGGGCAGATACACAGCCAGCTTCACCAAGCCAAAGCACCCAAAAAATTATTAAGCGAATTGGATAAAACGTCGAGTATCTTGCGAGATATTTTGACAGAAAATTTCAATCGTATCGTTGTCAACGACAAACAACTCACCGAAAATATCAAATCTTATCTCAAACAAATAGCTCCCGACAAAGTAGGCATTGTCCATTATCATAATGGCAAAAAACCGATATTTGACCACCACGGAGTTACCAAGCAAATCAAGGCTTCTTTCGGTAAGACGGCAACCATGTCAAGTGGTGCGTATCTCGTCATTGAGCATACCGAAGCCATGCACGTCATAGATGTCAATAGCGGACACAAAATAAGTAATTCCATTGACCAAGAGAGCAACGCCATTGCCGTCAATCTCGAATCTGCCAAAGAAATTGCTCGTCAATTGAGACTAAGAGACATCGGAGGACTGATTATTATTGATTTTATTGATGTAAAAAAACAAGAAAACAAAAAACTACTGTATCAAAAAATGCGCGATTTTATGAGAAAAGACCGCGCACAACATACGGTTTTGCCTTTGAGCAAATTTGGCTTAATGCAAATCACGCGACAGCGTGTCAAACCTGAACTCAATATTTCGACCACCGAAAAATGCCCAACTTGCAACGGCTCCGGCAAAATATCGCCTACCATATTATTGACCGACCGACTTGGTGCTGACATCAAAAACATCATCAGTTCTATCGTACCCAATAAACTGACGCTTTCTGTACACCCTTACATATACGGCTACCTCAAACAAGGTGTTCCGAGTCAGCAAATGCGATGGTCGTGGGAACATAAAAAGTGGATTCGCCTAAAAAGTGATAGCAATTTGCCTATCCTCGAATACCATTTTTATGACGAACACGATGATGAAATCAGGCAGTAAAACGATAAGAAATTTAATAAACAATGTACTTAGGCTTTGGAATTTGAACATTCACACATGATTAGCAAAGCAAACAGACTCAATGCCTTTGGCGAATATTATTTTTCAAAAAAATTACGAGAGGTTGCCCAGCTCAAAGCCGAAGGACTGGATGTAATAAATCTCGGCATTGGCAGCCCCGACTTGCCGGCTCCGCAGGTGGCGATAGATGCGCTGAATGAAGCAGCAAAGCAGTCTGGCGCACACCAATATCAAAGCTATCGCGGCTTACCCGAATTGCGAGAAGCGATTGCAAAATGGTATCAATATCATTTTAATGTATCGCTCAATCCTACCAATGAAATCCTACCACTCATCGGCTCAAAAGAAGGCATTTTTCATCTTTCCATGGCGTTTTTGGATACGGGAGATACGGTATTAGTACCGGATCCGGGCTATCCCGCTTATACCAATTGTGCAAAATTGGCGGGTGCTAACATCGTTTCATACAATTTGAAAGCCGAAAATAATTGGTTGCCAAATTTGGATGAAATAGAAAAAAACTTAAACCCAAAAACTAAAATGATGTGGGTCAATTATCCACACATGCCAACTGGCGCAGCAGCATCGCGCGAGTTTTTCCAACAATTAATTCATTTTGCTCAAAAAAATAATATTCTTATATGTCATGACAATCCGTACACCTTCATTCTGAATGAAAACCCGATAAGTATCCTCGATTTTGAAGGCGCGAAGGACGTTGCGGTAGAACTTAATTCGCTGAGTAAAAGCTATAATATGGCGGGTTGGCGCGTGGGAATGTTGGCTGGTGCAGCACCCTATATCGAAGCTACTCAACAGGTTAGCAGTAACCTTGGTTCGGGTATGTTCAAGGCATTACAAGTGGCGGCTGCGGAGGTTTTGGCTTTGGACGATACATGGTTTGAGGATTTGAATGAAGTGTATAAAAAACGTAAAATGGTTAGCACAAAAATACTCACTGCATTGGCTTGTCCACCCGAAGCAGGTCAGGTGGGAATGTTCCTTTGGGCAAAAGCACCCGATGAAATCAAAGACATTGAAATATGGTTGGACGAATTGCTACATGCCACAGGCGTATTTCTAACGCCGGGATTTATTTTTGGTCAAAATGGCGCGCGATACGTGCGACTTTCATTGTGTAATACGGTAGAGGTATTGGAAAAAGCATTAAATCGAATTGAGGGATGGCGTGCTAAAATATAATGAAAAAAATAAATTTTGAAAAAATTATTCAGACAGGCAGCGTATTGAAAACTTGCTTCGTTCTTATTACATAAGATTCTTACTTTCGTAAGAAATTATGGTTTTAATTTGAAAAATGGCAAGCAAACAGATTCGCACTCTGTTTCAAATCTTTAAGTCCATCGGGTTCGACAGCCGATGGACTTTTTTTATTTTGGTTGTTCTTTTTTCCGAATAAAGCCTTTCACTAAGCGTCACAATTTTAAAAACTTGTGTATGCTTGTTTCCACCATATTATTCAGATACAGATAATACGTGCCTTCCGGTAAACGACTGACATCAATCTGCACCAACTCATTATCTATCAAAATTTCCGACATCATCAATCTTCCAAGCGTATCGTAAATATTGCCTTTTAAATCAGTACAAGTACCCGCAACTGATAAGCGAATATCTGTCTCCGCAGGATTGGGAGATAATGCAATGTTTTTTACGCATTGAAGTTGATCGACGACATTCAGGTTTTCATTATTTGCGGAATGTAAGACAGCGATAGAGACATTGTCCAAACCGAAAGATTCATTGCTTGTGATTTGCGTAAGGTAAGATGCAAAGGTGATTTTCAATAGGTGATTGGTATTCGTAAAGGTGCGACATATTTCGTATTTCGCATCTTTGAAACGGGTAAAATGACCATTGAATTCGCCCGTCTTTTTCGCGCCTGTGGTAAAGGTGTATTCGGCTGTTTTTTCTTCATTGTACGCCTCCGGGTAAGATTGCAAAGGGTCATCATAAGTATTAGAAAAAGTGGTCGAAAGGAGCTTTTTGCCGGATGAAAGCGTTACTTCAAATACATCTGGACCATGCTCAAGGCTGTTGCCATCCCATGAGTCTATCACCCACAGGTCAAAGCAAAGCGTCATCTCTACACGTCGCGGTACATGAGGTAGCGTCAAAGTAATTTGTTCGGGATTAAATGTACCGAGAATGGTCGTTTCATCTATGGTGCTTATTGTAGATGACGACCATTCGCTGCCTATATTTGATTCAAAATCCTCAGTGTAAATTTCATACGCTGATTGATGTGTCTGTGTGAAAACAGTGGTTGAGTGCAAGGTCAACATTAAAGTAGAAATAGCGGAATAAAGTATTGATTTTTTCATACTTAACAAAAGTTTAAAGTCTCATTTTTTTGACATTGTGTTCTTAATAATTTAACGCATTGAGGGAGTGTTTTAGTTGGGTTCAAATTACTCTGAGCTTGTAACTTACGCTTATTTTTTATACCTTTATAATGCCAACTAAGAGTTGAATTTTTACTAAATTTTTGATTATCAGTAATTTTTAAAATTATTTAAATAAAATATTTTTAAAATAAATTAATTGAAAAAATGCTTTTTTATTGACAATCAATAATATACATATATTTTTAAAGTGTTAAAAATTAATTACAATATTTTACATGTGATTGATAATCAATTAGTTTTAACTCTTAGTTGGCATTTATATCTCTGATAAACAAATTGAAAGACTCAAAAACGACTCATGGATATTGAAAAATGGAGTGATATTATATCCTCACCTACAAGGGTTTTGTCAACAGCGTATAAGCGTCGGCATGATATTCAAAAATGGTGGAAATGGATACAGGCTCATTACAACATAGGTCAATCAAATATCGTGGTGCTTGGTCGTCCTAACGTAGGTAAGTCTGTTATGATGGCATACTTATACGGTGAGAGTAATAGCCTTTCTTGGGAATTACCCGAAACTTCAACCAAGATAGAAACGACAGCTCTAACTTTAGAGGATTGGACAAAGCTAATTAGAGTTGTTCCCGGACAAACAGGAAAACAAAGAAACCGTACTTTAAATGAAACATTCAATAAGCAAAAGAGTTTAGAAGGTATCGTTTATGTAGTGGATTGGGGATTTACGAATGAAAGGAATGCTGTAGTGAAAAAGCAAATGATCGAAGGAAATGATGAAATTGACAAAGAAAATGTGGACGAGAAGATTGATTCAATAGCAAAATTACGAGCATTATACCTAAGTAGAGAGTTAGATGATTTTAAATCTACTTGTGATTTGATAGAAAGAGCTTTTGCAGGTGGCAATGCTCCAAAATGGTTATTAATTGTTACCAATAAAGCGGATTTATTTTTTGATAAATTAGATGAAGCTCAACAGTATTATCACCCTAATGGAGGTAGTGAGTTCAGTAAAATTCTTCAAACAACTTTAAGTGAGGTGGGGAAGCAGAATCTAAAATGTGACGCAATACCTTTGTGTAGTTATGAAAGAGATTTTGATTGGAATAATGAAATTATTGAATCAAAAATAGGAGGAGAAGAAAACAGAAAAACTTTTGCAAAGAATTTTTTTAAAACTATTGCTAATTTTTAAAATATGAATCCTTTTGTAGCTATTGAGCGGAAAGAATCACAATTAGAAGAGCTAATTAGTTTGGCAGAAGATGTTTCTGGTAAAATAGACAGTTTATCTGAAAATAGAAACAGTTTCGTACTAAACGTGAGCCTTACAATAGCTATATCCGTAATAGCTATTTTTATTATCTTACAATATAGCTTGATGCTAAAATTAACTACGAATAGCCTTGATGTAATATTTACAACTTTGATTGTTTTTGGTATAATAATTACTGTTTTTTCTATCCGAAAGCTTAATGCTGCCTACAAATTAAATGAGGAAATAGAAAATGAGAGGTTCATTCTTGGAGATTTATTGAACATGATAGACTCTTATAAAGCCACACAACTTAACCATTCAGATGCTGTCAAAAAGGCTTACTTTGAAATGAGATTGAGTAGAATAGCTTTTGGGCGAGCAAAATTCAAAAACAAAAAAGAAGCTACAAAAAAACAACTGAAACCTCAGCCTCACAATATATAGAAAACAGCATTAAGCATCTACACCTTCAACTTCGCAAATTTCAACATAATTCGTTTTTCCATTCCACTAAAATTGACGGTCAGTACTTCATTACCTTTCGCGCCTTCGATACTCTGAATTTTACCTTTTCCAAAGCGAAAATGCTCGATTTGTTGACCGACTTTAAGGTCGGTGGCACTGGTCGATTTGAATGAAGGGTCGGACGAAGCGGCGGGTGCAGTCTTTGCTTTTCGCATGGGTGTGCCGTATTTTCTGATACCTGCACCGCTCACGCTAGAGCGTGTACTTCCGCCCGATGATTTGCTAAATGGTATCGACACATCCATATTTTCAGTAGAAATTTCTTCTAAAAAACGACTCGATTCATTATAGCGAACCTGTCCGAAACGATAGCGACTTTTGGAATACGACAAAGTCAAATAAAGTTCGGCGCGAGTAATCGCGACATAAAACAGGCGACGTTCTTCATCCATTTCATCTAGCGTATTTTTTGACATAAAAGAAGGGAATAAATCTTCCTCCATACCAACCACAAAAACCGATGGAAACTCCAAACCTTTCGCAGCATGTACCGACATCAGCGTCACCTTATCATCTGATTTGTCGTCTGTATCTTGGTCGGTGAGCAAGGCGATGCTTTGGAGGTAAGTCGCCAAGCTTTTATCCTCCTCTTCCGCCACAGGTTCACTGTCCACAAATATCTTAATACCATCAAGCAAACCCTGTACGTTTTCCATCCGATTCATGCCTTCGATGGTCTTGTCTTCGCCCAGCATTTTGAGCAAACCTGATTCTGTTCCGGCAATTTTAGCGAGTTCGTAAGCGTCTTTTGTGACGTGTTGTTTTTGGAATTTTTTAATTAATTTGACAAAACCTTTTATCGAATTAGTCGCGCGTGCGGAGAAGCCTTGCGAGTCGATGTTTTCGATGACCATCCACATCGGTACATTATTACTATCAGCTATTTTGCTGACTTTATCGACGGTAGATTTTCCGATGGCGCGTTTCGGCAAATTAATGACACGACGCAATGCCTCTTCGTCATTCGGATTGACAATAAGTCGTAAATAACCAAGCATATCCTTAATCTCTTTGCGCTGGTAAAAAGACAAACCACCATATACGCGATACTTAATCCGATGGCTTCGCAAAGCCTCCTCAAAAGACCGCGACTGAGCATTAGTACGGTACAGTATCGCGATGTCTTTATTTTGTAAATGATACCGCGTTTTTTGTTCCAAAATCATATCTGCCACGCGCTTGCCTTCTTCTGTATCCGTTACGGTTTGTAGGATTTTAATGGGTTCGCCTTTGCCTTTGTCCGTCCATATTTTTTTCTGTATTTGGCGTTTATTATTTAAAATGACTTCATTAGCGGCTTGTACAATGTGGTGAGTCGAACGGTAGTTTTGTTCTAATTTGAAAATCTTTGCGTTCTTATAATCCCTTTGAAAATTGAGAATATTCTCAATCGTTGCACCACGAAAAGCATATATACTTTGGGCATCATCCCCTACAATGCAAACATTATGCGGGCTATTGGTGTAATTCACTAATTTGCGTACAATTTGATATTGCAAAAAGTTAGTGTCCTGAAATTCATCTACGAGAAGGTAGCGAAACTTATGATGATATTTTTTGATAACATCATTCGGGTTTTTGTGTAACAAAATAAACATTTGATACAATAAATCGTCGAAATCCATCGCTCCTGCACGACGACAACGCGCCATATATGCTTTATATATTTTTTGAAAATGTGGTTGACGACGTTGGTGGTCTTCTTGTATCAATTCATTATTCTCAGTATAAGCCTTCGGCGAAATCAGATTGTATTTGCAGGAAGAAATCCGCGCTCGAACGCCATTGACGGAATAGACCTTTGGTTCGAGATTATTTTCACGGATAATATTGGACAAAACGCTCTTTGTGTCCTGCGTATCGTATATCGTAAAGTTGGCAGGATAACCGATTAACTCAGCTTCATACCTCAATATTCGTGCAAAAACGGAGTGAAATGTACCCGCCCACACCGAGCTGCCCACGCCACCGCCGATGGTCGTATTGATACGCTCTTTCATCTCGCGAGCGGCTTTGTTGGTAAAAGTCAGTGCGAGGATATTCCATGGATTTACGCCTTGCTCTATTAGGTGTGCGATGCGGTAAGTCAGTACGCGCGTCTTACCCGAACCCGGACCTGCAATGACCATGACTGGTCCATTTATAGTCGTAACGGCTTGACGCTGAATGTCATTGAGTTGGTCTAAATATGTGTTACTCATTGTGGCTTTATTTTACGGAATTAACCATTAATTGGGCAAAATGTTATATGACCTCGTTAGAGGTCGAATATTGGTAGCGTTTTTCAATAAAAATATGTCAAACGAGCCTTTAGGTTCGTAATATGAAGTACATAGAGGCACTCAAAACAAATTTTCATCTCAAAAAAGCTACCGATATTTTGCACTTAACAGTGCTGCCCGATTAATGGTCAATTCCGTTATTTTACGCCTCAAATGTACATAAAAACTTCACTAATTTGCGTATTTTAAATGTAAAAAAATAAAAAAAATAAGATGCAAGTCTATTTTCTCCTCTTTTTTGACTTTTTCAAAAACAAAAATAAAAAATAGGTTAATATGAAATATATTAGCCAATTGAGAATAAAACTAATGATAAATTGCGAAGGTTCAAAATCTTCAAGACCTAATTTTCCTTCTACCGAAACCGTTGGCGTATCTTTTATACATGGAATGGGAAAACCCTTTTGAGGAAGTTCTCCATAACAATATCCCATTGGGTTTTCTGCTGTTTTTTCACATACATTGCCTACGATAGCAGTGTATTTTCGTTCAACAATACCTGTAAAAATAGTAAAGAGGAATGCGATGAAAATTAGTATTTTGTACATTTTTAGAAATAGGCTTGTTTTTCAGATAAACGAATATAAGTAAAAACAATTCAATAACATGTGCCATTATACTCGTCTTTTTTCCACGGCTGACCACCTCGGCAATAACACTTGAATAATAAATCACTTCTTGCTTGCCGCCATCCCAATTAATTTCACTATGTCGAAACATCCAACTTAAGCCCCACAACGATCTATCTTCAAAACTCATTGGTTCATAAGGGATTAAAAGATAATAAACGCTACATCTTCTCCCGATAGCTATCGGGATTAAGAAGAATTTGGTGAAGTATGAAGAAGAAAAACTTTAAAATCATCAGTCTTTCTGAAATTGTTTCAGCATCTATCGAATTATAAGCAAAATTTTGGACAGAATCTACTGCTTAAAATAGATAGGTGCAGGACAAATTTTTAATTTTATTTTGAAATGCCACTGTACTGACGACTTTAGCCAACCTGTGCGATTGAATTAAGCCGCGAATTTAAATTTTATATTTTGATTTTTAATCCAGTTTTCTCTTTCATTGTTCAACTCAAGAGACTTAATGACAGCCAGTCCGTATGAACCATTGCGGGTAA
>Ga0209187_1001459_pt1 | contig 27316 bp, 23 predicted proteins | sample BantaG_FD_187430 | JGI IMG/M metagenome (GOLD analysis project Ga0209187, IMG submission 187430) | Marine algal microbial communities from Bantry Bay, Ireland - BantryBay_4 metaG (SPAdes) (version 2) | ecosystem: Host-associated > Algae > Red algae > Unclassified | place: Bantry Bay, Ireland...
TCATCCATCTTATTACACTCTCTCCAAGGCATAAATTAGTCCCCCTAGATCTAAATCTATGGCCTTATTTTAAATTGTGTAAACTATGTGTCCGGTATAAAGTGTAAACTATGTCTCGGGAAGGACATTTGATTATCCAGAATATACCGGCTGGTCAGAGCAAGAGTATGTAGAAAACTTTTTTTACGGCTCTGCCTCCAAGGATAAAGATACATGGCAAGCCTTTGTCTTACGTGGCTTGGATTCTCAAAGGCTAAAAGCTATCGTTTTTTATAAACCCGCTTCTGCAGTTTTTCGTTTGTTGGTGTATCCTGCTGAAGATTCAAAAATTTTACAAGTTGCTCACTGGTCTTTGTCAGCACTTTTAAGCCACATGAAAGCAAAATCCAATTTCTTGGCCTTACCTTTTGGTGATGATGGATTGCTCCTGACTATAAAATATCTTTTGGCTCAAAATGGTTTTGATCTCGACGAAGACTTTTTGAGCGGAAAAGATCAATGGGGCCAGAGCCTCGTGACTTTTGGTGACTACAAGCAGGCTGAAGCGGCCTTATGTGAGGAAAAACTTAAATTACGTAATTTGGGACCATTGATTCGTTGACTCACTGCTAATTTTTCAGCAGTTTTGACATCTGCCTACCCTAAGCTTAAAAACAATTCCTAGGTTCTACAAGAGCGCGGGAGTAGCTCAGCTGATAGAGCGTCGCCTTGCCAAGGCGAAGGTCGCGGGTTTGAATCCCGTCTCCCGCTCCAATTTTGATTGGCTTCGAAGCGGATATGCAGTTTTCATGACACGGGTAAGACTTCAGCATCTGCAAAAGCACAGAATCTAGAATCTATTCGTCTTTAATCACTTTAAACTGGATAGGCTCCGATTGCTTGAAATTAATATCTCTTTGAGGAAAGGCAATAATCAGATTGTTCTTAGCAAATTCTTTTGCGATTGTAGTCCTTAACTCGGATTCAATATTTAAACGGTCCATTATTCCTACTAGAGTGATGCTGTAACGAAGTTTGTATTCTAGTGCGCTTTCTCCAAAGTTTGAAAAAAATACCTGCGGAGCGGGATTGCTTAACACACTTTTGCAGTTCTCGGCACAGCTCCTTAAAGTAGCATTTACCTTGTCAAGGTCGGAACCATACATGACTCCAACACTTAAATCAAAAGCTGCAGTCCTGTTTTTTAGCGTCCAGTTTATAAAACTATTTTCTAATAAAAAGCTATTGGGAACTACAATATGTTTGTTACCAAAGGTTTTAATTAAAGTTGACCTGCTACCAATATTCTCAACAAATCCAAATGTATTGTTAATTTCTACAAAGTCATCAACTTTTATAGGCCTTTCAATCATCAAAATAATTCCACTTATAAAGTTATTTATTAAATTCTTAGAACCAAAACCAACCCCAACGGCTAAAGCGCCGCCAAAAAGTGTAAAAATTGTAATTGGCAATTTTGCAAATTTAAATGAAAAAATTACAGCGAACAATAAAAAAGTATAGAATAAAATACTTTCAACAACCCGCTTAGTAGAATTCCTTGCTTTTAATTTGGACGATATTTTCTTACTTAAGATCTTTGACAGGTAAAAGCCTATGACTAAAAATATAAGTCCTAAAAGCAAAGATTTGGTTGTGATTGGATCTGTTCCTACTTTGAATAAGCTTTTGTCGAGTCCGTTAATTAACTTATCTTGGATCTTCTCCATCGAAATACATTTTAGCTGGTTTTATTTTTTTAGCAAACGTATAATCAAGTCATGGATGAAATACGAAAAAAAAGACAAACTCAGCGTATTGGTGGGTATTTAAAAGAAATCACTACGTTTAAAGATTCTTCAGGTAAAGTTTTGCAACAAGTTGTTCTTCCGTTAATGACAGAGTTTCGTCCTCGTGATCTTTTGCAGGTTATAGTCGGTGCTACGATTCTAGCTATTCCAATATCATTTACAGAAGAAGTTTGGAATTTAGGTGCTGGCCTGCCTTTGTTGAACGTAGCTTTGTTGAGTCTAACGGGACTATTTTTTATCGCCTTTTTTGTTTATTTTAACTTTTATAGATTTCATTTTAAAGAAAACAAATTCCAGTTCATCATAAGAGTGCTTTGTATCTATATTTTTTCACACTTTGTTGTGGCAATAATATTAACCCTGATCCAACAAGCCCCTTGGAAAGACAGTTTTTTAGTGGCAATAAAGCGAGTCATGCTTATAGCCTTTCCCGCCTCTATGAGTGCTGCCATAAGTGATAACATTAAGTGAATATATACCTATTTGCTGAACTACCGTGTTCTAGGTCTTGTTAAGCTTTGATATTTATGAATTATGGGTTGTTGAATCAGCCTCACTAACTTAATACCTTAAAAGAGTATATTGAAATGTATAAAAATAGCGCCACAGATCCTCTAATGCTTGCTGGACAAGAAATTAAGGCAGGAACAACTAAATCTTTTAATATCAAAGTTGGAAAACACTACGATTCTTCTGAAATCAAAATGCCTGTTGTGGTTATAAGAGGGAAGAAGGATGGGCCAACTATTTTTGTGTCAGCGGCTATTCACGGAGATGAGATTGCTGGTACCGAGATCGTAAAAAGACTCGTTAATTCAAAAAAAATAAAGCAACTCAAGGGCACTTTGATTGCTATTCCTATTGTGAATGTTTTTGGTTATTACACTCTCTCGAGGTATTTGCCTGACAGACGTGACTTAAACCGTTGCTTTCCTGGGAGTGAAAAAGGGTCCTTAGGCTCGAGAATAGCTCATTTATTCTTGAATGAAATAGTGTCTAAGTGTGATTTCGGAATCGATTTGCATTCGGGATCAAATCACCGCACAAACTTACCCCAAATAAGAGCGCAAATTGATGATGCAAAAACCAAAGAACTAGCAGAGGCTTTTGGCACGCCGGTAATTATGAATGCCCCATTAAGAGAGAACTCCTTAAGAGAGGCTGCAAAAGATTTTGGAGTCCGAGTCTTGGTTTATGAAGGTGGTGAAAGTCTGCGATACAGTGAAAGCATTATTCGTTACGGCTTAAAGGGTATTTATGCGGTTATGGCAAAAACCGGTATGATTAAAAAAGAACTTCGTGTAAACTCCGCCCAGAGCAAAGTATTTGTGGCTTCTTCAAGTCATTGGGTGAGAGCAGGTCGTGGAGGGGCTCATAGGTTCTTGAAGAAAATTGGAGATAAGGTTGTTGCAGGTACAAAAATTGGTGTAGTTACTGATTCTTTTGCCGACAAGAAGTTTTATATTAAAGCTCATCATGAGGGAATTATTATTGGCCAAAGTTTATTACCTTTGGTTCACAAAGGAGATGCCTTATTTCATATTGCTACATTTAAGTCTCCAAAAGTACTTGAAGAGGTTTCTGATGAGCTTGATGACTACATGGATGATTGAGGTAAGCTGTATTGCAAAAGTTAAAAGATAATAAAAAAGATAAAAACCTAAAAGCAAGTCCTCCTATAATAGGCTGGCGAGAGTGGCTCTCCTTACCGCAGCTTAAAATAAAAGAAATTAAGGCAAAGATTGATACAGGAGCTAAAACATCTGCTCTCCATGCTTTTGATATTAAAATTTTAAAAAAAGGCAGTAAGAAGTTTGTAAGCTTTAAAGTTCACCCTACCCAAAGGGATATGAAAAAAGTTGTTCAAGCTCAAGCCGAGTTAGTTGAGGAAAGGTTGGTTAAAAATTCTGGAGGCAAAGTCTCTTTGAGGCCGGTGATCAACTCACAGGTTAAATTGGGACCCTTAGTGTGGGAAATTGAATTGACTCTTATCAATCGAGATCAGATGGGATTTAGAATGTTGCTGGGACGAGATGCTGTGAAAAATCTTTTACTGGTCAATCCAGGAAGATCTTTTTTGATAGGAAAGAAAAAACGGAGAAAAAAATGAAAATCTTAGTGCTATCAAGAAATAAAGAATTATATTCAACAAAGAGGCTGGTTGAGTCTGCAAAAGCCAGGGGACACGATGTTCAGATTGTTGATTATTTAAGATGTTATATGAACATTACAAGCAAAAAGCCTACGGTTATTTATAACGAAGAAGAGTTACGAGATATTGGAGCTATAATTCCCAGAATTGGCGCCTCCAATACTTTTTATGGAACAGCCGTTGTGCGACAGTTTGAGACTATGAATACTTATACAATTAATAAATCGCAAGGAATCACACGTTCTCGAGATAAACTTCGTTGTCTTCAACTCTTGGCAAAGAAAGGCATTGGGCTTCCGGTAACCGGTTTTGCTCATTCTACTAAAGACATTCAAGGTCTAATTTCTATAGCAGGTGGAGCTCCGCTGGTTATCAAGTTAATCGAAGGAACCCAAGGAATCGGTGTTGTTTTAGCTGAAACCAAAAAAGCGGCAGAATCTGTGATTGAAGCTTTCAGAGGCTTAAATGCAAATATTTTAGTGCAAAAATTTGTCAAAGAAGCAGATGGTGCGGATATTCGTTGTTTTGTTATAGGAGACAAAGTCGTGGCTAGCATGATGAGAAAAGGTGCTGAAGGTGAGTTTAGATCAAATATTCATAGAGGTGGATCTGGTCACAAAGTTAAAATTTCTCCCGAAGAAAGAGCGACTGCCGTGAAAGCGGCAACTGCTATGGGACTAGGTGTAGCCGGCGTTGATTTGCTGCGTTCTAACGCGGGTCCTGTTGTTATGGAAGTCAATTCAAGCCCTGGACTGGAAGGAATAGAAAAAACGACTGGTATAGATTTGGCTGCCAAAATCGTTGAATATATTGAAAAGAATGCTAGCAAAGGCAACAAAATTGATAGGATTGGTATCTAAAAAACAAGTTTATATAAAAAAGATTGTGGAAATACTGAAACAAAGAATCAAAAAATTTTAGAATTTGTTATTTGCTACTTTTAAATACTTTAATTATGTAAAGCTTATAGCATATGACTTTTTGGAAAATCTATATTATTAGTTCTATTTTTCAGGTCCTGTTTGTTTTACCACTATCTGCAGAACTAGTTATTCCAAAAACTTTACCTAAGCATCTCTTTGATATGGATACTTTCCTTCAGTTGTCTCCTGCTGAGCTTGCTGTCAAAAATCTTCAGACTGCCGCTAAAATGGAAGATTTTTCTTTAGGAAATATCTTGCAAGATAAAAGTCATGGAAACTTTGCTCTAGAATGGCTTAACAAACACCGTGCAAATCGCTTTTATGTAAAAAGAGTGTTTGAGAGCTTAAAAACAATAAGACCAATAAAGCCTCTTGCTTCAACACATTTAAAAAACAATATTGATCTTTTCTGTCAAGGTGTATTTGCTAGTTCAAGTAAAAGTTATTTTAACTTTATTTCTAAAACTAAATGTTTGCAATCCTTGCTTGTCCTTTCAGAGGTAGACTCAAAAAAAGCATTTACAATTTGGGAGCGCATTTTTGAGCAAAGCAAGTCGTTAAGGCCCAAACTCCTCTATCGTGCGAACGTATCAAGAAATATATATGTGCGTATATTTATGATTGATTTAATAAACTCTATTCTCAAGCTACATCAGAGAGATAAGTTATTGAAGGCAAGCGATGAGCGAGATCTGTTGCGGGTACTTGATTTGTTGTTGGAGAAGCCTGGTTATAGTTATGCAGCTAAAGGTGCTGAACAGGAATATAAAGGTAGTACCTTCACAGTTCACAACCGTTCGTACTTAGAGTTAGTGCACCTGGAAGCTGGGGTAGATATTGATCGTCCCAAGAAAGAAGCTCGTTTTCGTTATTATGATTTAGCGCAAGATGATGAAAATTTTGATGAGTTAAAAAAAACTTTTGAAAGATCTAGAGCAACGAATAGATTGAGAAGATATTTTCATTTAAATTTTAATCAGTCTTATGTCGATTTTCTTCGTTATCCACATCTGAGCCATAAAACAAGATTAAAGGCCTCTATTCATATATTTGTTCAAGAGTACTTTTTTGATTTAATTATTCATTATGCTTTTAATAGTGAAAAATTTCATGAGGGTGATGATGCCATTGCTCCTTATAACTATTTTTCGAATATTGCGTTAGTGGCTAGGGCGTTGCATGATCTTCAAAAGCATTGGCCTGAAGAGCGATTGTTTGTAAAAGAGCTTGCCTTGCAATTTTTAGTTAATATTCAGTATTTATATTTGGGTAAAAATCAAAATTATGTTGATTACTCTTTTAACAGATTCCAAAGATTTGAAAATCATTCCTTTGGTATAAACAAAAGAAAAACTGTTAAGCGCTTGAGTGATGTGCATCACTACGAAGCTGTTGCGTATTTGCTTAAAATTTTTGAGGGATAAGTACACTGTTTTTCTTGCTTTCGCCTTAAGGTGAAAGAAGAATTAAGTATACGCATTTTTTGTATGATACATTTTTCGTAAATTGTACAAATCTATGCTTTGCTAATAATATTATTTTTTAGTGGCCCAGGTAGCTCAGTGGTAGAGCACTTCCTTGGTAAGGAAGAGGCCGGCGGTTCGATTCTGCTCCTGGGCTCCACGTATTTTTTATAGGAGGGTGTTGGGATGCGCTTGGGGTATTGTAAATTTTTGTTAGGGATCTTTGTTTTTTTTGTAACATATCTATTTTTAAATTTGGAAATTAGAGCTGAAGAGGCTCGTTCAAAGCAGCTTCTGGTCGGAGAGAGTCCGTTGTCTGCTGAAGAATTAAGAGTGTTTCGAGATCTTATTCAAGCTTTTAGCCCGATGACTCAATATAAAGTAGAGAATCACTTTGATCGGAAATTATACGAAGCTGGTGAAAAACTTTTTGCATCTACTGCCTTGTCCGGCAACAAAAGTATGTCTTGTTTAAGCTGTCACGCTTCTGCTGTGGCTGCAGAGAACTTTCCACTTAGTATGGGAGTTGGGTCAGAGGGGAGCGCGGGACAGCCAATTGCCGGTGATCGTCCGCTGGGTCGCAACACTCAGGCTTTAATGAACTTGCGACATCCTAATATCACTTCTTTTTTCTGGGACGAAAAAGTAAAGGTAATTGGTAATATTCCAAGAAACCGTTTAGATGCCTCTTTTAGACCGGGAACCTACCTTACTAAATTCGCTCTTTTAAAATCGCCCTTTGAAGTTTTGAATGGGTCTTTGGAGTTCAGCTCAAATCCAGAGGTGCTTAGAATAAAAAAAGTCTTTCGGCATGGTTTAGATGTGGCTTCAATCACGCCGATGCTTTCAAGAGAAGAAATGTTGGGAGAGGAAATCTTCCCTTACTTTAGGGACACTCACACTACAGATGCTTCGCTGCAAATTTGGCGTTTTTTAGTTAATCAAGTCAAAAGCGATGAACGCTTTATTACACAATTGTTAGTTCAGGGCTTTCCAGAGCTGCAAAGCGCAGCTGAGTTAAATATTGCTCACATTGGAGTTGCGCTCGGGATATTTATTGGTGCAAAATTTCAAATGGCCAATACGCCATTTGATCGCACATTAAAGGGTGGTCCAAATAGTAAATTCGCAATGAGTCCCGATGAAAAAAGGGGTTTTATGATCTTTGCAGGAGATAGAGGTTCGTGCACTACTTGTCATGCCGCTCGCGATTTCGAAAAATTATCTCCTCACTTTACAAGTCAAATGACTACAAGTGTTGCCGCGCCAGACATTGGGGAGATAAAATTTGTTTCACCCGGTACGGACCTTGTTCGTTATACGCCAGATGTGGGTAGAGACTTTGAAAAGGCCTTTAGTTTTAAGGTGCCTTCCTTGCGGGGGGTGGCTTTTTCGGCTCCCTACTTTCATAATGGAGCTTTTGCTACTTTGGAAGAAGTCGTTGAGCATTACAATGACATCAAAAAATCTTTAATCAATTACAAATTTAAAGAGGCTCAGAAGTGGGAAAGACTTTATGGAAAGAACGTTGTGCCCATTAGCTTTTTGAATATTTCGGGAGTTGACTCTTTGTCGAATAATTTTTTTGATCCAGCAAGGCCTTCCATCTTAGAGGCAATCTTTTTTAATGCTCGAGCAAATGGACCGCTCACAGGATCAAGACGACCGATCGCTAGCGACGGTTCAATGCCTCAAAATTTAGGCTTAAGCTACGTAGAAAAAAGAAATTTGGTGAAATTTTTAAGAAGATCTTTAAGTGGATTTTAACTAAAGAATTTAACTATTAAAGAACGGTATTTTAAGTAATCAGAGAATTCTTTTTTCTTTTGAGTTAAGACAACTTCCGTGTTGCGCTGAGTCGTCTGTGGGTGTGTGAAATGATAAAAGAACCATTTATAGATGACTAGATCTTTCTGCTGGTCTATTTGCTTTCTTAGTAACTAGTATTTAGTATATAGGGCAATGTATCCCTAAGGAGGATTTTTAAAGAAAATGTCAAAGGAAAAATTTGAGCGAAATAAAACCCACTGTAACATCGGAACTATCGGACACGTCGATCACGGTAAAACAACACTAACGGCTGCGATTACAAAAACTCTTGCAGAAAAAGGTGGTGCTGAGTTTCGTGATTACAATCAGATTGACAATGCACCAGAAGAGCGTGAGCGTGGTATTACAATTAATACTTCACATGTTGAATATGAAACTGAGACTAGGCACTACGCACACGTAGACTGCCCAGGTCACGCCGACTATGTAAAAAACATGATCACAGGTGCTGCCCAAATGGATGGCGCTATTCTTGTGGTTTCGGCCGCTGATGGTCCCATGCCACAAACTCGCGAACACATTCTATTGGCTCGCCAGGTTGGTGTGCCTTCGATCGTTGTTTATATGAATAAAGTCGACCAAGTTGATGATGCTGAATTACTTGATTTGGTTGAGTTAGAGGTTCGTGAGCTTTTAAGTAAATACGAATTTCCAGGAGACGATATTCCAATCGTAAGAGGTTCTGCCTTGAAAGCCCTTGAGGGAGACTCTTCAGAAATTGGAACGGCTTCTGTTTTGAAGTTAATGGATGCAGTAGATGCAAACATTCCAACTCCAGAAAGACCTCGTGATAAAGATTTCTTAATGCCGATTGAGGATGTTTTCTCAATTTCAGGTCGTGGAACAGTTGTTACGGGCCGTATTGAAAGAGGAATTGTTAAAGTTGGTGAAGAACTCGAAATCGTTGGTATTCGCGATACAACAAAAACAACTTGTACTGGTGTTGAGATGTTCCGTAAGCTTCTTGATCAAGGTGAAGCAGGCGACAACGTTGGTGTTCTTTTACGTGGTACGAAAAAAGAAGACGTCGAACGTGGTCAGGTTCTTTCTAAGCCGGGTTCAGTTAAGCCACATACAAAATTTAAAGCTGAAGCTTATATCTTGAAAAAAGAAGAAGGTGGTCGTCACACAGCTTTCTTTAATGGCTACAAACCTCAATTTTACTTCCGAACAACCGATGTAACTGGTTCTGTAACATTGCCAGAAGGCACTGAAATGGTTATGCCAGGTGACAAAGTTGCCTTGGATGTTGAGCTTATTCAGCCGATTGCCATGGAAAAAGAATTGCGATTTGCTATTCGCGAAGGTGGTCGTACGGTTGGAGCGGGTATCGTCGCTGATATTATCGCTTAGTTTATAGATTATTTATTTTTGCAAAGGGGCTTCCACATAGCTTGTGGAAGCCCCTTTTTTGTTTTAAATGTATAAATAGAAAAATTTTTTCTGTCTTTGAAAAAGATGTTTTTTTGTCATATCGAGGCGGAAGGAGGGAATGTAGAAAATCTACATGACCGACGACCAACGAAGAGATGGCAAAAAAGGCCCTTTTTCAAAGACAGAAAAAGGGCTAGTAGCTCTAATTGGTAGAGCGGAGGATTCCAAATCCTTAGGCTGGGGGTTCGAATCCCTCCTAGCCCGCCAGTTTATATGATAGGTTATTTAAAAAGGTATGAGAAATTATAGAAAATATGTCAACGCACTTTTTTTGCTAGCTGCAGTTACTGTTTGGTTTTTGGCCAGACATTATGTTGAAGTTTGGATTGGACACTTTCAATTAGGTAGACAGCTTGGTGGTGCAACCGACGTTGTGATCCATGCGTTGCCACTTCTTTTGGGTGTCATTACTTTTGTCCTGTTGCAAAGCAATAGCAAAATTATGAACTTTACCACCGACTCCGTTGGTGAGTTGGTTAAAGTTGTTTGGCCCACAAAGAAAGATATCTGGTCTGGTACGGTTGTGGTTGTGATTGCTGTTGTGCTTTCTGGTCTTGCGCTAGGCGTTATCGATATGTTCTTTTCATCAATTATTCGTTCTATAATTGGTGGCTAAGGTCGTTATTTGTAGACTACAAGTCTTTAAGAATTTTTCAGTTGCTAAACTCCATAGATTTGCCTTCTGCGCTAAATCTTAATACAGCGTAGCGAAATTTATTTATAAAAAAGACTAGAAAGTTCTAGGTTACTTTACTAAATATGCTCAATTGATAGGAAAAAATATCTAAAAATGATTGACGAACTTAAGACGGGTTCTGCGACAGAAGGAGATGCTGTCCAGGAATCACCAACGCCACCCTATGTATCTAATGAAGATTCGTCAGAAGACGTCTCAGCTGCAGAACAATCGGTTGTAGAGTCTGAAACTACAGAAGCTGCTACAGAAGAAGTTGCTCCCGTTAAAGACGAAAAAAAGAAAGCAACAAAAGTTGTCGACAAAGCCAAAGAGCTTAGCGACTCGGTAAAGCTGACTCTTGAGAGAGCTCGCCAAAAAGCCGAAGAAAACCCAGCTTTACGTTGGTATATTGTTCATTGTTATTCCATGTTTGAGCATCGCGCTAAGTTGGCGCTTCAAGATAGAATTGATCATTCAAATCACAAAGACAAATTCGGTGAAATTTTAGTTCCGACTGAATCTGTGGTCGAGTTAGTACGTGGACAAAAGAGACAGAGTGAAAGAAAATTCTTTCCTGGTTATATGTTGGTGCAAATGGTTGTTACCGATGAAACCTGGCACATTGTAAAAGGTACGACTCGTGTAACTGGTTTTGTTGGAGGCGTGCGTAAGCCGCCACCTTTGCCTATGCATGAAGTAGAGAGATTAACTCAGCAGATGCTAGATGGCGCTGCTAAGGCCAAACCACGTTTTCGCTTCAAAGAAGGTGATAGCGTTAAGGTTGTTGATGGGCCGTTTTCGAATTTTAATGGGACCGTTGAGGAGGTCAAACCGGAGAAAAGTAAGTTAAGGGTACTCGTTTCTATTTTTGGTAGAGCGACGCCTGTAGAGCTTGATTTTATTCAAGTTAAGAAAAATTAACCAGGAGGCCTAAAAACCGATTGAACTGGAAAGGAAAAATATAGATGGCAAAAAAAGTAACAGGATTTATAAAATTACAAATTCCCGCAGGCAAGGCGAATCCAGCTCCACCTGTTGGTCCGGCGCTCGGGCAGCACGGTGTTAATATAATGGAATTTTGTAAGCAATTTAATGCTCGCACTCAAAAAATGGCTTCAGAGGGATTGATTATTCCTGTTGTGATTTCGGTTTATGCTGACAGAAGCTTTTCATTTATTACAAAGTCTCCACCTGTTCCAGTGCTTCTATTGAAGGCTGCAAATATTAAAAAAGGCTCTGGAGTGCCTAATAAAGAAAAGGTTGCCAAAGTAACCGCCAAGCAAATTCAAGAAATAGCTGAAAAGAAGATGGATGATTTAAATTGTCACTCTATTGAATCGGCTATGTCTCAAGTACGTGGAACATGTGTGTCTATGGGAATCGAGGTACAGTCCTAGTTTTAGGACGGAGAATTGTTATGGGAAAAAGACAGCAAGACAATCTAAAATTATTAGAAGAAGAAAAAAAATATGCTTTTGGAGAGGCTTTCGATTTAGTTGAAAAGTTTAAAGCTCCAAAATTTGATGAAACAGTTAATGTAGCTTTCCGTTTGGGAATTGACCCTAGGCAGGCAGATCAGCAAGTTCGTGGAGCGACATTGCTTCCGAATGGAACTGGCAAAAAAGTGAAAATCTTAGTTTTTGCCAAAGGTGATAAAGCTAAAGAGGCTGAGGAAGCAGGCGCAGATTACGTTGGCGGAGATGAATTTATCGAAAAAATTCAAAAAGAATCTTGGATGGATTTTGATAAGGTGATCGCTTCACCAGATATGATGGCCGTTGTTTCTAAAGTGGCTCGTGTTTTGGGGCCAAGGGGTTTAATGCCTAATCCTAAAACGGGAACAGTTACACCTAATTTGGCGAAAGCTATTGAGCAAGAGCGCAAAGGTAAAATTGAGTTCCGTGCTGAAAAATCCGGAATTGTACATGCAGTGATTGGCAAAAAATCTTTTGGTGCGACTAGGCTTAAAGAGAATTTTTTAGCCTTGCTAGAGGCTTTGCTTAAATTGAAGCCCTCTACATCAAAAGGTGCCTATATTCGTTCAGCTACCGTGGCTCCAGCTATGAGTCCTGGAGTGTCTTTGGATGCAGCTCAACTAAGTTCAGGCGCTGTGCTTAGAGAAGAAGGAAATTAGAAGATGGATAAACAAGGAAAAGAAGCCGTTGTTGAAGGCTTAAAAGCAAAACTTGCAAAAGCGAACGCTGCTTTCTTGGCGGAGTACCGCGGGATGGATGTCGAAACTCTCGGCAAACTTCGCTCTGATGTTAGAAAAGGCAATGGCGAGGTTCAGGTAATTAAGAATCGTTTAGCGAAAATTTCTGCAAAGGGAACACCTTTTGAGGAATTAAGCAAAGCTTTTACAGGTCCGCTATTGTTGGCTATGGCTTATGATGATCCTGTTGAAGTTGCTAAAGCCGTTAAAGACAATATGGTTAAAACAAGCCCTCTCGATCTAAAGAGTGGAGCCCTTGAAGGAAAAACCCTTACAGTTGCAGAGGTAAAACATCTTGCCGATCTGCCAGATAAGCACACTTTACTGACCCAGATACTTTTTGCGGTTCGTGGTCCTTTGCAGAATTTTGCAAATGTGATTACAGCAGTGCCGCAAGACTTTGTTAATGTATTAAATTCTGTCAAAAGACAGAAAGAAGCCGAATAAATATCGAGGAGGATAGAATGGCAAACGTAAATCAAGAAGAAATGTTAGATTCAATCGCAGGAATGACTGTCTTAGAACTCTCTGAGTTCATTAAGAAGGTCGAAGACAAGTTTGGTGTAAGTGCTGCTGCTCCCGTTGCGGTTGCCGCTGCAGGCGCTGGCGCTGCTGCTGCTGAAGAAAAAACAGAATTTGATGTTGTATTAAAAGCAGCAGGTTCTAATAAAATTTCAGCAATTAAAGAAGTAAGAGCGATCACTGGTCTTGGCTTAAAAGAAGCAAAAGATCTAGTTGAAGGCGCTCCTAAGACTGTCAAAGAAGCTGTTTCTAAAGACGAAGCAGAAAAATTGAAAAAGTCTCTAGAAGCTGCAGGCGCAGAAGTTGAAATCAAGTAAATCATTCTTTGCTTATTTAAGAGCATTTTTTGAGAATAATTGTATGATTTTGGCAGAGGTCTAAGGCTTTTGCTTGGCGAATAAAAGGAATAGTGAATTCTATGTCGATTAAAGAAAATTTTAATACCGTAAAGCGCGTTAGAAAAAGTTTTGCAAAGATAAAGTCTCCCATCGAAGTGCCTAATTTGGTCGATGTGCAGAAAAAATCTTTTGAGCATTTTTTACAAAAAAATGTAGCGCCGGAAGAGAGAGAAGATATTGGCTTGCAAGCAGTGTTTAAGTCGGTCTTTCCTATTTCGGATTTTAACAATACGAGCTCCCTAGAATATGTAAGTTACGCGATTGAAAAACCAAAGTACGACATAGATGAATGCCGCTTGAGAGGCATGACCTACGCTTCGCCAATCAAAATCACAGTTCGTTTGGTTGTTTGGGAAGTTGATGAACAAACAAAAGCCAAAAGCATCCGCGATGTTAAAGAACAAGAAGTCTATATGGGAGAAATTCCGATAATGACTGAAACTGGTTCTTTTATTGTCAACGGTGTCGAGCGGGTGGTGGTGAGTCAGCTTCACCGTAGTCCAGGGGTCTTTTTTGATCACGACAATGGAACAAGCCATTCAAGTGGTAAGCTTCTTTACTCTGCTAGAGTGATTCCTTACCGTGGTAGCTGGTTGGATTTTGAATTTGATCCAAAAGACTTTCTTTACTGTCGAATTGATCGACGTCGAAAACTGCCCGTAACAATTTTGATAAAAGCTCTTGGGCTTGATGCCGAAGAAATTCTTAATTTTTTCTATGATATTGAAAAAATTAAGGTCACTAAAGAAGGTGACTTCAGTCGCCAAATCAATCCAGATTCACTTAAGGGGCAAAGAGCCACGCAAGATATTCTGGATCCAAAAACTGGAGACATAATTTGTAAGAAGAGTCGTCGTTTTACTTCTTTAGTTATTGAACAATTAAAAAGTAAAAAAATTAAAGACCTTCCATTGCTTCATGATGAAGTTTTGGGAAAGGTTTTAACGAAGAGTGTTTTGCATCCTAAAACTGGAGAAATCTTGCTTGAAGTTAATTCGGCTTTAACAAAAGATGACATTGTCCTCCTTATTGATTCGGGTGTGAAAGAAATAGAAACAGCCTTTATTGATGGTGTTAATGTTGGTTCTTCGATTCGCGATACTTTGCTTGTAGATAAAGTAGAAAATCAAGAAGAAGCTTTGTTAGAGATTTTCCGTAGAATGCGTCCTGGCGATCCTGTGACCATAGAATCAGCACAAACCCTTTTCGACGGTATGTTTTTTAACAGTTCGAGATATGATTTGTCAGCAGTTGGACGTTTAAAGTTAAACCATAAATTTGATTTTAAAGACATTGCTTTCGATGTAACTGTACTTACTAAGGACGATATTTTATACACGATTCGACATCTTGTTGATTTAAAAAATGGCAATGGCGATGTAGATGATATTGACCATCTTGGCAATAGACGAGTTCGTTCTGTTGGTGAGCTTTTAGAAAATCAATATCGCATCGGTCTTGTTCGTATGGAAAGAGCGATTCGTGAGCGTATGAGCTTGCAAGAAGTTGAGTCTCAAATGCCACATGATTTGATCAACGCCAAACCAGTGAATGCTGTGGTTAAAGAATTTTTTGGTTCATCTCAACTAAGCCAGTTTATGGAGCAAACAAATCCATTGGCTGAGATCACTCACAAAAGAAGATTGTCAGCCTTGGGGCCCGGCGGTTTAGCCAGAGAGCGTGCTGGTTTTGAGGTTCGTGATGTTCATACGACCCATTATGGTCGTATTTGCCCTATTGAAACTCCAGAGGGACCAAACATTGGTCTTATTTCTTCCTTGGCAACCTTTGCCAGAATTAATGATTATGGCTTTATCGAAACACCTTATCGTAAGGTAAAAAACAGTCATGTATCTGATGACATTAAATATAATTCAGCCTTAGAAGAAGAAGGCAAAACAATTGCACCAGCTCATATAGAACTTGACCCAAAAGGTAAGTTTGCTGATGAATTTGCGCAAGCTCGAAGAGCAGGCGAACCTTCTTTATTGCGTACAGAAGAAATTGATTTGGTAGATGTTTCTCCCAACCAACTTGTTTCTGTAGCGGCTTCTATGATTCCATTTTTAGAAAATGATGATGCCAACAGAGCTCTTATGGGTTCGAATATGCAACGTCAAGCTGTTCCGCTTATTAAAGCCAAAGCACCGCTTGTTGGAACCGGTGTCGAGCGCTTAGTGGCTCGCGATTCTGGTGTAACAGTCGTCGCGAAAAACGATGGACATGTGGAATCTGTAAGCGCTTCTCGTATTGTTGTAAGAACAGAGGGAAAAAGAAGCGGAAGCGAAGTAGATATTTACAACCTTAAAAAATATCAACGTTCAAACCAAAACACATGTGTAAATCAAACGCCGATTGTAAAAGTTGGAGATAAAATCAAACGGGGCGAAGTGATCGCCGACGGACCATCTACTCAATTAGGTGAACTTGGTTTAGGGCAAAACGTATTAGTAGCTTTTATGCCATGGGGCGGTTATAACTTTGAAGATTCGATTTTAATTTCTGAACGACTCTTAAAAGATGATGTCTTCACTTCTATACATATTGAAGAATTTGAATGTGTTGCTCGAGACACTAAATTAGGTAAAGAAGAGATAACTCGCGACATACCTAACGTAGGTGAAGAAGCCTTGAGAAACCTGGATGCAACGGGTGTTGTGCGCATTGGTGCTGAGGTTTCAACTGGTGATATCTTAGTTGGAAAAATCACACCCAAAGGAGAGACTCAGCTTTCTCCAGAAGAAAAATTATTAAGAGCTATTTTTGGCGAAAAAGCAGGCGACGTAAAAGATACTTCTTTGCGCGTGCCTCCTGGAGTCAAGGGTATCGTTATTAATGCTCACATCTTTAGCCGAGAAGGTATTGATAAAGATGAGCGTTATCAGCAAATCGTACGTGATGAAGAAGAGCGTTTGTTAAAAGATCAAGCAATTGAAATCACTGTTATTAGACAAGCAACTCTTAAGAAAATTTATAAGTTGCTCAATGGCAAAATCACTTTAGGAAAACTTCTTTCAGAGGATGGAGAATTTACTCTTTTAGAAAAAGATCAAACTTTGTCTGAAGATGAAATCTCTTCGGTTCCGTTTAATCTTTTGAGACATATTCCTCTCGAAGAAAAAACTGAAGAAGAACTCATAAAGATTATGGATTCTGTTGAAGAACAGATGGATTTAGTGCGTATCGATTTTAATGAAAAAATTGGTAAGCTCAAAAAAGGTGATGAACTACCTCCTGGCGTAATTAAAATGGTTAAAGTTGCTATTGCTATTAAGCGTAAGCTTAGTGTCGGTGACAAAATGGCCGGACGTCATGGCAATAAAGGGGTTATCTCTAGAATATTACCTGTAGAAGATTTACCTTATCTCGCCGATGGTACACCTGTTGACATAGTTTTAAACCCACTGGGTGTTCCTTCTCGAATGAACGTAGGACAGGTGCTAGAAACCCATCTCGGTTGGGCGGCTAAAAATTTAGGTGAACGCCTTAAAGAACAAGTCGAAAAAATGCGCATGGACAAAGTCAAAGAGCTCCTTGAAGGAATTCATGATGATCCTTCCCTTAAGAAGTATCTCGATGGTGCTTCAGAAAAAGAACTGAAGCGAATTGCGGAAACTTATAAAGAGGGTGTTCCCATTGCGACATCAGTATTTGATCGCGCTTCGGAAGCTGATATTCATAAGATGTTGAAGCTTGCTAAAATGCCTATCACGGGCCAAGCAACTCTTTTTGATGGTTTAAGCGGAGAGGCTTTTGATCAAGAAGTTACTGTTGGAATTATGTATATCTTAAAGCTTCATCACTTGGTTGAAGACAAAATACATGCACGTTCCATTGGGCCATACAGTTTGGTCACTCAGCAGCCACTTGGTGGTAAAGCTCAGTTCGGTGGCCAGCGACTTGGAGAAATGGAAGTTTGGGCCCTAGAAGCGTATGGCGCTGCCTACGGCTTGCAGGAAATGTTGACTGTTAAGTCAGACGATGTAGCCGGTAGAACTCGTATGTACGAAGCCATTGTTAAAGGCGAAAACTTACTTGAGCCTGGAATGCCAGAATCATTTAATGTACTTATGCATGAGCTAAAAGCATTAGCTCTGAATGTGGAACTCAAAGAATCAGAAGAAGTTCAAACTCAAGCAGCAGGGGAACTCGCATGAAGGATTTATTAAATTTTTTCGACAAACCAACTGACCCAATTCGATTTAACCGCGTAAAGATTAGTTTGGCTGGACCCGAACTTGTTCGGCAGTGGTCTCATGGTGAAGTTAAGAAACCAGAAACAATTAACTACAGAACCTTTAAGCCAGAAAAAGACGGACTCTTTTGTGCGCGTATTTTTGGACCGGTTAAAGACTATGAATGTTTGTGCGGTAAATACAAGCGCATGAAATATCGTGGCGTTATTTGTGAAAAGTGTGGTGTTGAAGTCACGCAAACCAAAGTACGTCGTGATCGAATGGGGCATATTGAGCTTGCCTCGCCAGTGGCTCATGTTTGGTTTTTGCGTTCACTGCCTTCTAGAATTGCAACTATGCTTGGTGTGCAACTTAAGCAAATTGAACGAGTGCTTTACTGTGAATCTTATTTAATTACAGACCCGGGCGATACGGAATTGACCTTCATGCAAATTTTGTCTGAAGATGAATATCAAGAAGCCTATGAAAAATACAAAACAGCTTTTAAATCTGGAATGGGTGGTGAAGCAGTTTTCGACGTTCTTAAAAATATAGACGTTGTTAAATTAGCCGATGATTTAAGAGAAAAGTTGGCGAACTCTCAAAGTGAAACAGAGAAGAAAGCTTTAATTAAAAGATTGAAGATTACAGAAGCCTTTCGGGACTCAGGTAATCTGCCTGAAAATATGGTGATGCAGGTTATTCCAGTGTTACCTCCTGACTTGCGCCCACTTGTTCCTCTCGATGGCGGCCGTTTTGCCACCTCGGATTTAAATGATCTTTATCGCAGAGTCATAAATAGAAACAATCGCTTGCGACGCCTTATGGAGCTAAATGCTCCCGATATTATTGTACGAAATGAAAAACGTATGCTGCAAGAAGCCGTTGACGCTCTTTTTGATAACGGTCGAAGAGGAAAGGTTTTTACCGGACCAAACAAAAGACCACTGCGTTCTTTGTCAGACACCTTAAAAGGTAAAACAGGACGTTTTCGTCAGAACTTACTTGGTAAACGTGTAGACTATTCCGGTCGATCGGTTATTGTTGTTGGTCCTGAACTTAAGCTACATCAGTGTGGCTTGCCTAAGAAAATGGCCCTCGAGCTTTTTAAACCATTTATTTATAACAAACTCGAAGAACGTGGTTTTGTTACAACTGTTAAATCGGCCAAGAAAATGGTTGAAAAAGAAAAAGATGAAGTTTGGGATATCTTAGCTGAAGTGGTTAAAGAGCATCCGGTTATGTTAAACCGTGCTCCGACCCTTCATAGGTTGGGTTTGCAGGCCTTCGAACCAGTTTTGGTTGAAGGTAAAGCGATTCAATTGCATCCTTTAACTTGTACAGCTTTTAACGCCGACTTTGATGGTGACCAAGTTGCGGTTCACGTACCTTTGTCAATTGAGGCCCAAATCGAAGCCCGTGTTTTGGTTATGTCCACAAACAATATTTTAAAACCTGCTGACGGTAAACCTATTATCAATCCCACGCAGGATATCGTACTGGGTATATATTACATGACTCGTGCGCGCCCAGGTGCTGTTGGAGAGGGACGCTTTTTTAAAGATCGCTCTGAAGTAGCTATGGCTTTTCAAACTGGCCAAGTAGATTTACAAGCGAAGATTGAATGTCGTTTAAACAATCAAAGACATCAGACCACAGTTGGTAGAGTTTTGCTTTCTGAAGTTTTACCTTCCGAACTACCTTTTGATGCTTGTAACAAAACTTTGGATAAAAAAGCTTGTGGAAATTTACTGGATAGAGCCTACCGTGTTTGTGGACCAAAGAAGACGGTTTTATTGGCTGACCAATTGCGCAGCATTGGATACAAGTACGCAACTTTTTCTGGAATCTCGATTGCCATGAAAGATATGATCATTCCTAGTACAAAGGGTAAATATCTTAATGAAGCCATTGAAGAAGTTAAAACAATAGAAAACCAATATGTTGAAGGTTTAATTACCGATGGCGAACGCTATAACAAAGTCATCGATATTTGGTCACAGGTTACAGAGAATATTTCTTCAGAAATGATGAGAGAGCTTGGTACTGATAATTTCACGAATAGTGAAGGTAAGGCTATTGAAACTCAATCTTTCAACTCGATTTATATGATGTCAGACTCTGGAGCGAGGGGATCAGCGGCTCAGATTAAACAGTTAGCTGGTATGCGTGGTTTGATGGCAAAGCCATCTGGTGAAATTATTGAAACACCAATTACGGCCAACTTCAAAGAAGGTTTGACTGTGCTGCAATACTTTATTTCGACTCATGGAGCTCGAAAAGGTTTGGCCGATACAGCTCTTAAAACTGCCAACTCAGGTTACCTCACTCGCCGCTTAGTAGATGTCGCTCAAGATGCGATTATCACTGAACACGATTGTGGTACTGAAGAGTTTTTCCAAATCCAAAGCTTTGAAGGAATCACACCGCAAATTGCTGAAAGAATTTTAGGTCGAACCTCGGCTGAAGATATTTTAGATCCCGATTCTGGAAAAGTGCTTATTGCTAAAAATGAATTAATCGACGAAAAATCTCTTGAGCTTTTGCAGGATGCAGCTGTTCAGGAACTTCAGATCCGAACTGTTTTAACTTGTAAAACTAAAATTGGTTGTTGTGCACTTTGCTACGGACGTGATTTATCTAGAGGACATCTGGTTAATATTGGTGAAACTGTAGGAGTAGTAGCCGCACAGTCAATTGGCGAACCTGGTACGCAGTTAACAATGAGAACTTTCCACGTCGGTGGAGCCGCTACTAGAAAAGCTGAAGAATCTTCATACACAGCTCATCTTGATGGCAAGATCTTTTTTGAAAGGGTCAATACAGTAACCAATAAAGATGGAGCTGAAATAGTGCTTTCAAGAAATGCTGAGCTTGTTTTGCAAGACGAAAGTGGACGCGAACGCGAACGCTATCGTTTAGCTTACGGATCTAAACTTAAAGTTAAAGATAAGCAAAGTGTGAAGAAAGACGATCTGCTTGCTGACTGGGATCCATACTCGAATCCTATTATTAGTGATCTCTTGGGTAAGGTGCAGTTTGTTGATCTAAAACAAGGGGAAACTCTTTCTGAAGTAAGCGATGAAGTGACTGGTTTAACAAGAAGGGTCGTAACCGATTCTGGAAATGCGAAACTAAAACCACGTATCACCGTAGTTGGAAAGAATGGAGATGAAAAAACATTCACCATGCCTTACGGGGTTGCGATCACTGTAACAGATGGTGATGAAGTTGGTCCTGGTGATATTGTAGCCAAGATTCCTAGAGAGTCAGAAAAAACTAAAGATATTACGGGTGGTTTACCTAGAGTAGCTGAACTTTTTGAAGCTCGTAAACCGAAAGAATGTTCAGTGATTGCTCACTGTGATGGACGAATTAGCTTTGGGAAAGACACCAAAGGCAAGCGTAAGGTTATTTTGACTCCAGAAGAAGAGGGTAAAGAAGATCACGAATACCTAATTCCTAGAGCCAAGCATATTATTGTGCAAGAAGATGATTACGTACGCCGCGGTGAACGCTTAATCGATGGAGCTGAAAATCCCCACGATATTTTAGAGGTCTTAGGTGTTAAGGCGCTTGCAAAATACCTGGTTGATGAAATTCAAGAAGTTTATAATCTGCAAGGTGTGACAATTAATGATAAGCATATTGAAGTGATTGTTAAACAAATGCTACGAAAACTAAAAGTTTCTGATCCTGGTGATACGAACTTCTTAGTTGGCGATCAAGTAGAAAAAGTTGTCTTTGCTGAAACAAATACAAAGGTACGCGAAATGGGTGGTCAAGAAGCTGTAGCGAAACCGATGCTTTTGGGTATCACACGGGCTAGTTTGTCGACGGAATCATGGATTTCGGCAGCATCTTTTCAAGAGACTACAAAAGTTTTAACCGAAGCTTCTCTTGAAGGAAAAATAGACAACATGCACGGTTTAAAAGAAAACGTAAGTATGGGACGTTTAATCCCAGCAGGTACTGGTTTAAAAGTGTACCAATCGATTCGTTTAAAAATGGATATGGAAGAAGAAGCGTTGCCTGTCGGAAGAGCCTTTCAGGCCCCTCCGCTTGAGACAAATGATGATGTCAACGTTGGAGATAACACGTGGTCGTGAATACGATCTTAAGGCAAGGAATGAGGAGCAAAGATGCCAACAATTAATCAACTCGTAAGAAACGGAAGAAACAAAATAAAAGAAAAATCTAAGTCGCCGGCACTAACGAAGTGTCCGCAACGTAGAGGTGTTTGCACTCGTGTTTATACGGCGACACCAAAGAAACCAAACTCTGCTCTAAGAAAAGTTTGCAGAGTTAAGTTAAGCAATGGATTTGAGGTTACATCTTATATTCCGGGAGTTGGTCACAACTTACAGGAACATAGTGTGGTTTTAATCCGCGGTGGAAGAGTAAAAGATTTACCTGGTGTGCGCTATCACACAGTAAGAGGAAGTCTTGATACTCAGGGAGTGGCCAATCGAATGAACAGTCGCTCTAAATACGGAACTAAGAAACCAAAATCTTAATTAAGAGATCGAAAGAGAGAGTTAAAGACTATGGCAAGAAGACGCAAAGCCGAAAAAAGAGAAGTTATTCCAGACCCAAAATACAAAGATCAAGTTGTGGCTAAATTTATTAGTCGGCTTATGTATGATGGCAAAAAATCAACCGCCGAAAAAATTTGTTATGGCGCTTTTGATATTATCGAAGAAAAAACAGGTGATGATCCACTTAAGCTTTTTAAAAAGGCATTAACAAACTGCAAGCCTTCCCTTGAAGTTAGATCTCGCCGTGTTGGTGGTGCTACTTATCAAGTGCCTATGGAAGTAAGGCCTGAAAGAAGAATGACTCTAGCCTTGCGCTGGTTGGTCGAATACTCAAGAAAACGTGCCGGCAAAAGCATGCGCGAAAGATTGGCTCACGAACTTTTAGATGCTGCCGAAAACAGAGGCTCAGCTATAAAAAAACGTGAAGACGTACATAAAATGGCCGAAGCCAACAAAGCCTTCTCTCACTTTAAGTGGTAGTTATTTTTAAAGAAATAGCCACGCGTAAGACATTGTAAGCTTTAATGCTTTGATTTTGCGTTCTGCAAATAGTAAAAAAGCTTATTGTGAAATATTTATACATTTTAGCTCTAGTTTTTTCTTCTTTGTCTTTTTCGGAAGATGGTTGCGATCAGCATCTTGAAGCTTATTCCGATGTACATGGTGGTTTACCTGGAGGATTGATAGATGAAGAAAGTCATACCGTAGTAAGTCCTGTCGTTGAAGATCATATATGGAATGAAAGCCCAACGGACTTAGATGAAACTGATTCTTCTGGTGGAGGTTGGGCTGAAGCGCAAACCGGAGGCAATCGTATAGTATTTAGAACTGACGGGGGTCATATTTTACCCCCCATGAACTATTGATAGCTAAACATTTTACTCAGCTGAGACGCTTAACCTAAAAAGACCTTGTTTTTCCCATTCTCTGATTTGTTTAGAGTCTTTTTCAATTTGTGTTTGATCTGCATGAACAAGATGAATTCTACCCTGCATTTCTAAAAGATTAGTTGTTAGTATCATTGCTTCTCCAGCTTTGTAATTCCATTTCATTTCTAAAAATGATTTTAAGCCTCGTAATTTACTAAAAGCAGTTTCAGACATTTGTGCTCCAGCTATGCGGTTTTGTACAACAATGACTCTAGCTTGTTTTGTCTGTGTGTAATCGCGACTGCTTTTTTTTGAATCAGTAAAAATATCAACATAGTCACTAACTATATTAACGTCTGTAGCGGCAGCTGAAATAGTAGACATCCCACCTCCAATACGTACGCCGGCTTCTATTAGCACGGGACCTTCACTTGTTAGCCGAATTTCTATATGTGCTGCCCCATTTTTAACTTTAAAAGCATCGACTACGGCTTTAGCGTAAGGAATGACTTGATCTAATAAAGGGTTGGAGAGGGATAGTAAATCGACACGATCAAGTGCAAAAGGAAATTCCTTATAGCCGTCGTAGTGATATTGCCAAGCATAGGCTAATTTGTGAACACCGTTAGTTGTTAGTACATCTGCCATGAATTGAGGTCCTTCATGGTATTCTTCAAAAAGTACTTTGTAATTTAACTCACCAAAAATAGTTTTGCTTTTTGCTACTATCTTAAAAGCTGTAAAAGCTTCCTCCATACTACTGACAATATAGACATGGTCTGATCCAGCACTACTTAGAGGTTTCACAACCACTTTTTTTTCTTTTTCAAACATAGAGCTTAGAAAGGGGATAGCATCTCCAAAACGAAGTGATACTTTTTGTTTTGTATGTTTTAAGTCTGCAGATGCCAAGACAATCTGTTGCATTAGCTTACTTCTCAACTCTCTAATGCCTGCTTCAGTATTTGTGATATTTGCATTTTGTGAAAGTTGATTTGCAAAATCAACAGCAGACTCAGTTCCTGGGATAACTGATAGAAGTTTGAATTTACTAATTTCTTCTCTTTTTATGAGTCGGACATTTTCGTGATAAAATAGTTTATCCGGATCGCTCAGTAAAACAACAAAAGGCAGATCTCTTTTGAGCATTTCATCAAGAATTAGCGCACCTTCAGAAAAAGGATCAATTAATACATGAACTGAATTAAGTTCGTTTTCGCAGCTGTGGCTTTTATCAACAAAAATAGAAAACTGAACAAATACAAAGATAAGTATTCTAAAAGAAAGAAAGTTTTTGTTCATTGCAGAAGGTGAATATATAATTTTGCTGCTTGTTGAACCAATTAATTTGTCTTTACACTACGCATTATCTGCATTTTTTCAATTAATTTCAATTACTTATGATAATGACTAAATAACTTCGCTATATTGAACTGACTCAGCTATAGTCCCCGCAGAAGCATATATTTGGAGCATCGGCATGCGGAGTCTTGTGCACCAATCATAGAAAGAAAAGGTGTGTAAGAAAACATGAAGAACTTTGAAGATTATAATTTTCCTGAACCTATACAAAAAGCATTAACAAAACTCAACTTTGTTGAGGCCACTGCTATTCAACAAAAGTCGATTCCTCTGCTTTTAGAAAAAAAAGATGTGATTGCAACAGCCCAAACAGGCACTGGTAAAACAGCTGCTTTTTGTTTGCCCGCTTTGTCGCAAATGTTGAAAGACCCAAGTGCTAAGGTTTTAATTTTGGTGCCAACTAGAGAGTTGGCTCAACAGATAGAAATATTCTGGAAGCAACTAACAAAGTTTCTACCCGAAATAAAAAGTTTATCGATTGTTGGTGGCATGTCTTATCAATTGCAATTTCGGCAAATGGCTAAAAATCCACGGATGATTATTGCAACGCCTGGTAGATTGCTCGATCATTTAGAAAATAGAAAACTAAAATTAGACCAAGTAAAATATTTGGTTTTTGATGAAGCCGATCGCATGTTGGATATGGGCTTTTCGCAAGACCTTAAAAAAATTACACAGTTTGTTCCCAAAGGCAGACAAACATTATTATTTTCTGCGACTTGGGATAAGCGCTTAGACGAAATTGCTTCTCGCTACCTAAATAACCCTGCTAAAATTAGTATTGGTACAACTTCTCAAGCGGCTAAAAGTGTAAAACAAGAATTACTGCTTACTAGTGATGACGATAAAAAGAATCTTTTGATTCGAGAGTTAGAAAAAAGACCTGGGTCTGTGCTGATTTTTACTAGAACCAAAAGACTTTGTGATCGCCTTTCTAAATCACTTGTGAAAGAAGGTTTTAAGGCAGATGCGATTCATGGCGATAAAAGCCAGGGGCAGCGTAATCGTGCTTTGAGAACTTTTAGACAGGGTAAAGTTGAAATCATGGTTGCCACCGATGTTGTGGCTCGTGGTATTGATGTTCAAGACATCGCCCATGTTATAAATTTTAACCTCCCTTGTGACCCCGAAGATTACATACATAGAATTGGTCGCACAGGTCGAGCGGGTGCCACTGGCCAAGCTTTGACACTTGTGAGTCCTCCCGAGTACGGTTTGTGGTTTCCAATATCAGAGTTATTAAAGAAAACAGGTTCCGATCTGCCAGAAGTTCCTGAGGAACTGGCTAAAGCCAAGCCTAGTAAGAGGCCAAGAAGAAGAGGTTCTTTTTCTTCAAGAAGAGGTCGACCATCTTCCGGTGGACGTAGTTTCGGCGGCGGTGGTGGCGGAGCTTCTGGCCGTAGAAGAAGCGGCGGTGCTGGCGGCGAAGGCAGCCGTGGTAGACGCTCTGGAGGAGAAGGATTTAAAAGCAAATATTCCTCTGGTGGCGGCGGCGGTGAAGGCGGCCGCAGTAGAAACGCTAGCGGAGAAGGATCTCGAAGTAGATATTCGAGTGGCGGCGGCGAAGGCGGTCGCAGCAGGAATGCTAGTGGAGAAAGATCAAATGGCAGATACTCTGCTGGTGGTGGCGAAGGAAATCGCAGCAGACGTAGCAATACAGAAAGTAAGAGTCGCTACAGTGGTAATGCTGGCGATCAAAAGAGGCGTTCTGGTGGTGGCGAAGAGGGGCAACAAAGTAGAAGACCAAGATCAGATTCTAAGTCTGGCGGTGCCCCAAAAAAAACAAGTCGATTTTTTGCAGGCGCAGCTAACAAGAAAAAAAAGTTTTCTAAGCGTCGTCCCTCGGCTTAGCAGATTAAAGTAAGTCTTTTTAAGATAGAAATTTTCCTTAAGCTCTTTTAACGTAACAGTTAGGAGAGCTTATGGAAGATAAAAAAATTAATCGTAGAAAATTTATTAAAAAAATTGGTCTTGGTAGTGCCACTGCTTTAGCAAGTACATCCATTATTGCCTCAAAACTTTGTGAAGATTACGGCGCGACTATGAATCAGGTTATGGGGCCGTTTCCTCCTCGAGACTTTAACCCAGAAAACAATCCAGGCGAAATTGTAACGCCTGCTGAAAATGATTTAGATTTAAGTCAGATTAGAGGAGCTGCCGCCAGGGCTAAGGGCCAGTTAATTGAAATACGTGGTCGAGTGCTGGGGGAGGACTGTGGTGTGCTCGAGGGAGCTTTGGTGCAAACCTGGCAAACAGATCATGAAGGACATTATAACCATTTGCGAGATGGAGATGATCCAGAAACACTAGATCCTAACTTTGCTTACTGGGGAAGCACCACAACCGATAAAAATGGCGAGTTTCTTATTAAAACAATTGTTCCAAAGGAATATCAAGCATCAAGTAACTGGTGGCGACCACCGCATATACATTGGATCGTGCGAGACCCCAAAAGAAATCACAAGCCAACGACGACTCAGAGCTATTTTGAAGGCGACGCCTTAGAATCTATAGATAAAATACGGCAATTTAATAAAGATGACCTTATTTTAAATTTACGCGATTCTTTTAAACCTCGGGGAGTGAACGAGCTAGAGCATAAAAAACTAGTCGAAAAAACTCACAAACAATTGATTGTAAAGTTTGAAGAAAACGAGAACAAAGAGCTCATAGGCAAAATAGAATTTGTATTAGCCAAAATTTAAAGAAGGTCTCGTACACTCTAGTGCCAGGCCCCCCATACTTGAAAGGGTCCCTGGCACTAGAGTGTACGAGCTGAATTATCGTTGCTATTGCGACAAATTTAAATGTGAATAATTAGTGTTTTAGAAGACACAAAAAGGGTCAAACGTTTAAAACCCTAATAAATATCCACAAATAAAAGGAGTGATCAGCAATATGACCAAATACAAACGTTTAACCCTACCTGATAGATGCCACATCTGGGCAATGAAGCAACATAATTTTCCCAT
>Ga0209187_1001461_pt1 | contig 27252 bp, 28 predicted proteins | sample BantaG_FD_187430 | JGI IMG/M metagenome (GOLD analysis project Ga0209187, IMG submission 187430) | Marine algal microbial communities from Bantry Bay, Ireland - BantryBay_4 metaG (SPAdes) (version 2) | ecosystem: Host-associated > Algae > Red algae > Unclassified | place: Bantry Bay, Ireland...
ACCTCAAGCATCTCTCGTACTTCAAAAGCTCTCCGCATCCTCAAAGGTCCGTCGAAGTGGGGCGAACAGCTCCGCCGTTCGCCCCACAGCCCCCGCGAAGAAAGCGGCAAGCCCACCCGAACACCGCCAATCGACGTAACCACCTGAGGGAAAGTCGTAAATCGGAAACGCAAAGGGGCCTCGGACAAGCGTAGGCAAAAGCACAAGGGGCCAGTTCAACAACTGATAGCTCAGAGGCTCGTCCCTCGCTCAGAAGCTATCTTTGGGGTTCTGCCATATTTAGGTTGTGTATTAGTATCTGGAGAAGACCTCAAAAGGCATACTCATAATGCCAATATTACGGAAAGGGTTCAAGGTAAAATAAGCCTTAAAAACGAGAATCTTACCATCGGGAATTTCATCTAGTCGCATTCTAGTAGTCTTACCCCAATCCATCTTACCCCAAATCTCTTTGGCATCATCTGGCAAATCAATTGTAATTAAATCACCTTGCTTAAGTTCAGCCACAATTTTTCCATCAATAACGACTTTGAGAGTTCGCATCATGCCGTAATAGCCTTTTTGACGCTCTATCCGAATTTGTTTCATTAGTTGAGTTGTTTGCATCATATTGAGGTTTTAGTATTCTGTAGAATATTAACCTGTGACTATGTAGTTTTAGCAGAACGTTTGAGGATAGGCATCAGATACGCTGACGCCGAATGACTTTAGAACACCAGAAAAGCCCCATCGAAGCAAGCAAGCCTTCGAAAACTCTCGGCGCGTATCTGATTGTCTTACTCCGACTTGTTCTCCTTGGTTCGATCTTCAACTTTATCTCCTGTAAGTTTATAAATACGTTCAATCTGCTTCATTAACGCTCTACCAGAATCAACATCCGAAAAACCTAGAGCCCACATCGTCCATTCTTCTTCATCTGAGTGTCCCCGATACTTAAATCCGTGGTGCATCTTACCTCCAGCCCTGAAATAATACCAATCTCCTGGATCGAGCCTAGCCTGCCCTACGTGCATCTCTAACCAGAACTTCTTCGTATCTTCTGTATCATGCCTCAACCACACGCGCTTGACCGCGATGCGTTTAGCTGACGACTTCGAAACGAAATGCCCATCTACCACTTCAATTGATTCTTGCGCATCAGGAACTGGCACAAAAAGCCCCTCATCCGAAGCACTCGCCTGAAGCAAAGATCCGAAAAAGAGAACGACGATAAGGACACGCATTTTGAGGAGAGACCCTATGGCTACCGGTTGAGCCCGGCGTAGCACTTCAGGTCGATTGTTAATTGATTGAAAAGCGGTGCGCTTGGTTCAAATCGTGGGCTATCTCGACGAATTGAGACCTATCCAACATCCATTATTACTAAGAATGAAAACGAACTCAAGCGCACCTCAGACACTCTACCTCGGACTCGACGTCCATAAAGCAGAAACGGTCATCGCCATCCTCGAAAGTGATCGCGATGCCGAACCACGCCACTACGGATCGATCGCCACCACCCAGCACGCCCTCGAGCGAGTCATGCGTCGCATCGCCAAGAGCCAAAAGCGTCAACTCTCCGATCTCCACGTTTGCTACGAAGCGAGCGGATGCGGCTTCTGGATTGCTCGGCGACTTCTTCAAATGGGCGTTCGGTGCGAAGTCATCGCCCCCTCCTTGACGCCACCCACAACCGGGTCCTTGAGAACAACATCACCATCCCTCAAAGCTAATCATCACCACTCCACCTTCCTTTTTTCAAAACTCGGAGGCGAGACCCACCCGGCGTTCTTTGGGGGGGGCTTGCAAGAAGAAATCTTCCGTTGCCAAGTGTAAGTTTCCCCGTCAAGCGGACAGTTTTAAATTAGAGTATGGTGACGGGGTGAGGTTGTTGAGAGCTGGGTGAGGTTCTCGCAGGTCGTCGTGGGTGTGGCGCGGTTGGAAGCGTGATTCTCGGGCGGATAATATTCGTATCGATTTCTTTTGGCTTGATTAGGATTGTTGCAAATCGATTTCCCCGGGTTGAAATCTGGCGCTTTTTTCAGGAACTTTCAGCTCTTTTGTGACGCCTTGGGCTCGCTAAATTTGCAGAGTATGCTCTTTAGGGGATTTTTTAGACCGACTGATCGCTAGACCGTAGCAGGACGTCATTGATCTCCACTCCGGCGGGGGAGTTGAGGATGTGGAGGGCGGTGGCGGCGATGTCTTTTGGGGTGAGCATGTTGACTTCGGCGCGGGTTTTGGCGAGTTCGTGCTCGCGACCCTCGAAGTAGGTTTCGAGGAGGGGGGTGTCGACGAAGCCGGGTGAGATGGAGGAGATGCGGGTGGCGGATTTGGCGAGCTTGAGCTCGGCGCGGAGGGCATCGGTGATGGCGCGGACGGCGAACTTTGTGGCGGCGTAGAAGCCGCCGGTGGGTGGGACGCGGTGGCCGGAGAGGGAGGAGATGTTTAAAATGTGGCCGCCGTTTTTTGGGAAAATGTTGAGGGCGTGCTGGGAGCAGAGGCCGAGGGCGTTGACATTGACCTTCCACATGCGGTCCCACTGGGCGGGGTCGCCGGTGGTGATGGGGGAGTGGTAGGCGAGTCCGGCGTTGTTGATGAGGATATCGAGCGAGTCGAGGGTGGCGAAGGCGGTCTCGATCTCGGCGGGGACGGTGAGGTCACAGGGGAGGGGGGTGACCTCATTCGGGAGGTTTTCGATGGAGCGGCAGAGGCCGATGACTTCTGCTCCCTCGGCGAGGAGGGCTTGGGAGATCGCCTTTCCGATGCCGGAGGAGGCTCCGGTGATGAGGATTTTTTTTCCTGAAATCATGAGGGTTTATTCGTCGAGGGCGGCGCGGAGGTCATCGGCTGCGGAGTGGGCGCTTTCAGACGGTTCGTCGATGGTGAAGCCCTCGAACTTGTCTTCCTTCATCTCGGCAGGGGCTTCTTTTTCGCGGGGGCGGGTGGCGAGTGAGGCGACATCGGCGGGCGCTTCGATGGTGGTTTTTGTTTCCGCTGCTTCGAGGTTCTCGAACTTCCGGGCGGAGGGCAGGACGCGGGTTTCGAGGGAGGAGACGGCGGAGTTATAAGATTTCACTGAGGTGTCGAGCGAGCGGCCGACCTTTGAGAGGTGGCCTGAGAACGTGGCGAGTCGTTTGTGAAGCTCGCGGCCGACCTCGGAGATGAGGCGGGCATTTTCAGCGAGGGCTTCTTGGCGCCAGCCGTAGGAGACGGAGCGGAGGAGGGCGATGAGGGTGGTGGGGGTGGCGAGGATGACGTTCTGATCGACCCCTTGTTCTAGGAGGGTGGAGTCTTGGGTGAGGGCGGCGGAGAAGAAGGACTCGGAGGGGAGGAAGAGGACGACGAACTCGGGCGTGGGCTGGAACTGGGCTTGGTAATTCTTCGAAGCGAGCTGGCGAATGTGGGTCGAGACTTGGGCGGCGTGGCGCACGAGGTGGGCGGCGCGCTCGTCATCGCTCTCGGCCTCTAGGGCGTCGAGATAGGCGGCCATGGGGGTTTTGGAATCGACGATAATTTTTTTCCCGCCAGGGAGATTGACGATGAGGTCGGGGCGGAGGCGCTTGCCCTCGTCATCGCTGCCGGAGGTCTGGGTGGTGAAATCGCAGTGCTGCTGCATGCCTGCCATTTCCACGACGCGCTGGAGCTGCATCTCGCCCCACTGGCCACGGGCGGTGGGTTGGCGGAGGGCTTTGACGAGCTGGGAGGTTTCCTTTTGGAGGCCGAGTTGGGAGCTTTGGAGTTGGTGGACCTGCTCTCTGAGGGTGGCGTAGGCACCCTCCCGCGCTTTCTCGATCTCGCCGATGCGGCCCTGCATTTTATCGAGCGATTCGGCGACTGGTTTGACGAGGTGGGCGACGGCTTGTTCGCGCTTCTCGAGCTCACCCCGGGCTTGCTTTTGCTCGGTTTGGAAAGCTGATTTTGCGAGGTGGAGGAACTGTTGTTGGGAGAGCTTGAGTGAGTCGGAGGAGAGCGCTTTAAAGGTGTCGGTGAAGCGCGCCTCGACGGTGTTCAGGAGGTCGGTCGTTTCGAGGTGGCGGGTCTGCTGGGCCTGGACCTGGTGCTCGAGTTCACCTTGGCGCTTGAGAAGGATGGACTCTGCGTGGCGAAGGTCGCTGATCTCGTCCCTGAGCGCTGCTTCGGTGGCTTCGAGGTCGATGATGGCCTTCGATGACGCCTTTTCCCGCTCGCGGGCGGTGGCGCTGACCGAGCTAAGGCGGACCATGAGAATGAGGAAGGCGATGAGAAAGCCACCGACTGCGGCGGCGGCGATCAGGATGAAATCTTGGTCAGTAAGGGGGGCGGGCATGGCGAATCGACTCTTGCGGTTGATCTGTGAAGTGCTTTCTTAGCAGGAGATCGGCGCAAGGCAAAGGCTAGGCACGGTCACCTACTACCAAACCAATACTACCATGTCTCATTCACTTCCAGACCTCGGCTACGCGCATGACGCGCTCGAACCCCATATTGATTCACGCACGATGGAGATCCATCACGGCAAGCACCACAATGCTTACGTGACGAAGCTCAATGAAGCGCTTGAAGGAAAGCCCGAACTCGCATCCCTCTCGCTCACCGAGCTTCAGGCGAAGATCGCTGACACGCCTGCGCTTAGGAATAATGGCGGGGGTCACTATAACCACAGCTTGTTTTGGAAGGTTATCGCCCCCGGTGGTGCGAGTGCTCCTGCTGGCGAATTGGCGGAAAAGATCGATGCCGCCTTTGGCTCCTTTGATCAGTTCAAGGAGGAATTTGCTAATGCGGGCGCGACCCGCTTTGGATCCGGTTGGGCTTGGCTGGGCTTGAAGTCCGATGGTGAGCTAGGCGTCTGCTCGACTGCCAATCAAGATAATCCGCTTATGGGTGAAGCGGCTGGCGCTTGCGGCTGCACTCCGATTCTCGGACTCGATGTCTGGGAGCACGCTTATTACCTGAACTACCAGAACCGCCGCCCTGATTATATCTCGGCCTTCTGGAACGTGGTGAATTGGGACGCTGTGGCGGCGAACTACGAGGCCGCCAAGTAAAAGCCACCTTTTTTTCAAACGCCCTTGGGAGATTTCCCAAGGGCGTTTTTTTGGGAACTTCGGCGGCGGAAGGAGATTTAGCTAAGAGGATGATGAGAAACTAGGGCCGCAGAGTGACTTCAGCATTTGCCGGACCCTAAAAAAGATGTTACCTAGTAAGCCATGAAGCTTCCTACCATGCTCCTCTGTTTCTCCGCGCTTTTTGCCAAGGCTGAACTCCCGATCATGACCGAGGAAGAGGGCTGGCTGGGCTACTTCGTAGCTTGGGACGATAAGCTCTTCGACTATGGCTTTGGAGATGATGGCAAAGCCATCATGCACATTATGAAGGGGAAGGAGCGTATGGGTCATATTGATTTCACAGTGCGCTTTCGGATCCAAGAGAAGGGCGGCGAAAAGTGGTTCAGCCGCCGGCTGATTTCCCCAGGCGGACTTGTCTCGGATAGTCCCGCCGGCCTTAATCCGTCAAAACCCGTTAAGGTCATCTTCACCGACCTTGCCGAGACTAAAGTCGAATTTATGATGACGAAGTCTCGCGGGAGGATTGTGATTAAACCCACCATTTTAGAGAAGAAAACCGAGAATCCCGTCAGAATCGTCATTGAAATGAAAGTTCCTAACTTTTTCCGCCACATCGATGACCTTGATGAAAAGGAGATGAAAAAGCTGATGCGCTCAGATGTCTTTTCCGCAATTCGGGCTTCGGACGGGAAGAAGGTCAAAGCAAAGTTTTACGAGGAAGATATCGACCTCTTAGGTGAGGATTATCTCAAGGAGGGGGCTCTTGAGATCGACTTCCGCTCGAAGAAGATGGCAAGTAAGTCGATCGTCATTGGGCAAGGGGGCGAGGAGGTTGGAGTGCTTGAGATCGAGCCTTCCAAGCCTTTCTACAAAGGGATGAAGGTCCTCTGGATAGCTGACACGGACAAGCTCGGGGAGAAAGACTGCTATGTGACCTTCGGGGTGGAGTAAACGGCCGCCGCTTCAGTTTCTAGGCGCCCGAGTGTTGCTAAAGACCGGGGTGTAGTTAGCCTCGGGGCGAACTCGGAAGAGCTCTTTAGCTGGGGAGATTGAAGTCTCGAATGTGTAATTGCTCTGAGTTGGAACGAGATCTGTAAATCCTACGAAATCTTCCCACATCTTATTGGTGAGATTGAACTTCTGAATATCGTAGCGATTTGCTTGGGTGGTATCGAAAGTGATGACGAAATCGCTACCAGAAAAACTCGGAACAGGTGTCGGGGTAATGATGGTGGGAGTAAGGGCAAAGTTATCGATAAAAGGGGACCAAATGCTTTCGCTCGTCTCGGTGGGATAGAAACGGATTCCGACTTCAACGACATCAGCCAAAACCTCGGGGGTGATCTCGGCGGTGACATAGAGCTGCGAGGCGACGTCGAAAATGAACCAATCCTGATCAAATGCCGCGTAGAGTGTGACCCAATCGGTGGGTGTTGAAGGAAAAGCCGAGCCTGAATAATCCTGAGAGTAATAGGTGACCGGCTGCCCGCTCTCGGTTGAGATTAAGGTGATATCAGTCGATAAAAGGAGGTCGGGATTGGTGATGAGAACGTCTACCTCGATGCCTGCGACTCCAGCAGCGGCGAAGTCGCCGTAGAAGGCCCCGTCAGCTGCGAATTCATCAGCGAAAAACCAGAGTGCCTGATTGTAGTAGGTCGGGGAACCCTCTGGCGGATTGGGATCGGCGGCAAAGTTAGCCCCGATGAAGGGATTGGCATCGGCCCCGGCCGCTGAGTCGTCGAGCCAGCTTGGAAAATACGTTTCTTGATCGGCAAAGTCATACAATGCCCAGCTCGTCGCACTGGTCTCGGAAGGAAAGGTTTCCCAAGCCCCAGGCGTCACCGCATGAAGTGAGAGGGGGGCAAAGAAGGCGAAATTTTTCCACATGTTCATAAGGTAAGACGCGTAGTGAACTAAGTCTATTCAAGTTTCTTTTAAGCGCCTTACGCTACCTATTCTCTAGGACGATCTGCAGATGAGCGCGCGTGAGCTGGCCCATCGTCTCGCAGTTCTTGAAGGCTTGGGTGCCGTAGCGCTCGGCCATCGATTCTCGCAGAGAAATAACGTGTTCGAGCGGCGAAAGGGTCTCCTTTTCCATCACCCTGAGAAGTCGGAGCAAGCGGCTCCGCTCGACCTTAGCGCGGCGTGACATCTGCGAATGCTCCTCGGCGCGGTATTGCAGAATATTTTGATCGTTCAAGTGGCTCCGCACGAGTTCTTCGACTGGATGATTATCGGGAAAAAGATGCGCGCGATAGACTCCGAGGTTCCCTTCATAACTTTGCTGATCGAAATCGATAGGACGGACCCGATACTGCACCTCCTCGAAGTCGGGGGTGATATCGACGACGTAGTTCACCGTGCGCATGTCGCCGAGGAGACGGAGGAAGCAGCGCTCTCCAAATTTAACAAATTCTTTTGCGACGCGCACCTGATTAAGATCCTCATTGCCGAGGTAATCGCGGATAAAGACATCGCCCGGAACTCCTGCGATATGTTCTTCGATCAGGGTGTTACCATTGACGAGATAATTCATCCGGTTCGGTGAGAGGGTGTGTTCAAGCTCGAGCCCGAAGAGGCGCGAGGCATCGGCGTGCTTTACGTAGTAGTAATCTGAGTTGCCATTGAAGAGGTTCGTGATCCTGATGCGGAAAGGGCGTGAATTTCCGAACTCGCCAAAGTCGATCCGCTCGACGGTGAGATGCTCCGTCATTGAAAGATCTCCTCCGATTTTAAGCATCGCGTAGATTCCAGTGAGCTTCGGTCTCAGATCGGCCATTACTTCCTGAGGATACATCACCTCAAGCCATAGGGTTTCTTCCCCGGCGGGATTTTCATAAGGGATTGATCCGGTGAATCGTAAGAGGTCATCGTAAACGAGCGGGACTTCCGACTTCCGACCCGTGTTTGCGAGATACTCCCGCATGGCTTCAGAGACGGGATAGAAAGTTTTTCGGCGGGAGATCACCACGTGAGAGTGGCTCAAAAGTCAGCAGTGGTCGAGCACTTGCGGAAGTGGAAGAAGAAGTGAAGATGCCGCAAGAGGAGGAAAAAATTCTGCTTCTTCAGCCTTTTCTGAGCTTGAGAATCAGCAAGCAGCGATCGAGGCCTGGCCCTGCTGAGCTAGCCCTCCTCGTGCCGCTCGATCCAGTGGAGCTGGCCGATTCCTTTCGTCGAGAATTTGTTCCAATAACGTTTTTCTAACGGCTTGGTAATTTTCTCCCGTTCGTCATCGCTCAGAGCGAGGTAGCTCTTTTCGCCCATCTCACGCAGGACGTCGCGCTCCGCGAGCCGGATCATCAGTTCTTCCCAGAATGAGGCGTCGCGAAACTCCTCGAGACAGTCTTGATAAAAAGCTTCCCGTTGAAAGGCTTCCGTGACTCGATTCTTTTGGCGCTTAGGATCGAACTCGATCATAGCGCCCATCCCTTGGTGCTTCGCACTTTCTAAGATCTTGCTTTCGAGATTCTCGAAACGGACGAATCCGACATGTTCTTTATCGTGCGGATTCAGGTTCGCGACCTCGGTGGCAAGGCTCACCATCTCGACCAAAGTGGCGAGTTCTTCTGTAGAAAGACGGAGGTGCATGAGGAGGAAAGAGCGGGGGCGGAGAGAAGCACCGAAAATTGCGTGAGACAAGTGCGCAAATCGCTTGATCCTCTCAAAAAAATCACTATATCTCTCTCAGACACCAACGTCTGTGAGCGGGATTAGCTCAGTTGGTAGAGCGACTCGTTTACACCGAGTATGTCGGCGGTTCGAGTCCGTCATCCCGTACCACTTTTCTTATTTTGTTAGGGATTGAGCCCTCCGGGGGTGAAAAAGGTAACATTGTGGCAACATTCAGTGACTGCCAGTAAGGTTTTAAACAAACTCATCGCTTAGCCATTTTTTCGAGAACAGCCTCCAACCCCTCGGCACTAAGCAAGCCTTGTGAATACCAGTCCCTTGCTAGAGCGATCTCTAGCGGCCCCACGTTATCGCTCTTCTCTCTGTTAGCACTCTCGGCAAGGAACTAGAGGTTGAAGAGAGAGTTACGAAGTTCGGGAACGATGGCGACTGGCAAGATATGGTCCACCTCGCAATCTTGAGCCTCAAATTTTCCTTGCTGAATTATGGTAGCTCGGCCCCGTCTCAAATTGGCTAGTCCTCCCTCATTCAAGCTCCCTAGGTCTTCCAGAGTTTGAAGCGCATCCAGTAGTGACTTTTTCTGTGCCGCGAGCCTTACCGGATTACTGGAAGCGGGGAGTCCATGCGCCTGATCAACTACAGCTTCAATCTGATGGCCATTCCGTTTGGCTTCACGCAACCAATACGAAATCTTGCAGAGTCTTTGGTCGGCCGCTCTGTCACCAGCTAGAGCGTTCAATTTTTGGGGATCTACGAGGGAGCTTTGCAACATCGTGCTAGCCTGTCCACTGACAAGACCCTCCCCCCGCCTATAAAGGAGAGTCTCATTGGAGGTCCTATGCCCCCCCGATGTGGGGGGCCGCCCTTCCGATTCTGGAGGATTGCGAGTCATCTACAGGTAAACGCTCACACAAACGGGCAGTGTTTTACGGAATCGACTCCTTATTTTTTTTGGAGTGGAAATTCTGCCAAGGAAAGGAGTCAGGCAAAAACCATGGCGGCTTGAATCCGCCTGTCAGTCCTGCTAGTTTCGTCTGCGATGGACAACGATCGGTCAGAGCCTATGCAAAGGCCTCCAGAAACAACGGAACCCTCTCCTGCGAAGCAGAGGAGCGGGGACTTCTTTCGAGAGCGAAAGGACGAGCCGGATTCACCTTGGCGAAAGGAAGCGCTAAAGAGACCTGACGTTTACCTCAAAATTCTAGAATCCCTAACGAGCAAGCGGTAGGTCTGGCGGCGTGATAAAGTAATGAAACAGGAGCTATACAATCGCTTTCGGAAAGCCGTGATTCAAGAGCTAGAAAGCCAACATCAGGCGGTAGGATGTGAACTGCGAATTGACTTCATGGACGCTCGCGAAGTCGTGATCAACGAGATGGTGAAAGCCGCGCCTGAGCATCAAAAGGAAGAATTGGTAGCGGTCCTAAGCCCTTTGAGGTGGGAAGATTTATATGTTGATCTGCCTCTGCAATTCGTCTGTGCCGACGACGATCTTTAATCAGGAAAATGAATAACAACGAAAAACCGAAGTGGGAGCAGAGCATCGAATCAGACCCGTCTATCCGACTTATCAAGGTGGCTGGATCAAAGAGTTCGAGAAGCTGAGTGAGACCGAGTCATCCTCATTGCCGCCGATGACAAAGGAGGAGATCTTGGAGCAGATGCTTGAGGCAGCAAAGGAAGTTCAGCGAAGGTCCGCGTAGATTTCAAGGCCCGCCAATTTTAATGCCGATATGAGCCAAGAGAGAACGATACAGGAGGTGATGGACGAGATAGCCGCTCAGACTGTAAGCTTCTCCGTCAGGCGGACAGTTTTAAATTAGAGTATTGAGATGGGGTAAGGTTGTTGAGAGATGCGTGAGGTCTCTCTTCGTTGTAGCTGATCATCCACTTCTAAGAGAGATCGCGGACGGCTTCGAGGTCATCAAACAGGTGAGCATCGAGGACTTCGGTGCGGAAGGGGCGAGATGGCGGAGATGTGGTGGTGGAGTTCGAGGGCGGCTTGCAGGTAGGTCCTCCCGCGCGCACCGCAGCCTATGGCCTAGAAAGAGGGGGAGGTTTTCATTGAGGAAGGTGGGGCGCTAGGGCGGTCTGTAGCGCTTTGATCCAGCGTCGTTTTCCTGCTTCGCTGAGGTGGACCTCGTCCCCGAGGTGGTAGGTGGGTTTGAGGTGGCCCCCGGGGTCGGCCAAGGCGGGGCCGGGGTCGAGAAAGGTGATGCGGCGTTCACGCTGCGCGAGCGCTGCGAGATCTCGGTTAAGCTTAGTGATGCGATCCGGCGGGCCCGGGAGCCAGCGCGGAGAGATCTTTTTTCCGACTGGGAGGATGGCGTTTAGAATGATGGGGACGTCTGGCGGAAGAGCGGCGATAATTTTTGCAAACTGAGATAGGATTTCTTCGTTCGAGCGGTGGCGCAGGTCGTTAAACCCGATGGCAAGGACGATGGCGGCGGCGTGGTCTAGGGAGGGGTAGCTTGGAATTCTAAGGAGGACGCCGTGGGTGGTGTCATTGCCAATGCCGTAGTTGACCGAGGGGCTCGCGACGGCCTCAGTATGGAGAGCTTGGAGGTGGCTATCACCGATGAAGACGATCGTTCCAGCGGAGACGAGAGGGTCGATGCTCCGGTGGTAGTTCACCATGCGGTGGTAGTGCTCGGTGAGCTCGGGCTCGAGGCGGGCACTTAATCTGGCGAGGAAGTCGCTTTTCCAGAGGATGAGGGCTAGGGCGAGGTGGAGGCCGATGAGGTAGAGGATGATGAGCGACTTTTTCATTTTCCTGCGCGAGATTAGCATGTTTTTGGAAAAATCTTCTTCTCTTTCCCCGGTCGATCTGGTGGGGGAATGCGGAACTCTTGGGAACGGTAGCGCTACCTTTTCGGCTTCTCGAAGATCGTATCGCCGACTCCTTTACGCGGTTTTGTAAAGGGCGAGATTTTCCATTTTGAGTCGGTAAAAAGTCCGGTGCCGCGGAATTGGAAGAGGCCTTTGAAGGGTGTGAGCGGGATGGCGATGACGCCGAGGAGGCCGCGGGCATTAACGCGGATAGTGAGGTCCATTCGCTTAGTCGCGAGGTCGATCCAGCCATCGCCAGTGAGAACGAGGCTTGATGATTCGGCCACGATGTCCTCGCTTTGCCAGACTCCATTTTTGACGATGAAGCTCGCCGAGGCATCCTTTGCCCGTTCATAACCGGCTCGCTTATCGCCTAGGATTCCCGCCATGAGCGGTGAGAGGGGACCGAGGACCGGAAGCGAGACGAGGTTTCCTTTTTGCAGTCCGACGGCACCCCGAGCATTAAAATTTCTGATGTTCCCGCCGCCACCGGAGAAGGAAACTTTTCCCGCAAGGGTGCCTCGCTCGACGTCATCGAATTGATAGACCTTGGAAAGTTCTGGGAAGGAGATGCGATCGAACTTCATCTGGCCTTGATAGCGCGTCATGTCTTTCCCGATTTGCACGGTGACTCTCCCTCCTGCGACTCCGTCCAAAGTGGCAAAGGCAAGGCGGTCAATCTCCAGATTCATCCCGCGCATGGTGACGTCCGCCTGCATCTGGGTGGTGGGCAGGAGCTGTCCTAGGAAGGGGTAGTCAGTCTGACCTGAGGTGCGGATGATGACGCTGAAGGCGGTATCTTGAGGGCGCTCAGTGTTTCCGGTGAAGGCGCCGTTGAGCGTGAGGGTGGGAGGTTCGTGGAATTGGTAGTTCTCCGCGAGATGCTTGGCGGCCTTTGGAGTGAAGGCTCGCACGAGAGGCGAAGGCCAAAACCTTCCTCTGAGATTGCTTACGGTGGTGATTTTTGTCTTACGGTTAATATTGATGCGGTCTGTGAAGATCGGGCTGGAGGTGCTTCCACCGGGGCGCTTTCGGACGGCTTCATTGTCATCATTGAGAATTGCTTCGACTTGCGAGAATTCGATTTTCTCGGCCGTGATTTCGAAGAGCGAGCGCAGCTGGTGCAGCGAGATATCGCGGTAGTCCACTGCGGTGCTGTGGACTTTCCCTTTGGCCGACCATTCCTTCATGTTGCTCCGCTTCATGCGTCCTTCCACCTCGAGCGCGAGCACCGATTGATCCTGGAAGCTGAAGCGCGAGAGCAGTTTATCGGTGAAGCTGTCCTCGACGATGACGGGGGAGAAGGCGCTGAGCGGGAGATTTGAGAGGAGCCGGTAGCGGATGTCCTCGCCTTTCATGAGGAAGTCGCCGGTGATGGCCCCTTTTTCGTGTTCCATCTTGAGCCCTTGGAGGAAGAGGTCGCCATCATGCCAGGAGAATTCGCTGGTGAGGCTGGAGTAGGATGTTTTAAAAAAGCGGAAGGGACCGAGGAAGGCCTGACCCATTGCTTTGACCGAGACCGAGCCATCGTCTCTCTGGGAAATGGTGCCCTCGACCTGAATTTCGGGCGCTTCCTTCTGCTTCAGCTTCGTCATGACATCGATGCCGAAGCAGGACTTTAGAAAATCTTTGATGCGGAGGCTGGAGGTGAGGTCAAAACGACCACTTTTTTTAAGAAGATCCCAGTCGGCCTGACCTTCGGCCTCGCCGGTGTCGTCCGCGAGCATGATGCGGTCGATGGTGACGAGTTGAGAGCGGAGGTCTCCGCTGAGAGAAAAGGTGCCGAGCGAATAGTCGTTCCGGACGAGGTCATTCGCCTCGAGGGCGAACTCGGTGTGGATATTCCCGGGATCGGCAAGGTCTCCCCGGAGGACGAAGGAGAGTTCGGGCGGGGCGTTTGCGGGGATCTTCCAACGCTCTAGCTCGGTGAGGATTGCGCGGAGGATGTGGTCGCTGCGGCCGCGCTCCTCGGGGGCTTTGAAGGCATCAAGATCGGGCAGCTTGAGATCTGCGGTGAGCTTGATTTTTACCCCCTCGATCATGCCTGTGGCATCTCGGACGCGGATGCGCTGGTCGGCCTGCACGAAGATGGTGGCGTCGATTTGATCGGCCTCGAGGGCCTCATCGCCCTCCTGCATCGGGAGCGCCGTTTTACCACCGATGATTTTGATATCACGCAGCTCGAAGGTGCCGCGGATGGCGAGCGACTTATCGATATCGATCGCGATGTAATCCGCCGTCATGACCGGGTAGGGGTCGTCGGGCTGGGCAAAAAATTCCGTATCGGTGGCGATGAGGCCGCGGCGGGGGCTGAAGCGTAGTGAGTCGAACTCGATTTGCAGGCCGCGCTCTTTCAGCTCTGTGCGGACCCATGCGCCATACTTTCCCGGGAAGCCAATTTGATTGAGATAGATGATGCCGCCCAGCAGGCCGATGACCGCGAGCACCAGAACGGTGATGATAAGGGTTCGTAAAAATCGGAAGAGGGCGGCCACGCGTGGGAAGAATAGCTCGAACCGGCCGAAGAATCAAGGCACCGGAGTTTGTTCCAGCGCGGAGATCAGCAGGCTTCCGGGATCCGGGGCTTCCTCGGTGAGAAGGCGGTGACGCAGCACGTGGGGAAAGACGGTCTGCACGTGATCTGGAAGGACTGCGTTTTGTCCGTCGAGCATCGCGGTGGCCTGCGCGGCGCGCTGGAGAGCGAGGGTCGCGCGTGTCGAGACCGCGTGATCATTTCCGAGGGTGGTGCGGATAGCTTGGCAGAGGCTTAAGAGGTAGCGCTGTAGGGTGTCTGATACGGGGAGAGCCGCGGTGGCGTCTTGAAGATTTCTGAGCGTGTCGAGATTTAAAATGGCGTCACCTTTTTCAAGATCAGCCTGCTCGCTGTGGAAGCGAAGGATGGCGAGTTGGGTGGCATCGTCTGGCAGGCCCATGGGGATCGAGAGGAGGAAGCGGTCGAGCTGCGGTTCGGGGAGGGGGAAGGTCCCGGTGGAGGAACTATCATTCTGCGTCGCCACCACCATGAAGGGGTCGGGCAGCGGACGTGTCTCGCCATCGATCGTGACTTGGCGCTCGTTCATCGCTTCGAGGAGTGAGGACTGGGTGCGGGGCGAGGCCCGGTTGATTTCGTCAGCGAGGAGGAGATTTGCGAAAACTGGGCCCGCGATGAAGTTGAACTCGCCGGTCTGAGGCTGGCAGAGATTATAGCCGAGGATGTCTGAGGGGAGGAGATCGGGGGTGAATTGGACGCGCTTGAACTCGCCGCTTAGAGAGGTTGCGAGTTTCTGGGCGAGGGTCGTCTTTCCTATTCCAGGTGGCCCGGTGACGAGGGCGTGGCCTTTTGCAAGCAGGGCGGTGAGCAGAAGATCGACCGCTTCAGCTGAGCCGAGCACGGTGCCGAGAAGAGCGTCCCGGAGGGAGGAGATGGGAGATGACATCGTTATTGGCGAAGCAGAAATTCAGAGTAGGGCTCTTCGGAGGCGATGACTTGACGGACCTTGAGGAGCGGGACGCGGTCCTCCCCGACGTCCTCGAAGACTAAGGTCCCGCTCGCTTTGACCCAGCTATCATTCGGTGGTTCGGCGCTCGGAGTCTCGAACTCCAGCGGGATTCCTACGATCGACATATCGGCCGCGCAGCAGCTGATGATGGAGCGGTAGATCCGGCGGCGTAGTCCGGATTCGTTATTGACCTTTTCCTCTACGAGGCGGCCCTCAAGCTCTACCGGAAGTCCGTCGAAGATTCCCTCCACCTCACGATCACCCGCGACATAATAAGCGGTCACGAGCGAGAGTTGGAATTCGCCATCGAGATTCCGCGGCACCCTTTTCTCGAGATCCTCCCGGGTGAATGGGGGCGCGTCGGCTGGAGCGGTAAGATTCGGAGTTTCGTAGAGGCCCTTCTTCGCGATTCCGATGGCTGAAAGGCGATCCTCGGTGAAGTGAAGCGCCCCGATAAGCGGCAGAAGGGTCAGGGCATAAGTGATTCCCGGGCCGTGGCCATCGTGCTCGTGCGAGCAATCGGCGCAGTCGTCATGAGAATGGTGCGGGCCGTGATTTTGCCCGTGATCGTGATCGCAGTCGTCGTCATGATCGTGCCCGCAGGAATCCTCGGAGGTGGGATTGATGAGAGAAAAGAGACCTAGAATGACGATCCCGATCCCGCCGATGAGAAGCAGGATGTGAAAGTCGGGCGCGAGATACTTCTTCATCCGCATCGAGCTATAGAAGTAGAGGAGGACCCCTCCCCAGGTGGTCGCCAGGAGGCCGAAAAGTCTTGTGTGGAGCGCAGTCACGGAGCCACCTCCTTTTCACTGCCCCAATAGGATTCCATAAACGAATCGTAGGATCCGAGTCCGTGCTCGAAGGCGAGCGAGAGCCCCCAGGTGGCGGCGAAGAGTCCGAGGAAGAGGAAGAAGATGAACTTCCAGCGGAAGACCGTTGAGTAGAGAAAGATGAGCTTTGCATCCATCATCGGGCCGAAGACCATGAAGGCGAGTTTCGGCGCATACTTGAAGTTCCCGATGTTCGCCGCGATGAAGGCGTCCGAGGTCGAGCAAAGGCTCAGGATAAAGGCGAGCACCATCATCGCCGGGGTAGCGGCCAAGGAATTGTCAGCGAGATTTTTCCAAAAGTCGGAAGTGGGATCGATCACCGTGGTCTTCAGAAGAGCCGTCAAGATCACCCCGATCGTGAAATAGAGGCCGACGTCCATGAAATCCCGCAGTGAATTGTTCATCGCCGTTTTTAGATTCCTCGGATGATGATGCTCGTTGCCACTCTCGATCGCCGAGGGTTTCAGAAAGTGCTGATGCGCGATCCGGGCCATCACGAGCCCGACTGCTACGGCGATAAGCCAGCCCATGGCGAGGCGCGACCCCGCGATGGCGTAGGAATTATTAAAGGCCTTATAAGTGCTGATCGCCGTTACCGGATTAAAAATGGGAGCTGCGAGCATGTAAGTCAGCGCGCAGGAAACCGGGAGCCCATTTTTCACTAAGCGCCGGATGACGGGGACGACGGCGCACTCGCAGACCGGAAAGACCGCGCCGAGAAGGCCGCTTACGAAAATTGCCAAGGTGCGATTTTTGGGAAGGAAGCGCTCGAAGGCATTGCGTGGGAGGTAGGTTCCTAGAAACCCACTCACGATCGTCCCCATGAATATGAAAGGGAGGCCCTCCAGAAAGATCGCCAGGAACTCAAAGGAGCCATCCTGAAGCTGGGCTTCGCGCAATTCCGTCACGGGAGAAGTGAACCGTGAAATAGCACAGAAGCAAACCTGCATTCTGAGAAATTCGCGTTGAAGGGACTTAGGAAGGTCAAGGCAGGGGTCTGCGAAGGAGGCCAAAGCGCTTTTCCATGGTTATGAGGAGTCAGTGGCTAGCATCGATGGGGAAGGAGTTCAGATTTCGAGAATACCGAATTTTGGATTAGAAGAGGATGAAAACGACTAGTTCATTTGAGCGATCGCCTTCTTGGCTCTCTCTGAGACTTCGGACTTTGGAGCTTGCTTGAGGGAGGACATGAAGAGTTTTTTTGCTTCGTCTTTTTTGCCAGCATCGCGAGCGATTAATCCGGCGTGATACTGCACCGTGGGATATTTTACACCGATTGCGAGGACGCGTGCCATCTGCTCCTCGGCTTCCTTGAATTTGCCGTTAGCATGGAGGGCGAGGGCATAGGCGTGGAGGGTGCGGTAGTCTTCACGATTTGCCATTTCGATCTTAGCGATGCGGAGGGCTTCCTCTGGGTTCTTGGCTTCTTCGACGTAGTATTCGGTCAGCTCCCGGTTGGCATTATCGACGCTTGTAGATTCGGTTAAGGCATCTTTTTCAAATGAGGCGAAGGCTTGATCGGCCTCCTCGTCCTTCCCGGCGCGACGCATCGCCTTAGCGAGGTAGTAGAGATTTTCCGGGTGCGAGGCGGTGGCGTAATGCCTGCGGTGAAGCTCGAGCGCAGCTTCTTCATTACCGAGCGCAGTCTTGACCTCAGCGAGATTGAAGAGGGCGTAGTGATAGTCAGGGAAGAGCTTGAGAGCTTCGTTATGAGCTCCTTCCGCCGGCTGAAGCTCATTTTTTAAAAGGTAAAGGTGGCCGATGTGGGTCAGGAGCCAAGCGCGGTCTTCTCTGTCCGCAGTGCGGGTGCGATTAAAGGCTCTTTTCATGAGCTCGATGGCACCATCGAAGTCACCAAAGTGCTCGCGCAGATAAGCGGCGCGAGTGAGTCCGGGAGCGCCGCCGGGGTCCATATCGAGAGCCCATTGCGCGGCTGTTTCTGCTTCGGAATAATTACCGGTTTCAATGGCGGCATCAGTCTGCATCGCGTGCACCGTGGGGTCGTCCCCGGCACGCTTGGCAAGTTCGCGCGTGATGGTGAGGGCCTTCTGAAATTCGTGTTGGCCAAGTAGGATCCAAGCCTCTGCTTTAAGCGCGGGAAAGTTATTGGGCTCCAGCTTGAGCGCCTTCTCGACTTGGGCCATGCCCTTTGAGTAGAAATCGCCGTTGGCAGTTTCACGTGCGCGCGCGGCATAGGCCATTGCGAGCGGGGCATAAGCGTCGGCCCGCTCGGGATGATCGGCGACTACCTTGCGCGCGGCTTCGATTTTGATTTCAGCCGGGGTGGCATTTTTTTCTGCGAGAAGAGGGAAGGTGGCGAGGCAGCAGAGAGCCGCCAATGGTAGAGAAAAAGATTTCATAATTAGAAAGATGGGGTGGGAAGATTGGGATGGGTGGAAAAAATTGGGGGAGGCACCAAAGCACCTCCCCCAAAATCATCACTATTACATGCAAAAGCGGTGATGAACCGATTCTTAACTAGTCGCGGCCGCTTGGAGCGCTGCCGAGGTAGGGGAATGAAGTGCGGTAGGCGGTGTCGTTTGAGTTCACCCCGTCACCGAGCATATCATTGACCCCGGCGGTGAAGTAGTCACCGTCATCTGCTGGCGTTCCTCCGGCGAGGACGCCACCGACGACGACGCGGAGGGCGATATCAGTGACATCGTCAAAAAGGCGGCGTCCGTTAGGAAAACCAGCACTGTCACCTGCGATGAAGCCGAGTCGGCTCGAGTTTGCGACGGGGGTTGCGGGGATCGAGACATTCAGGCGGAGGAGGTCAGCGATCGGACCCGGGTTATTGCTGTTTGCAGCAATGGGCGGAATATACTGCACCAGTGGGAAGAGGTCGGTGCGGGGTGGTGCTGGAATGCCGAGAGCACCGCCATAAAGCGCATTTGCAACGCGGGCGATAACAGGATCGGTAACGAAGTCAGCGAACTGGCCATCGTTCACTGGCTGGTCCATGCTGAACTTATTTTTCATCCCGGTTCCGATGATGAGCTCGTTGATAAGGGGATTACCCATGCGCTGAATCTGGCGGAAGGTGCCGGAGCTGCGCGCATCGAAGGGAGCGCGGCGGACGGTAACGCGGGGGCGGGAAGTGGTAGCCCAAATCCCGAGGGTGTCGGTGATTTCCGCCCCGCCCGTGGTAGCTGCGAGAACCGAAAGAGGAACCTCTAGCGCGATGGCATTAACGGCGAAGCCGGCGACGTAGTCTGGAGCGTAACTCGTGGACGCTGCATCTTCACCAGCGGTGAGGACGCCTGGAACGCCGCTGGCTCCGGTGCGGAGATTGATGGTGTCGAAAGCAGCTCCAAGATCGATCCAGAAAGGATCGTCAACGGTGCCAGCGAAGGAGGAAATTCCAGAGGTGAGACCGGTATAGGTTCCTGCTGAAAAGAGAGCTTCGTAATCCATCGTGCGAGGGCCGACGTTTGCGGGAACCGCGTTGAGAGGGCCGCCGCCTACGATTGAGGTCTCACCGGTGCTTGTCACCATTGTGATGGTGTAGCTCTGAAGCTGGCCAAGGCCCGCATCAGAGAAGTCATCGATGCGGTCTGGAACGACCGGGCTACCAACGGTGCTCGCGCCCGCCGAGTTCGGCGGAGAGTTTGCTGGCGCACTGGCCCCACCGGCGATTCCAGCCATGGTGGTGAAGACATTCGGTAGCCGCTGCTCGGTGGTGAAGCGGACTTGGAAAGTGATGTCGGCGAGGGCGTCATTATTATTATCCACCTTGAGTTCGTAACTAATGTCGTCATCGAAGGGGAAGTAGTTGGGACCATTTCCGGGCTCCAGCAGGGGATCGACACACATGATGAGAGTGACGGAATTGGGATCGTTAGTGGCGTCCGCGTCGCCATCATAACTTCTGAAAGCGAAGACATCAGTGATGTCCGCCTTATGGTCGAGAGCGGTGATGGGAGCTTCCCGGTGGTTCGCTGCCATCGCCTGACCGGCAATGAGCGGGATACTGCTGACTAAGGCCGCAGCTGTCTTGGTGTAGTTTTTGTTCATAATTTGATTATTTTAAGTGAGACGTCTGGAAAATGGTCTAGAGGGATCTTTCGATTCGGAAAAATTGCTTTGCTCCGAGCGAAGCGATATCGAACTCGACCCGCCCGACCCCTTGGGAGTCCGTTGTGGTGGAGCCGCTGATTGGAGTAATCAGGGTGGAAAAGTTACCTCGGAGATCGGGCGAACTTTTTAAGGAGTGAGACGTCATCGGGGCTGCCGTGAAATCGATGTAAAAGGTCGTGCTATCAAGTAGCCCTGAGTCGCGGACGATGATGGGTGAAGGAGCCACGGTCTCGCTAAGCTGGAGGGTTACCGCTCCGAGAGAGGCTACGATTCCAGCAGCACTAGCGTCATTTCCCCCGTCGATGACGGTATCAAAATCGACGATGAAATTGGTGACCGGCGCGAAGTTCGAGGCGGTATCTTCCTTCTTGATTCCCCCGGGTGCGACAAAGGAGAGTAAAGAAGCGACACGTTCCCCACCAGAGCTGATGTCGATGAGGGTATCGACTCCGCCATTCGAACTCCCTTGCACCGTGGCCTCGCTCAGTGAGAGGGTGGCACCATTTGCAAAGACGCCCGAAACCCGGAAAGAAAAGCGGAGCTGAAAAAAATCTTCCGCAGTGGCCCCATCCATCACCTCGACCCGAAAGCCGGGGGTCCCGGCATCGGTGATCGGGATGAGATCAATGAAGTCGGTAAAAAACTCGCTCGCGCCCTCTTGGAGCGGGAGCAGTTGAAATTCTGAAAAGTGGGCTTCACCGATGGTGACGCTCTCAGTCAACTCGAGGTATTGCGAGAGGGATCCTGCAAAGGCGGGATCCTGCGCTGAGGCCTGGCCAAGCCACCCGCACAGCAGCGCGGCGAATCCACACGCCCGCACGGTGCGGGAGGGAGTCGGGAGCGAGAGAGTCAGCGAACTCATGGGCCAGAACTGGACGGGTGAGCTTTTTTAAACTACGCGCAGCGGCGGCGGACCGTCAGGGCGAACAGGGCAAGGCTGCTAAGAAGGACTGAGCTGGGCTCAGGAATTGCCTCCCGGGTGATCGAGTTGACGGTGAAGGAGACGCCCGGGTCGATCGTTTCAAAATCGAAGATCACCGAATCGATCGAGCCAAAATCGATGTCTGCATTTGTGAAAACGACATCGTCAAAGGAAAAAGAATAGAGTCCGGCAGTCGTCAAATCTCCCAGCGCGGCTTGCGCGAAGCTGCCATCGGCATCGATAATATTGAGTCGGAGATCGAGACCGCCGCCAACGATGCTTCCGAAATCAATTTGGAAAAAATCCCAATTCGTTTCGAAATCGAGATTGCCAAGGCCGGCCGACCCCACCCCGTCATAGCCGAGATTGACTGTTCCGAATGCATCCGTCGTATTGGAATTGAAAGCGAGAATGACCGCGCCATTTGCCCCGATGGTGCCGGGTCCTGCAGGCGCGTTAATCGAGGCGGTGATCGATCCGAGATCTGCGGTGAGAGTGACATCGCGCTCAGTTCCCAAGATATTGCCGGGGTTCCCGACTTGGGTTGAGGTGACTGTGTTGACGTTCGCATTGAGCGAAAAGCCACCATCGCTGATGAAATCAATATGATTGGCATGGGCGGTAGCGGCTGCTGCGAGTGAGAAAGAGAGGAAGCGGGAGATCATAGTAGTCTGTCGTGCGGTGGTTGTTCAGAAGCGGAAATAACGAGCTTATGTGAGTCACATCTGGAGCAAGTCACATCAAGCAACGGTTTCGATGGCATTGCGGATGCACTAGAATTCTCTTTTCTAAAAATGCGCGGATATTGGTGGCGAAAGCTCGCCTGCTGAGGTCTGCCCGTGCCCCTTCCGGCCACAGAAAAAACTTGCCGTGAGGGAGTTCATCCACCACGGATCAGAGATGAAGAAGTCCGCTGCAGCTCGCGAAACGCGATCATTCCCGGTGAAGTTTTGGGCTGCTATCCTCGCAATTTGCCTCCTCGTCGGGGTGCTTATTAGAGTGACTTCGGACAAGGCTGAGGATGGTGAAAAAAAGGTCAGAAAATCCCCCTCGCGGATCGACCTGCCGGGGCCAGCCAGAAAGCCCGAAGCCCGTATTTTTTCAGCATCCCGAACAGCTGCGAGCGGGGAGGAAGTAGCTGCTCCAAGTGATGAGAGCCTACTCGATGAAGTCACCGAACTCATTGCGCGTGAGGGTCCTGCTGGCGCTGCCGATACCGTGCGGGAGCGCTATCGGGCCCGGCCCGCTCTTCAGCGCCGAGCGGTGGAACTGGCTACTCAAAGATGGGCCGAGATGAGCCCTCAAGAGTCGTGGAGATGGATTGCTGATCATCTTGTCGAGAACGACTCCGCCAGTTCTGAAGACGAGAAAACCGAGCTCTGGAGATCGGCGGTCAGCGGCTACATCGGAGGGGCGGTGACGAGCGATCCCGAGGGCGCCGCCGGGGCCGCTGAGCTTCTTGAAGTTCCCGGGCGTCCCGAGGGCGATTCGCCGGGTGACGCCGTCTCTGGGAATGACGAAGTCCCCAGAACATTTGCGGGCGATCCCGGGAGGCCAGCTGATCCCGATTTTCTCACTCCTGAGCGGCATTAGGCTAAGTGAGGCATCGCCTTTGTCTGACTTCACACAGGCAGGCGCTCTCGGTCCTTAGGATCTCCGGCGGCGAGCGAGGAGGGGAAGAATGGTGAGGAGAAAAAGAGAAGTCACCCCTGGCTCGGGGACGATGGTGGCTCCGATGATGCTGAGGTGCTCAGACGATCCACTGTCTCCGAAGTCATCGTCCCCCACCACGAGGAGCATCGAGGCGACATTGCTGGTGCCGCTGAAGCCGACGAAGGAGGTCTGATCATCGCCCCAGCGGTTCAGGGTGTTATTTGACCCGGTGCTCCCAGTGTCATCAGTCTCGGTATAGGCTGAGGATCCATTGACGACGCCCGAGTAAACGAGATTTTGCTGGCCGACCATCGTTCCTGCGGAGTTGAAGAGGCGGACTTCGCCGAGGGTCGCGCTTGAGCGTGACTCCAGATCACCGATGAAGATGCCGAAGTTCTTAACGGGTTGGGAGAAGTCGATGAGGAAGGCATTGAGCGGGGGACTCGAGCTGCCGGAGCCTTCCGTAATTCCGATATGGCTCAAAATATTGGAGGGGATGGGGGCGCTATCTTGCAGGGAGCCGCTGGAGGGATTGAGCTTGGCGGAGCGACTGGTATGGAGGGTTCCTTGATCGGTATCACCGGATGCGGTATTATGGAGGGAGATTGTGAGGGTGAGCCCGGTGGAAAAGGCGGAGGATGTGGTTGTCAAAACTCCGCTTCCTGTCGGCACCGCGCTTTGAAAAATGTCCGGTGTTTCGAAGGCTGAGGAGGGGGCTCCGCTGGCGAGCGAGGCGGCCACGCGCCAAGCGTCGTCGAGGTCATCGGCGGCCGCGCGGCCGGTGTTGTTATTGCCGTCTGCGACGTCGCCCGTCCAGGTGATGGTGGTGATGGCGGCGAGTGGGGCGGTGAGGAGAAGACTGAGAGATAGGAAACGGCTGAGAGATTTCATGGCGACAGAAGTAATTCAAGGTTCTGGGATTCCTTAACTTATCTAAAGGATCAGTCAACAGCGAGCGGAAACTTTTCATCTGCGGCATGGATCACGCTCATGGCGCGCGGGCGAGCCCGTTGGGGAGTGCTTACGCGGCTAATCGAGATTAAAGTCCCAGACGTATTGCTGGCCGGCGGCGAAGGTTTTGCTGCCTGTTTGCGTCTTCGTTCTTTCGGCGGTGGCGGCCCACTTGTAGGTTCCTGGGGGGAGTGAGATGGTCCGCTTCGCGCGCGCGGGCACGGAGATCATCTGTGTCTCCGGTCCCCGGGCTCCTACCATGATATCGCGTGCGCTGAGATTACGGACCGTGATGAGGGCTTTGAGCTTGGGGAGCGGACTGATGGTATCGATTTTGGCCCGCGCTGCCGCCTGCTCAGGGGTAAGAGGGGGTTCCGAGGCACAGCTGGCGAAGAGAAGGGGTAGTGCGAGAGCAAAAGAAAAAAGAGAGCGCATCGCGGGAAGGCTACCGTAAAAATGCCAAGGCCGGAATCTCAAAGTCGCGCCACCTATGCGCAGAGCTCGACTACGAGGCGGTGCAGCACCATGCGGTGATCTTGGCCCGTTGTCACGAGTGCCTGATCGGCGTGGAGGCAGCTCTCGAGCCCGCGCTGCAGCTGGGGCAGGGTGAAGCCTCTTGCTCCCTTGGCGGCCATTTTCAGTCCCCAGGTGTTAATGCCGCCGTCTTTCTTTTTCGGGAGGACGGCGAGAATCCCTTTAGGCGCGCGGTTGATGGAGCCGTAGGGTTCGGTAAGCTTGGCGAAGAAGAGGTTCCGCACGGTGGGAATGATGGCCGCTTTCACGAGCGCGATGGCGCTTTCATTCTTTGTGAGCTGCTGGTCGATGAGCTCGATGGCGCGGGTCGGTCGCCGGGCTTCGATGGCGCGGGAGATCTCCCAGATGACGCCTTTTCGGCTGAGCGGGACCATTTTCTGGACATCTGCGAGAGTGACCTCGCGGCGTTCTTTTCCTAAAAAGAGGTCCAGTTTTTCAAGTTCGTTGGTGATTTGGCGGGTTTCCTCCCCGGCGAGCTGGACGAAGAGATCGAGCGCCTCAGAGGAGAAAGTGAGCCCCCGATCCCGCGCGCCCCGCTCGACGAGAACGGCGACTTGGTCCTCCCAGCCATCTCGTGACACGTCGATCTTATCGTAGGAGTGGATCTCTGCATTCGCTTTCAGCCATTTGTAAAAGGCGCGGCGCTTATCGAGCCCGGTCGCGCTGAGGAGAAAGATGACCTCATCGGGCAGGCCCGCCTTCAGGATATCGAGGATCCCCTCCACGCCGGATTTCGCACGCTCGGCCTCTCCGGTGCGGTCGCTCCCCATGAAGGTGGCTCCCTTCAGCCAGACGACCTTGGCCCCGCCGAAGAATCCGATTGTCTGGAGCCCCTCGATGGCGCGGCTGGCGAGCTCGAAGGCATGCTCGGCGTGATCCGCGGCCCCTTCGATGATTTCATTTGTAAACTCATCGCTCCCCGGAGGTTTGATTTTCTCGAAGAGCTTGGTGGCTTCCTCCGAGACCTTGCCCTCATCAGAACCGGTGACGACGTAAACTGGCATGGCGAAGTTCTAGTGGCGGGGCGGATGAGCGGCAAGCATGAGCTTCATGCGAAGCTGTCAACAACGTCACCCGGAAAGGGGTTTCATTCGGGCGTGGGGCCAGCTTCACTGGACACAAGTCGTTGATCGCGCGACGATTGCCCAAAGCGACCCATCTTATCCAACCAACTAAATAAATGAAAAAATTAACTACGATAATTCTTTGCGCATCGGTAAGTGCAGCAAGTGCAGCGACAGTGGCGTCCGATTCATTCACCTATCCTGACGGTGCCCTAGTCCCGAATGGTGGATGGCAAAATCACAGCGGAACTGCCGGAACTCTGTTAGTTTTGGGGGGGGGCGTCCAAATTTCACAAGATAGCGGATTGGAGGATGCTAATCTGGGATTTGGTGCTACCTACACCACGGGAACTGTATCGGCCTCCTTTGAGATCTCTGTTGCAGCTTCGGGCGGCATAACAGGAACTGACTTTGAATACTTTACCCACTTTATGGAAAGCGGATCTAGTTTCATTGGACGGACAGATGTTGTGGCCCCAACGGGTGCGGGTGATTTTACTCTCGGAATTGCTTCCTTCTCATCGACCGCCGAAGCGACGCTCCCGACTGATTTCAGTTTCGGGACCATTGTTCCTGTTACGATTTCTTTCAATCTTGATACCGGTTTGGCTAGTTTAACAGCCGGAGGTAATACCGTTTCATCGACAACTGTAGCACTGGGAGAGACTGTCAACCAATTGGGCCTCCGCCAGTCGAACTCTAGCTCTGATGAGTTGATTTCCTTCGATAATTTGGTGCTCGATTACGAGCCGATCCCAGAGCCGTCAAGTGCTCTTCTCGGGTCGATGGCACTCCTTGGCCTTCTTCGCCGTAAGCGTTAGTCTTGCTGAGATTGACTTTTCAAAGAGCGGTTCCTTGGGGAGCCGCTTTTTTTTGTGGGGGTTGGGGGCGGGGAGTTCGGCTGAAGGCTACACTACGAACTGGGGGCTTGGTTGGGGGCGGGGAGTTCGGCTGAAGGCTACACTACGAACTGGCCTATGCTACGGGCTGGCTGCTTGGTTCTAGGGGGTGGGCACGAAAAAACCCGGAGCCGGAGGGTTTCCGGGGCCGGGTTTTTGGGTGGTTGTGGGAGTTACTCTTTCGGCTTGAGTGAGTCAGCAGCAGACTGGGCTGCGTCAGCGGCTTTGGCCTTGGCAGCATCGACCGCATTACCGGCAGCGGCTTTGGCAGAATCAGCAGCGCCAGAGGCGGCTTCGGTAGCTTTTGCTTTGGCCTTTTCGATCTGCTCGTTAGCGGAATCTTTTGCGGCTTCAACTTTTTCAGCAGCGTTGCTTTTAACTCCCTCGACGGCGTCGGTGGTGGACTGCTTCACTTCTTCGATCTTTTCAGCAGCGGATGCCTTGGCTTCTTCGATCTTTCCTACGGCAGCTTCCTTGGTGGCGTTCATCTTTTCAGCGGCGTCCTCTTGAGCGGACTCGATGGTGGAGACGGCATTGTCCTTGGCAGCTTCGACTGTCTCGGTAGCCTTTTCGGTAGCGTTAGCGATGGCGGAGGTTCCGTCAGCTGCAGCATCTTGAGCTGAGTCAGCGGCGGCGGTAGCGGATTCCTTAGCGGAGTTGGCAGCTTCAGAAGCTGCGTCCTTCGCAGAATTAGCGGCGTCATTTGCTTTGTCACAGGAAGTGAAGAAGAAAAGGCCGGAGGATAAGATGGCGATAGTTTTCAGTTTCATTGTCTAGTTTTTTGGATTTACTTTCGGGGGAGAGGGCTGCGCAATGCGCATCCCGCTTCGCCTCCCTAATCGCTAGATGCTGACTTGTCTAGCATTAGCTTACGAGAAAATGGTTCAATGTCCTACGTGTTTTGAGTATTTCGAGGCCTCGGAAGTTGCTCCTGAGGATTATGGCAGCAGCATGGATTACGATTGTGAGGTCTGCTGTCGGCCGCTTTTGTTAGTGGTGGAGGGGGATGGGAGCATTCATGCTCAGGGGCTTGATGAGTGAGAAGGTGCTAGCGCCTTTTGGACCAGCAGATGTCTGGAATTTCAGCAACTCGCTGGTTGAGGGGAATAAAGACGCGGTCCTCGGGTTCTGGGCGGATGACTTGGCCTCCGGTGAAGGAGCCGAAGGAGGGGAGGGTGAGGGTGGTTCCGGCGAGATGGAAGCAGGCTGAGCGGAGGGTGCTGCGGGGGCCGTCTTTAATCCGAATCGCGGGGTGGAGGTGGCCGCAGATGGAAAGGCGGTCTGGCGAGGCGTGGGCGGGGTCGTGGATGATTTCGATCTCGCCTAGGGA
>Ga0209187_1001463_pt1 | contig 27200 bp, 33 predicted proteins | sample BantaG_FD_187430 | JGI IMG/M metagenome (GOLD analysis project Ga0209187, IMG submission 187430) | Marine algal microbial communities from Bantry Bay, Ireland - BantryBay_4 metaG (SPAdes) (version 2) | ecosystem: Host-associated > Algae > Red algae > Unclassified | place: Bantry Bay, Ireland...
TACACCTGGTTTGTGTGCATTATATTTGTACCTCAGTTGGAAACTTCTGCGCGAACAATCTTCATTGAGACACAGCCAACGTTGAGTGCCGTTTTCGCTGCAACCATTTTTGCATATGTGTGTACCGGAGCAGTCAGGGCATGTTATTTCTTGATAATGAACCATAGATTTTTTGCAAAGATAATCAAAATCAACGGATTTCAGACACTACCCGGAAATGACCACTTTATTAGGAGACTCAAATATTTGATAATCGTTTTCTACTGCCTTATAAAGTGCCGAATCTCTGACAAAATGGACGATTATATTGGTATCAATCAAATAAGTCATCACAACATTTTAACGAGTTCTTCTGCCGATAATTCATCTTTGAACAGCTCACGTAACGGTAGCAAATCTTCTTTTTCAACGGCATATTTTTCAAGGAAATGCTTCATAAACTCTGCATGTTCTTCATCGTTCATTTTCAAAGGGGATTTGTCGAACTTCGGTTCTTTTTCAGCTTCCACCAAGTCCACGATTTCACGTAAAAAATCCTTATCTTCTTTGAATAGTTGGAGTATCAAAGCCTTCAAAGTAGCCTTATCAATCGTCGTGGTCGTTGTGGTGACGGTAGCGGTATTGGTTGCTGTTGCGGTATCTACACTCATAAAACTGTTTTATTTTGGTTCTTTGACAAATCCAGTGAAATGAATAATAATTTGGGCGTATCCCCCTCCTTACCAGTCGGGGGTCGGGCTATCCGGCACTCTCTCCACTCTCGCTATCGCTCCGTTACGTTCAAACAACACCTACTATCCCTTACGCGAGAAACGAGCAACCACTGAATTTGTCAAAGAACCTTTATTTTTCTTCAAAAATACATAAAAAATGGGAGAATTGCCAACTCGTAACCCATTCATTGCTCCACCCATTCCAAGCCAAAAAAGTGTTGCAAGTGGTCAAAATCCTTATCCGTAGTGACGAGTGTGGCGCGGAGTACATAGGCGGTAGCGGCAATCCAAACGTCGTTTTTGCCCATGTTTCGGGCAGTCATGCCTTGTGGGAGGGAGAGCGTTGGGTGCTTGCTTTGGCTGTATGCGTCGATGTCGGCGTAGGCTTCGTGAATATCAGGGTAGGAAATGAGAATTGGGTCTGTTGATTGGAGAAACGCTTCGAGTCGATTGATTTTCTTTGCGCCCCACTTGTTTCGTTTAGCAATTGATAACAACTCACCTATGGTCACTTCTGAAATTAAAATGAGATGTTCTCCCGTTAAGAGGTTCAGATTATCGTTAATGGTTTCAAATAATGGGCTGTTTCTGACAAAGTTAATGGCAATATTGGTGTCCAGTAAGTAGGTTTTCATTTATATCATTTTAACGAGTTCTTCAGCAGGCAGTTCATCTTTCCAGAGTTCCTGCAATTCTTCGATGGTTTCCTTTGTCAATCCACGATGTTTTTTACGAATATGCTTCATAAACTCCGCATGTTCCTCGTCATTCATCTCTAAAGGCGATTTGTCAAATTTCGGTTCTTTTTCAGCTTCCACCAAGTCCGCGATTTCACGCAAAAAATCCTTGTCTTCTTTGAATAGTTGGAGTATCAAAGCCTTCAAAGTAGCCTTATCAATCATCGTAGTCGTTGTGGTGACGGTAGCGGTATTGGTTGCTGTTGCGGTATCTACACTCATAAAATTGTTTTATTTTGGTTCTTTGACAAATCCAGTGAAATGAATAATAATTTGGGCGTATCCCCCTCCTTACCAGTCGGGGGTCGGGCTATCCGGCACTCTCTCCACTCTCGCTATCGCTCCGTTACGTTCAAACAACACCTACTATCCCTTACGCGAGAAACGAGCAACCACTGAATTTGTCAAAGAACCTTTATTTTTCTTCAAAAATACACAAAAAATGGGAGAATTGCCAACTCGTAACCCATTCATTGCTCCACCCATTCCAAGCCAAAGAAGCGTTGCAAGTGGTCGAAATCCTTATCCGTAGTGACGAGTGTGGCGCGGAGTACGTAAGCGGTAGCGGCAATCCAAACATCGTTTTTGCCCATGTTTCGGGCAGTCATGCCTTGTGGGAGGGAGAGCGTCGGGTGCTTGCTTTGGCTGTATGCGTCGATGTCGGCGTAGGCTTCGTGGATGCCTTCGGTGGAGATAAAGATAGGCAGTGCTTTTTCCAGTATCAGTTCCAATCGCTCCAATTTTCTCCCACCCCAACGATTTCGTTTAGCAAGAGATTGTACCTCACCAATCGAAACTTCGGATATATTGGTGAGATTCTGAGGTGAAAAAAGGTCATACTGACGGTCTATTTTGTCGTAAATTGGAGACATCCTTACAAAATGTACCAGCACATTGGTGTCAATAAGGTAGTTCATTTTTACAACATTTTAACGAGTTCTTCGGCAGGTAGTTCGTCTTTCCAAAGTTCTTGCAATTCCTCTATCACTTCTTTTTTCAAACCGTGTTTGCGTTTAATTTCCTTCATAAACTCCGCATGTTCCTCATCATTCATATCCTGTGGCAACTTCTTTTTCTTAGGTGTTGCTTCTGCCTGAAAAAGTGATACTATTTTATGCAAAAATTCTTTATCCTCCTCAAATAGTTGGATAATCAAAGCCTTCAAAGTAGCCTTATCAATCGTCGTGGTGGTCGTGGTGACGGTAGCGGTATTGGTATTGGTTGCTGTTGCGGTATCTACACTCATAAAATTGTTTTATTTTTCTTCAAAAATAAGGAAAAAATGGGAGAATTGCCAACTCGTAACCCATTCATTGCTCCACCCACTCCAAGCTAAAGAAGTGTTGCAAGTGGTCAAAATCCTTATCCGTAGTGATGAGTGTGGCGCGGAGTATGTAAGCGGTAGCGGCAATCCAAAGGTCATTTTTGCCCATGTTTCGGGCGGTCATGCCTTGTGGGAGGGAGAGCGTTGGGTGCTTGCTTTGGCTGTATGCGTCAATGGTGGCGTAGGCGCGGTAGATGTCGGGGTATGAAATTGGAATCAATGTCAGTGTATCAAGTAAAGTTTGCATTCGTTCAGTTTTATTGTTGCCCCACCTATTTCTCTGGGAGATAGACAATATTTCACCCATGCTTACTTCCGAAAAATAAACGTCTAAATTATTGGAAAATAGAGGTATGCTCTTTTCTAATCGCTCATAAGTCATTGATGCTCTGACGAAATGAACGATGATATTGGTGCCAATCAAGTAGGTCATTATAACATTTTTACAAGTTCCTCGGCAGGAGGTGCATCTTTGAAAAGTTCGCGAAGCGGTAATAAGTCCGACATTTTATTAGCATATTTTCGTCTCGTATATTTCATAAACTCAGCATGTTCCTCGTCATTCATATCTAAAGGCGATTTGTCGAACTCCAGCTCTTTTTCAGCTTCTACCAAGTCCGCAATTTCACGTAAAAAATCCTTGTCTTCTTTGAATAATTGGATAATCAAAGCCTTCAAAGTAGCCTTATCAATCGTCGTCGTAGTTGTGGTGACGGTAGCGGTATTACTTGCTGTTGCGGTATCTACACTCATAAAATTGTTTTATTTTTATCCAAAAATAAGGAAAAAATGGGAGAATTGCCAACTCGTACTCGTTTATTGTTCGACCCATTCCAAGCCAAAGAAGTGTTGCAAGTGGTCGAAATCCTTATCCGTGGTGACGAGTGTGGCGCGGAGTATGTAAGCGGTAGCGGCAATCCAAAGGTCATTTTTGCCCATGTTTCGGGCGGTCATGCCTTGCGGGAGGGAGAGCGTGGGGTGCTTGCTTTGGCTGTATGCGTCAATGTCGGCGTAGGCTTCATGAATATCAGGGTAGGAAATGGGAATTGGGTCTGTTGATTGGAGAAACGCCTCAAGTCGGTTAATTTTCTTTGCGCCCCACTTGTTTCGTTTAACAATTGATAATAGCTCGCCTATGCTAACTTCTGAAATTAAAATGAGATGTTCTCCCGTCAAGAGGTTCAGATTATCGTTAATGGTCTCAAATAATGGGCTGTTTCTGACAAAATTAATCGCAATATTGGTGTCCAGTAAGTAGGTTTTCATTTATATCATTTTAACGAGTTCTTCGGCAGGTAATTCATCCTTCCAAAGTTCCTGTAATTCTTTGATATTTTCCTTAGTGAATCCACGATGTTTTTGGCGAACATGCTTCATAAACTCCGCATGTTCCTCGTCATTCATATCTAAAGGCGATTTGTCGAATGTCGGTTCATCTTCATCTTCAAAGAGTTCTTCCAAGGGTTCTAAATCTTCCCATTTAATAGCGTACTTTTTCTTCACATATTTCATAAACTCCGCATGTTCCTCATCGTTCATCTTCAAGGGAGATTTCTCAAATTTTGGTTCATCTTCGCCATTCACATCCTGTGGCAACTTCTTTTTTTGAGGCTGTTCTTCTGCCTGAAAAAGCGACACTATTTTATGCAGAAATGCTTTATCCTCTTCAAATAATTGGATAATCCCAGATTTTAATGCCTGTTGGTCAATCGTATTTACACTCATAAAAATTAATGTTGACTATTTTATTATCCAAAAATAAGGAAAAAATGGGAGAATTGCCAACTCGTACTCGTTTATTGTTCGACCCATTCCAAGCCGAAGAAGTGTTGCAAGTGGTCGAAATCCTTATCCGTAGTGACGAGTGTGGCGCGGAGTACGTAAGCGGTAGCGGCAATCCAAAGGTCATTTTTGCCCATGTTTCGGGCAGTCATGCTTTGTGGGAGGGAGAGCGTTGGGTGCTTGCTTTGACTGTATGCGTCGATGTCGGCGTAGGCTTCGTGGATGCCTTCCGAAGATATTGGAGTGATTTTGAGCGTGGATAAAAAATCTTCAAGTCGTTCTAATTTTCGTTGCCTCCAACGATTACGCTTTGCGAAAGATAAGATTTCACCTCTACTGACTTCCGAAAAATACAGTTTAGAAGAAGTAGAGAACAAACTCAACTTTGTATTCACCTTATCAAAAGTTGTTGATGCTCTGACATAGTGAACAACGATATTTGTGTCGAGAAGATATACCATTACAACATTTTAACGATTTCCTCCGCAGATAATTTTTCATCTTTGAATAATTCTTTCAAGGGTTCAAAATCTTCTAATTTATTCGCATACTTACGCTCCATTTCCTTCATAAATTCCGCATGTTCCTCATCATTCATATCCTGTGGCAACTTCTTTTTCTTGGGTGCTGCTTCTGCCTGAAAAAGTGATACTATTTTATGCAAAAATTCTTTATCCTCCTCAAATAATTGGATAATTGACGCCTTCAAAGTAGCCTTATCAATCGTCGTCGTGGTCGTGGTGACGGTAGCGGTATTGGTTGCTGTTGCGGTATCTACACTCATAAAATTGTTTTATTTTTCTTCAAAAATAAGGAAAAAATGGGAGAATTGCCAATGAAATCAAATATCTATTCCTGATGCAAGTTTGCGTTTGTTTTTGTATTTTTGTAAAAAATAAATCTAATGACAGTTGTAATCAAAAAATCAATGGATAGGGCAACTATCCAAAAAATTCTTTCCACATTTACGAAATCAAAAGGATTTGATGCAAAGAGGCATTGTGGCGTGATTCAGCTGAAAACCTCGCCGCTTGACATTCAAAAGCAAATGCGTGATGAGTGGGCATAGTATTTTGATCACAATAAATAAGAAATCGCATGACAGCACATAAAGATTTTACCAATTTACAACTTGAATTATTAGAAATGTTCGATTACGAATTGCCTGATAACCAGTTGAATGATATACGGGATATGCTGGTCAAATATTTTGCTGACAAAGCCTCTGATGAAATGGATAGGCTCTGGGAAGAAAATAATTGGAGCAATGAAACCATGAAGTCATGGGGAGAAGAACACATGCGAACGAAATATGAATAAACCCAAAATCGTACTTGATACCAATGTACTATTGATGTCGATTGGTCGAAAATCTGACTACCGACCTATATTTGATGCGCTGCTGGATGGTACAATCTGTTTAGTGATTACGAATGAAATATTGAGCGAATATGTTGAGATATTGGAGCGAAAAGCAAATATCCTCGTAGCGAGTAATATTGCAGAAATCCTTGTAAAATCGCGGCATGTAGAAAAAATAGCCGCAGGTTTTCGTTGGAATCTCATCACCGCCGACCCCGATGATAACAAATTCGTAGATTGTGCCGTCGCAGGAAATGTGAAGTATATCGTCTCAAAAGACAAGCATTTTTCTGTCCTCAAAAACATTCCTTTCCCGAAAGTCGATGTCCTGACTATTGATGAATTTATGGAAGAACTGGAAACGCTGAAATCGTCGGAAAACTTGCCGTAACCTAATTTCGACAATACGTAAAACGATTTCATCAATCGTCCTGCGAATGTACGTACACGACCGACAATGTCGATAGTGATGTGGTAGTTTTACGGCTTATTCGTAAAGGGGAGTTGGTGTGTCTTATCTATTCAAATTTGTATATTATCGTAAAATCACGTAAATTTACAAAAGTTGCAAACACGAATACATCTCAAATATGGATACACTAATGCTTAAAATACCTTCGGAAAAGAAGGATTTTTTTCTGGCGCTTATCAATGAATTGCCATTTGTGCAGCTTGAAGAAAGTTACACTGACAAAGAACAGCAAGCCTACGTCAATGCGATTTTGGAAAGCGAGAAAGATATTGAGGCAGGGCGAGTTACTACGCATGAAAACCTCAAAAAAGAAATCCACACATGGCGGAAGTGAGTTACGATATTGTCTGGACAGATACATCGAAGGAAGATTTGCGCCAAATCTATCAATTCCTCTGCGGTGTGATAGCCGAAGAACGTGCATTTTCTTTGGTGGAAAAACTCATATCCGAAGCCGACATCCTCACAAGTATGCCACTCATCGGACAAAGAGAACCCAAATTTGAAGGTTTGGAAAAGACGTACAGGCGATTGGTACGGGGCAATTACAAAATTGTCCATCATGTAGCTGGCGAAATCGTTTATATTAATCGCGTATTCCATACCAGCCAAGACCCTGAGAAGTTAACGATTGAATAAGGGAAGACGAAAAAAATAATCTACCCGTCTGAATTGTTCTTTTTCTTATATGTTTCACTAAATCTTCCTTACGTAGCTCGGCTATGCGCGTCAAATTTAGCCAAACATATAAAAAAAATAACTTCTTCATTTGGGGTAGATTATTTTCTTCCTCTTCCCTAACCACAAGGTAATATCTTTCTATAACACACGTAAAACGATTTTGTAAATCGTCCTGTGGCTTATGGCATCAGACTTTTGGGCGATGAGTTCAAAGGTCAATTCTCGACAAATCTTGGCGAGTGTCGTAAATACCGAGAATCTCAATAAACTCATCATTATCACGATAAAACATGACACACCTTTTCGTGATAACACATTTTCTGGCACCGCGATTTGAATGTTGGTATAGCGCAAATAAGCCCGGATTTTGACTAATCAGACGGATACAGCGTTCCAATTCTGAAACTACTTTTTTCAGTTCTCGTTTGCTATTGTGGTGGATAAGGTAAGCGATGAGCCTTTCGCATGTAGATTCGGCTACCACCGGTTCATACTACGGGTTTCATAAGTTGAATTTAGCTTTGATTCTATCCATGACGACTTCGTGTGGAGTCGTTTGTCCGGCATCGGCTTGGTCGAGCGATTTTTCGAGACTTTGGTGTTGTTCATCCGAAAGTTGCCAACCCGTGTCATTCAAATCTGCGTTCAAAGTTTCTTCTACTATATCCAACGTAGCTTCATTTTCTACTACCGCCAATCGCTGAATTAAGACCAATTTTCTTGCTTCTAATGTCATAATCGTAATTTTTGTACAAGATAATGGTTTTTTGTGAAACGTACAGCAATTTTATCAATCGCCCTGCGAATGTACGTACACGACCGACAATGCCGATAGTGATGTGGTAGTTTTATGGGTTATTCGTAAAAGGAAGTTATTGGGACAGAAGGAAACAAGGCTGTTGTCTGACATTTAGAAATGTCCGACAACTCACGCGCCCAACACAACGCAACTGAAAAATGAGAATAGAGCCTGTAATTTGCTTGCGAAAGGGCACCTAATCATGCTGAGGTACGGTAGAGGGCAAAGCGTAGATTTTTTTTATTTTGCTAAGTGGGTAAAACTTCGCTGGTAAGATATGAACTTTATCTGTTCGTCAGTTTTTAGACCCTAATGCACCCTTGGCTACTGAATTTCACCAAGGGGCAGTCCTAGACACCCCCATTTTTAAAAAAATTCTTAGTGGAGGTAAAGGGAATCGCTTCTTTATGGTCTCAACTCATTTGGTTGCCTTTGAGCACCATCTAATATTTTTGTAGATTTACCATCACATCTTTCAAATAATTCATTTCTCCATTCAATATTATTAATTATCTTTGATTCATCAAGTTCTTTTCCTATGAAATACCTTTTACCTTTATAGATAACACCAAATTTTTTGCCGTTAAATTTATTATACAATCCAACTAACTGTGGAGAACCACCGCATTCTAAATCTTTAATCTCTAATAACGTATGTGATAAGCATTGAAATAACGCTCTACTCGTTTTTCCGTTCATACCATTATAATACTCTAAATATCTTTCATAAAACTCATCTTTTCCAGTTCCTAAAATGATTACCTTATCTGATTTATCTGGTATTTCCTGTTCTTTTTTAGTCCAACCATTTTTAGATGTCCAAGTAAATATATTACATAAAAAATCTATTTCATTATCTCTGGCAATATGAATAATCTCTAACGAATCTCTCATCACACTTTCAGAAGGGTATTCAAGAAATTTCTTCTTCAACTCATTAAAAATTATTTCACTTCGTTTAAATCTAGACGCTTCACTTTCAAAAAGAATTTCATCGTCAGCCATATTCAATATCTGATTTAAAATAATTGTCGGATATAGCGTATCTCCACAATACCCTAATATGTCTGGTGTTTTTGTAAAAGCAAATGTTTTTTGGCTATAATCAAAATTAGTATTTTTATTCCAAGAAATTCGGCTGTCGCTTGCTATATAACAACTAGATATTTTCCTAGAATCTCTACCTACCCAACTTAACAATAATGTCATTTCGTAGTTTTTTAATTACCATTAGCCTTACGTCTTTAAGTTACAACAAATATACGAAAACCGCAACGCGAATTTACCTAAATTATTCTCCCCCAAACAAAATCCCCCAAACTTCGTTATCTTTGCATGCAAATAGATGCCACACAGCATGCAATTGCAAGTAACATGACAAAAGTAAGAACGAAATACACCTCCCCCCGCGCCCAGCAACTCGAACAAATCGCCCGCAAGCGCGTACTCGTACTCGATGGCGCGATGGGGACGATGATACAACAATACAAGCTCGAAGAAAAAGACTATCGCTCGGCGCGATTCGCTGATATAGAGCAAGATGTGCAAGGCAATAACGAACTATTGAGTCTCACGCAACCGCATGTGATAGAGGCGATTCACAAGGCCTACTTCGATGCCGGGGCAGACATCGTGGAGACCAATACCTTTGGGTCAAATGCCGTTTCGCAAGCCGATTACCACATGGAGGAATTGGTCTATGAAATGAACGTCGAATCGGCGCGTATTGCGCGAAAGGTAGCGGATGAATATACCGAAAAAACGCCCGACAAGCCCCGTTTTGTAGCGGGTGCGCTCGGTCCCACGCCCAAGACGGCTTCGCTTTCGCCCGATGTCAACGACCCCGGATTTCGTGCGATTTCGTTTGATGAATTGATGGAAGCCTACTACGAGCAAGTGCGCGGATTGGGCGAGGGCGGCGTGGATATTTTCTTGGTAGAAACGATATTTGATACGCTCAATTGCAAGGCGGCTTTATACGCTTTGGATAGGTATTTTGTAGAAACGGGAACGAAATATCCCGTCATGGTGTCGGGTACAATTACCGATGCCAGCGGACGTACTTTATCGGGTCAAACCGTCGAAGCCTTCCGAATATCTACCCAACACATAGACTTGTTTAGTATCGGCTTGAATTGCGCTTTGGGGGCTGCCGAAATGCGTCCTTATATACAGGAATTAGCCAAGATTTCCGATTGCTACGTCAGTGCTTATCCCAATGCAGGTTTGCCCAATGAGTTTGGCGAATACGACCAAACGCCCGTCGAAATGGCGATGTTTATAGAAGATTTTATCAAAAGCGGTTTTGTGAATATCGTCGGCGGATGCTGCGGTACTACGCCCGACCACATCCGCGAAATGACGGCTTGCATCAACGGCACTTCTACCCGACAAATCCCTGTTATCAAGTCACTTACGAGTTTGAGTGGTATGGAAGCATTACGCTTGCGACCCAATACCAACTTCGTCAATGTAGGCGAGCGCACCAACGTCACCGGCTCCCGAAAATTCGCCCGACTCATCAAAACGGGCGACCTTGCCGAAGCCCTTTCGGTGGCACGTCAGCAAGTCGATGGCGGCGCACAAATCATCGACGTAAACATGGATGAAGGCTTGCTGGATTCCAAAAAAGCGATGATTGATTTCCTCAATCTCATCGCTTCCGAACCCGACATTGCGAAGCTGCCGATAATGATTGATTCGTCCAAATTTGAGGTCATAGAAGCCGGGCTGAAATGTGTGCAAGGCAAGGCGATTGTCAACTCTATTTCGATGAAAGAAGGCGTGGAGTCCTTCGTTCATCAAGCCAAAATTTGCAAGCGATACGGCGCGGCGGTCGTCGTCATGGCATTCGACGAAGAAGGACAGGCGGACACCACTGAACGCAAGGTCGAAATCTGTCATCGCGCCTATAAAATACTGACGGAAGATGTCGGATTTGACCCCACAGATATTATTTTTGACCCTAATATATTCGCGGTAGCGACAGGCATTGAAGAACACAACGAATACGCGATAAATTTCATCGAAGCCACCCGACAAATCAAGCAACTCATGCCCGATGTGAAAGTCAGTGGCGGCGTGAGTAATATTTCCTTTTCTTTTCGGGGCAACAACCACGTCCGAGAGGCGATGCACTCGGCGTTTTTGTACCACGCTATCGCTGCCGGAATGGATATGGGCATCGTAAATGCCGGGATGATGGAGATTTACGAAGAAATCGAACCCAAGCTACGCGAACTCGTTGAGGATGTGCTGTTTAATCGCCGCGCCGATGCGACCGACCGCCTCACCGAATACGCCGAAACCGTAAAAGGCGAAGGCAAAAAACTCGTCAAAGACCTCAAGTGGCGCGAGACGACGGTGCAAAAACGCTTGTCTCATTCGCTGGTACGCGGCATTACAGATTACATTGTTGAAGATACGGAAGAGGCTCGCCTTCAATACGATAGACCGCTTGAAGTCATCGAAGGACCACTCATGGATGGCATGGGTATCGTGGGTGATTTGTTTGGAGAAGGGAAAATGTTTTTACCGCAAGTCGTCAAATCGGCGCGAGTGATGAAAAAAGCTGTGGCGCATCTTACGCCTTTTATTGAGGAGGAAAAAGCGGGTAGTGCGGCGAGTTCAAAAGGTAAAATTCTGATGGCAACCGTCAAGGGCGATGTGCATGATATTGGTAAAAATATCGTTGGTGTCGTGCTGGGTTGCAACAACTACGACATTATAGATATGGGCGTGATGGTACGCGCCGAAAAAATACTCGACACCGCCCAAGCCGAAGGTGTGGACATGATTGGATTGAGTGGATTGATAACGCCTTCGTTGGATGAAATGGTCGGCGTAGCAAAAGAAATGGAACGACGCGGCATGACGATTCCGCTACTCATCGGCGGCGCGACGACCTCCAAAACGCATACCGCCGTCAAGATTGCGCCGCAATACTCACACGCAGCCGTACACGTACTCGATGCCTCGCGTAGCGTGACCGTCGCAGGGTCGCTTTTGGGTGATAAAAAGGCGGATTATATGGGTGGAATTGATACCGAATACGCCCGCATCCGCGAGAATCGAAAAGGACGAGTATCGAATAAAAAATACCTCAAAATACAAGACGCACGCAAAAATAAAATCAGTTTGGATTGGGAAAATTACACGCCACCCAAACCGACTTTTTTAGGTACAAAAACCTTTGAAAATTACGACCTCGCTGAATTGGCAGAATATATCGATTGGACACCCTTTTTCCAAACTTGGCAATTGCACGGCAAATATCCCGCGATTTTTGAGGATAAAATTGTCGGTGTAGAAGCCAAGAAATTATTTGATGATGCACAGGCGATGTTGAAAAAAATCATCGACGAAAAATGGCTGACTGCCAATGCCATTGTCGGATTTTTTCCCGTCAACAGTATCAACGATGACGACCTCGAACTCTACACCAACGATGACCGCAAAGAAGTCCGCGCCCTACTGCATCACCTCCGCCAACAAGCCCAAAAAGCACCCGGTCAAGCCAACAATTGCCTCACCGATTTTATCGCCCCCAAATCCTCCGGCAAGGCAGACTACATCGGCGGATTTGCCGTCACCACAGGCAAGGGCATAGAGGCACACGTCAAAGCCTTCGAGGATGCCCACGACGACTATAACGCCATTCTCCTCAAAGCCCTCGCCGACCGCCTCGCCGAAGCCTTCGCAGAGCGTATGCACGAGCGCGTCCGCAAAGAGTTCTGGGCTTACGCATCCGACGAATCGTTTGACAATCAATCGCTTATCACCGAAAAATATATCGGCATCCGCCCCGCCCCCGGCTACCCCGCCTGCCCGGAACATACCGAAAAACGCACCTTATTTTCCCTAATGAATATCGAAAAAGAAACAGGCATTTCCCTCACAGAATCCTGCGCGATGTACCCCGCATCTTCGGTAAGTGGCTGGTATTTTTCGCATCCCGATTCCAAGTATTTCACCACAGGAAAGCTGCAACAAGACCAAGTGAAAAGCTACGCCGAACGTAAGAATATGCGATTGGAGGAAGCGGAGAAGTGGTTGGGGAGTGTGTTGGGGTATGACGTTTGATTTTAATGGTTAATGGTGAACGATTAATGGTTAATTTTTTGACGTGAAAATGAACGTAAATTTTAGTATTTAAAAAGTAAAACGTCGCCCAAAAAACAACCGTCATACCGTCTCAATCCAAACGAGCGTATCTGTTCCTTCTCGGCAAAATGTCGAACACGTAGAGAAAATTCATGAATTTTCTCTACATGTTCAGAACGATGCAAATATTTAAGCATTGTATTAGGGCGCATCCCTACGGGTCGGGCTATCCGGCACTCTCTCCGCTTCGCTACGTTCAAACAACACCTCCTATCCCTTGCGCGGCTAACGCTCAAAGTTCCGAAATCATAATTTTTATTTGGATAATTCTGATATATAGTTTATTTTTGTGAGTTTTATATTCTACAAGTTCAAAATTTAATAAATAACATATTATGCCGACTAATCTATTTAATGACATTGATATTGGAGCCTTCATTCAGAAGGAAAGACATTCTTTAGAGAAGAAAATTTCGAATTATGAGGATTCTAAAATTTCTTCGATGGCTTTAAATATAGACGATGAAATAGATACACTAATTTCTTCTTGTAATTTGAATGTTCCAAAATTTAAAAAGGACCAATTAAAAAGGTCTATCGTTAATAGACCAAGATTCTCACCCTCCCAACAACGTGAAGTACAACACGAAGCTATTGTCTATACCTTACCATTCGAGGGTAATCCAAAGATTTTTAAGTGTGCACCTACGGACTCTAATGGAATCCCGATAGAAGTTTTCATTTTAAATCCAAAATCACTGTCAATTGAATTGACTACTACATATGGTGAAATAACTGGGAATGATAGTGCTATATCAGAATTAGACTCACGTTTATTAAAAAAAATCGAAATTATAGAAAGTATTTTGACTGATTTGAGCAAAAATTTAAATGGATACTTACATGGATTAAGAATAAACCTGAAGGCCTATGTACATAAATTAGAAGAAAAAATTAAAGAAAAAGAGGCATTTCAAATTCAGAAAAAAAATAGTGAGAGCAAACCAAATCCATTCAAATAGAATGTCAAAAAATCAGAAGATGTGAGGCTATACATCAAAAGCAACCTGTCATACCGCACTCGATGCGGTATCTGTTCCTTCTCGGCAAGATTTCAAACAGGAGCTTCAATTTAAAATGTTGCTAAACTCCGGCAGACCCCGCATCGCGGTGCGGGGTGACGCATTAATTTTAGTTTTTGGAGTTTTCTGTTGTATGTTCACTCGGAATGTAAAATCAATAAAAAGTACATCATAGTACAAATCCCAAACAAAAAAAGTACCTGTCATACCGCAGCTCATGCGGTATCTTTGACTTATCAAAGCGAAATTTTTGTTGATTCGTATTCATCCAAATTGTGCTAAACTTCACGAGATACCGCATCGAGTGCGGTATGACAGGTACTTTTTGAGTTTTTAGGTTTTCTGTTTATCTTCACACAGAATTTAAAACTAACAAAATGTACCAAACAGGCACAAGTCCAAAAAGCGGTTGGGTGTATATCCTATCGAATAAAAACCGCACGGTGCTCTACATCGGTGTCACCGCCAACATACGCGGACGCATACATCAGCATCGCATCGGAGAAGGCAGTAAATTTGCCAAAAAATACAACCTCACCGACCTCATGTACTACGAATGGTACGACCGTATCGGCGAAGCCATTCGCCGCGAAAAACAGCTTAAAGAATGGAACAGGCAATGGAAAATCGACCTAATACACAGCACCAATCCTGATATGAGTGATTTGTGGGAAACGCTTTGGGAGTGAGCGCATTATCGCAAAACAAAAAACCTCAAAAAGCAACCCGTCATACCGCACTTGATGCGGTATCTGTTCCTTCTCGGCAAGATTTCAAACAGGAGCTTCAATTTAAAAATGTTGCCAAGACCGGGCAGATTCCGAATCGAGTTCGGAATGACGATATGCTTTTTTATTTTTTTTTGAATTGGAGGTTTCGCTTGAAATGATGCCAAGCTATCACAGATACCGCATCACGTGCGGTATGACGTTCTTTTTGAGAGGTTTTGGACTTTCGAGTTTAATTTCTAACTTGAAAATCCCCCCATTTCTCCGTATATTTGAAGTATGGAATTAAAACTCAATATCGGTTATGGCGAGTTATTGGAATTGGTGCGGCAATTGCCCGTACATCTTCAACAACAATTACAGACGGACATCGCCAAGCTACTAAGCAACAAGACAGACGAAGACAAAGCTATGCGAAAGTCCGCAGAAATCATGTTGCCTTATTACCAAAATGATAAGGAATTAACAGCTTTTACGGTGAGATAATCTGTTCTATTTTATCCACAAAAATAACGGCTTCTTGTATGAGTGGCTGTATGTTACTTGCTTCAAAATTTGCGAAATCTTTATAGTCAGCCTCTTGTCTTTTATTGAACAAATCTCCGTAGAGTTTCCCCAAATCTTTCGACATCAATCCACTCTTAATCAGTTCTTTATGAAAAGCTGATTTGATGCCTTTGTGCGTGATTGCCCGAATGCCTGTTTGAGCCCAATATGCCGTAATTGCATAAAAACAAGCGTAATACAAACGGTTTGAAACCGTATCCCAATACTTTAGATCAGCCATAGCATTGGCTTCCGCAAGGCTCTGTCGAGCTTTCTCCAAGCGATAATCAATCAGGTCTTGTTTGTTGTAACTCATGCGGCAATTCCTTCTTTTTCAATGTTTTGAAACAGGGGAGTGACTTGATAATTCGCCCAATCCGCTTTATTTTCAATAATGGTGCTAATGACTTCATCGGTTTCTAATTCAAGGTCAAAAATTTGGTCTCTGATATGGCGTTTGAGGGCTTCGGTAGCTTCTTTTTCCAACAAAATCAACATATCCCAGTCCGAGTTTGCCGAGAAATCGCCTCTTGCTCGTGAACCGAATAATACCACTTCTGAATTTTCGTCTATATTCAGAACGATAGATTTGATGGATTCAAGTATGTATTGTTTTGCGACCATTACGATTTACTTTTTACAAAAATACAAAAATAAATGGAGACTTGCATCAGCACCCAAGTTGAAAATCCCCCCATTTCTCCGTATATTTGAAGCATGGAATTAAAACTGAACATCGGTTATGGCGAGTTATTGGAATTGGTGCGGCAATTGCCCGCGCGAGAGTTGGTGCAATTCAAGAAGGATGTTGCCAATATTGAAGCGAGGAGTCTTTCGTTGCCCGGTGCGCCTGTTTCGGTAGATGACATCATGGACAACCTCCGACATTCCGAAGCACAGGCAGCCGCCGGACAGGTCTTTACATCCGAAGAAGTCAAAAAACGCATCGAATCTTGGACAACAAAATAATCCACTGGACAATCAACGCACTCGACCAACTCGCCGAGCTATACGACTAAATCGCAGATGACAGCGTAAAATCTGCCCAAAAATATGTCAACGGCTTGTACGAGTCCACCGAACGGCTGAGTCGCTTTCCCGAATCTTGCGCTCCTTGTCGCCATGATACGCTACGGGAAGCGGGCTATCGCTGTTGTAAGTACCGTAATCATATCGTCGTTTATAAATTGTCTGAATATGCCGTAACGATTCACGCAGTGATACATAGTCGGCGCAATCCTGATGTATTTAGTGAGTTAGTGGGATGAGTGTAGCAACTTGAAAAAGCCCCCATTTCTCCGTAGAATGACAAAACTAAAGCACCTCAAAAAGCAACCCGTCATACCGTCTCGGTTGAACCGAGAGTATCTGTTCCTTCTCGGCAAGATGTCAAACAGGAGCTTCAATTTAAAATGTTGCTAAACCCCGACAGACCTCGCATCGCGTGCGGGGTGACGGCTCTTTTTGAGGTTTTCAATGGGAGATTTTGTTTGAGATGGTGCCAAGCCAACACAGATACCGTATCAAGTGCGGTATGACGATATGCTTTTTTAGAATTTATAATAGGGCGCATCCCTACGGGTCGGGCTATCCGGCACTCTCTCCATTCCGCTATCGCTCCATTTCGTTCAAACAACACCTCCTATCCCTTGCGCGGCGAACGCTCAAAACTATTTTTCAGAAAATAAAATTACTAATTCTTTATCGGAAATTATACGATTATATATTCTCAAATCATAAAACCACCAACCCAAAACACCCAAAAGCAACCCGTCATACCGCACTTGATGCGGTATCTGTTCCTTCTCGGCAGGATTTCAAACAGGAGAACCACATAAACTCGCTATGGTGGCTGTCATCAACAAGATGCTCCGACAAGTTTTTACCACAAACGCCCTTAATAAAGATTATGAACTCAAAAAACAAGAAAATAAAGAAAAGGGATGAAAAGATAACTTGTCAACAAAATAATGATGACTTTACTTGCTTTTTTACACAGTTCATCCCTTGCTTACCCACGCACGGCAGCACGCCCCCAAAACCCAAACGGCAAGAAATTTGCTGAAAGACTAAAAATTCCGAAACTTCTCTTACATTTGCAAAATAAAACATCTTATCACCATGAAAAATATCCTATTTCTACTTATCGCAACATTTTGCCTAACCGCTTGCAAAAAAGCCGTTTACAACCGCAACTGCTGCGAACAACCCGGTATTGCTACCGTCTTTTTTGGTGGTTACCTAACCATACCCAATGCCTTTACACCCAACGGCGACGGAGTCAACGACCAACTCATCCCCATTACTTATGGAGTCACTTCCTACACCCTCACAGTAATACTCGAAGACGAAACTTTGTTTCAGGGAACCAACGAAGGTTGGGACGGCAAAATTAACGGAAAAGCCGAAAACGGCATCTACGGCTACGTCATTGACATAGAACCCGATAGAGACAATGCCCTCCAAGTGCGAGGGCAAATCTGTGCCGTTGTTGATCCTGCAAATGCCTGTATCAAAGAAGCCGACAGATGCGCCTTTGAGAACCAATTTGTACCCGATGCCAACCCCGAAACCATCGGCGAATACGATACCGAGAACATCCCCGGACCAGTTTTTTGTGATGAGTAATATTTTCTAAAAAATATTTTTTCTTCGACGCTTGCATTTATCAAATTAATTACTCAATCTTGCATCGCAATTTGAATGGTTCTTTAAAAATAACTGTCCACAAAGCAGATTTTTAAAGAACCTTTTTTTATACTAGTGGTTCAAACTGCACCAATTACGAATCACTAAAATAGGTCTAATATAAACAATGAAAAACACCTATTTTGACCTCATCGACCAAAGCTACTACTTCCCCCAAGACGGTTTCGATCTGCGCGACGGCTACCTTACCTTTCATGGTATCTCACTCAAATATTTGATTGAAAAACACGGCACCCCCTTCAGACTGATTTATTTGCCACGCATCAATGATCAGATTAAAAAGGCTCGTAACCTCTTTAATCGCGCCATCAAAAAACACAACTACAAAGGCGAATATCACTACTGCTATTGCACCAAATGCAATCACTTCGCTCCCGTTTTAAAAACTGCTTTAAAAGAAAACATCCACATAGAGACCTCTTCTTCTTACGACATTGACCTCATTCGGCAACTCCACACAGAAGGAAAAATCAACAAGTCTATCATACTCGTACACAATGGCTATAAGACAGAAAGCTACCTTGATAAAATTATTGCTTTAAACAAAGACGGTTTCAAAAACTCTGTCTTAGTTTTGGATTCCACCAGTGAATTTACCCGATTAAAAAAGAAAATATCGCGTTCACGCCTCAAAATAAAACTCGGTATTCGCATGGCGATTAATGAAGAACCCCAATCGGCGTATTACACCTCTCGATTAGGCATTCGCTCTACCGAAATTATTGATTTTTATAATAATCAAATAAAAAAAGACACTCGATTTGACCTCAAAATGCTACACTTTTTTGTAGATTCAGGCATCAAAGACACTATGTATTATTGGGGAGAATTTCAGAAAGCCATGAAGCTTTTTTCTGAACTCAAAAAGTCCTGCCCATCCCTGCGTGCGCTCAATCTCGGCGGTGGCTTTCCTATTCGTAACAATCTTGGATTTGAATACGATTACGAATACATTATCAATCAAATCATCTCCAATATCAAAACAACCTGCACACAAGAAAGCATTGAAGAACCCGATATTTTTACAGAATTTGGCAAATACACCGTCGGTGAAAGCGGTGCGATTATCTTCTCTGTACTCGAACAAAAACAACAAAACGACTCCGAACTCTGGTACATGATTGACAATAGTTTGATGAATACCATCCCCGACGCTTGGTCTATTTTTGAAAAATTCATCTTACTCCCCATCAACAAATGGAGCAACGAATACACCCGCGTCAATATCGGCGGTATCAGTTGCGATCGTTCGGATTATTATAATTCTGAAGATCTCAACCAGCAGATTATGCTCCCGCGTTATCAAGACAAAGAAAAAGAACCTTTATACGTAGGCTTTTTTCACACAGGAGCTTATCAAGATTCTATTAGTGGATATGGCGGCATCAAACATTGCTTGATTCCTTCACCAAAATATATCCTGATAGACCGCGACAAAACAGGAAATTTTATAGACACCGTATATAGCAATGAGCAAACCGTGGAGGACATGCTCTCTATTCTCGGTTATCAGATATAGTGTGCTGATGTATCCATGTGCTGATGTACTGACGTACTCAGTGTGTGGGTGCAGGACAAATTTTTAATTTTATTTTGAATGCCACTGTACTGACGACTTTAGCCGTCAAATGGCTCGGTACTTCCCGCGACGGCTAAAGTCGTCGATACGAGGCAGATTAAAAATTTGTCCTGCACCCCAGTGTGTATAGTAAATGGTACTTTTTGAAAAAAGTATATCTAAAAGCAACGGGGGCGAGTAAGGGATGAAAATTATTCTATTAAAAATAAAAAAGCACGAATGATATTAAATCATCCGTGCCTTTATTATTTCATTAATAAACTCTTTGGTAGCTTATCAATACTTACGTTTCTTTTTCTTTTTCGAAAAGCGTTTCGGGAACTGATGCCCTCCGGTATCATCATTACCTTGCGGACCGCCCATACGAGTCATCGCACAACGGAAGCCAACGGTTTTCGCGCTACGGTCTTCATCCAAAAAGCGTCTGTTGCCCGGTGCCATATAATAGGCTCTGTCTGCCCACGAACCACCTTTTATAACTCTTGCTTTATCACTAATCAAAGTGGAAACACCATAATTATAGAAGACTTCGGACTCTTTGTCACCATCAAGGTAATCAACTACATTCGCACGTTTGTAGTTCATACGCTCGGCAACTTCTTCGTCGCGAATAGGCTCATAACGAATACGTCCGAGACTATCTTTTTCGACAGGTTTGCCTTCTTCGTCAAGCACTCTTTGTTCAAAAACATGTCCACGGAAAGGATTAAGGTCGTGATTTTCGGTATCATCAAGCGCGAGGCTTGTTAATGGACGATACACATCCAAAACCCATTCACTGACGTTACCGCCCATATTGAAGAGTCCAAAATCATTTGGCATATAAGAACGCACCGGAGCAGTGATATGAGCATTATCATTCAACCGACCTGCCATACCCATGTAGTCACCACGTCCACGCTTGAAGTTAGCAAGCATTTCTCCTTGATACTTTCCACGTCTTTGATAACGCAGACTTGTACCATCCCAGGGGTACATTCGTCGGTCGGAGATACGCTCATCTTTTAGTTGCTGATTGCCTTGAAGTGCAACGGCTGCATACTCCCATTCGGCTTCGGTAGGTAGGCGATAAGAAGGTATCAAAATACCATCTTCAAATCGCGCACGTCTCGGCTCGCCTGTCATGGGGTCTTTCAAACCACCTTTTTCACCGGGCATACCTTCGTATTGACCGACCAAATAGGCTTCGGTATTAAAGTTGTCCTCATCTCTTTGCTCGGAATTTGACGCAAGAACACCTTTTTTGATGAGTAACATTTCATTGACGCGATCGGTACGCCATTTAGAATAATCATTGGCTTGCAACCAAGTGACTCCGACCACCGGATAGTCATTATAAGAAGCATGACGGAAGTAAGTTTCGACAAATGGCTCATTATAAGCCAACTCTTCACGCCACACTAGCGAATCGGGCAAGGCTTTGAAGTAAACCTCTGGGTAAGACTCGCCAAAAACTCTTCGAAGCCACCACATATATTCGCGGTAATCAATATTGGCGACCTCAGTTTCGTCCATATAAAAAGAAGAAACCGTTACGCGACGCGGGAGGTTGTTGTAACGAAACAATACGTCTTGGTCAACTACGCCCATCGTAAATGTACCACCTTGTACAAGCACGAGATTCGGACCTTCAGGCTGACCTTTTTGTTCTGACTTCTCGAATCCACCCCAGTCCGGATCATTGTAATTCCAACCCGTTGTTTCGGAAGCTTCTTTCGACTTTTTACATGAATCAAAGACTAGTAGTGCGAGAAAAACAAATGCACCTACTTTAAGAAGTTGTTTCATAAACTATGATATGTTTTTATATTTAAAAAATGGCAAATTTATTTATACTGTCCATTATGGACATAGATATAAGACTCTTTCATCTATATTAGTCACACTCAATTCACTACTCGTCACTCACTACTATTTATCACTTAAAAAGTTTCAAGCAATTATTGAAATCTCTTGACTGCCTTCTTTTTTTCATCCTCTCGCTTTCATCAAAATTAAGGATAAGCGATATTTCATGCCCTCCGGCAGTTTGGTGACTGATTGGAGATAAGGTGAGGTCATAGCTGTATCCTATTTTAAGAACATCCTTTTGAAAACCTACCAGAAAAATAGCTGCATCGGGATTGCTGAAAGCATATCTGTACCACGCACCGCCAAACAAATACCAAGTCCGAAAATACGCGCCCACATTGACTTGTCCGAGATCCGCTTGACGTACAAAGATCACATTCGGAGATATAAACGTCTTGTTAGATGTTTTATTGCTTTCTGTCAGCCGAATTTCCGCGCCTGCGTGTACACTATACAAGAGCGGACGTTGAGCAAAATCTGTTGGCGTTGGCAATAGATTTTCGTCGGGCGCATTGATGTGTTTAAGTGCTGCTCCGGCATAAAATGTCGGTGAATAAAACAAAACTCCCGCAGAAAAATCTCCGTAATATCTCGACAAATTTTCTGGTTGAATTTCCTCTGTTGGCAATCCATTTCCAAAACCATCCACAGCACCCGTAAGCGGATCAATTTGGTCTAAAAAAAGTAATTTATCCCAATCCAATCTTTTCTGTACAAACCCTGCTTCGAGTCCGCCTCTCAAATACATTCCATCTTCAATTTGCAGGTCGTAAGCATACGAAAAGTCGATTCTATTCGTTTTGTAAATGCCGCCACCTTCTTGGTCGGCAAGGATATTGACCCCAAATCCGCTATTTACATTGTCAAAATATTGGTCGTAAGAAACCGCATAAGTTGTGTAAGCATTGGGTATTGCAGGCCACTGATTTCTATAATTGACGATCACTCGTGGGGCATAAGTGATACCGGTCAGTGCCGGATTCAATTCTAATGGAGCAGCAAAAAATTGACTAAATACAAGATCCTGCGCTTGCAGTTGACAGATCAACAGGCAAATTGCCGGCAAGGTCAGGAGTCTTTTCATAGTATTTAATGAGTGGATTTTGAATGAATGAATAATTTAATACAAAAATACGATAATAAGTAGTAAGACAAAAATATTAAACCACGAAGGACACGAAGAACACGAAGGTCGAATTAATGTAGAGACCACTAAATGATTTTCTAACATGTTGACTATGAGTTTTTGTGTTCTTTTGCGTTAGTTCGATTTAGTGTTTTTCGTGTACTTCGTGGTTCAAAATGTTGTTAGTTTATTTTTGTCTAACTACTTAAATGCCTTAATTCATTCATTCGCTCACCCAAAATTCATTCATTATATTGTAACGGAAAAGACAAAATATATGTTTCTTGCTTCGTCAAAATGTATTCTAAAAGAATTAGACGTAAATTTATGTGAAATAACTACGTCTGACCCCATAAATATTGTGTTCTTAACGAAACTTTAAAACTAATTAGTGGTTTTCGAATGAATGAATGACAAATTTATGTTCATTCATTCAAAATTCACTCATTCAAAATTTACTCATAATGAGGTTATACATCCTTTCCTTAATGTTATTGATTGTAGTCCAAATGCGAGCTACAGAGCCTTTCGTCATATCCGTGACACCTGAATGGGAAGCGACACCCCACACACAGGAGGTTTTTCCCGACAAAAGGGTCGAGATACTCCGTTTTAAAGGGGCAGATTACGCGACAAAACACCCGACATTGCCGAGTATTGTCGAGGTATTTCCGTTGAGTTCGGGTGGGCAACTCAAAGTCACCTTAAAAAACGCTCAATATGAGCGTACCAGCAAACAGGCACACAAGGATGATATTTTTATAAAAAAACAAATCGACATTCAGACCCATGTTGGGATAGATAGAGGCAAGGCTGTTGGAAGCATTACTTTTGTTCCTTTGCGTCAGACGGCAAGCGGTCAGTTAGAACGTCTTATCTCTGCCGAACTTCATGTGCGTCACACGCCCACTTCCACTACTACATTTAAAAATAATACAAACAATACGACTGTTTCCGTTTTGAGTTCTGGCGAACTGTACAAAATTGCCGTGAGCAAGGCAGGTGTTTATAAAATAGATGCCAGTTTTTTGTCTGATGAATTAGACATTAATACAAATAATATTGACCCCAGACACATTCAATTATTTGGGAATGGCGGTGGTATGTTAGCCGAAATTGTCGGTGATTTTCGCCACGATGATGTCTATGAAAATGCCATTCATGTATCAGGGCAAGCTGACGGCAGTTTTGATTCCGGTGATTTTATTTTGTTTTATGCTGAAGGTCCGCACCATACCAATTATGATGAGGCTTCCGGTACTTTGAGAAATACAAAAAACCTGTATTCGGACGAGAGTTATTATTTCCTCAAAATTGATGGTGAAAATGGAAAACGCATTGGCAGTCAAGCCTCTCTCAACGACGCGACCTATTCTTCTGACAGCTATGATGCCTTGATTCATTTTGAAGAAGAAAAAGTCAATCTACTTGATTATTTCAGTGCGACACATCCGGGTGGACGACAGTGGTTTGGCGATCATTTCAAATATGTGAACGAACAAGAGTATGATTTTAATTTTAATCATTTAAAAACGGATGAACCCGTAAAAGTACGTGCTAATTTGATTGGACGTTCGGTCGATGGTGGTACACATCGCTTTGCCTTATCTCATAATGGCAGCCAAATTGCAAACATCAATATGGGTAGCACAGGCGGTGGCGGTATAAACACATTTGCAGCTATAAAAACCGCAATCGGCACACTCAATGCCACAGGCGATGACATCAAACTCAAACTTGATTATACCCGCCCAACGGGTGCAGAAGGTTGGTTAGATTATATCGCATTGCAAGCCCGTTGTGATTTAAAATACAGTGACAAAGCATTGACTTTCAAAGACTTGCGAAGCATAGGAGAAGCCGTTTCTAATTTCACTGTCAGTAGCGCAAATTCTAATGTACAACTTTGGGACGTAACAAGCCCACTCGATCCCAAAATTCAAAATTATGACCTAAATAGCAATCAACTCACCTTCGGCGCAAACACAGAAACGCTCAAAACATTCACCATTTTTGAGCATAATAATTTGGCAAAGCCAAATTTTATTGAAAAAATAGCACCTCAAAATTTACACGGCATCACAACTCCGCCGGATATGTTGTTGATATACGCTCCCGAATTAGAATCGGCAGTTACGCGCTTTGTCAATCACAGAAGCGAACACAACAATATCACCATTGAAACCGTGCCAATACAGCAGATTTTTAATGAATTTGGATCAGGTGCGCCGGACATTACCGCCATACGCGATTTTGTCAAAATGCTCTATACGCGCTCGACTCCCGCGCAGTCTATCAAATACCTTTTGATGTTCGGCGACGGTTCGTTTGATTTTAAAAATAATAATGAAAAAACGGACTACTCCAATCATGTCCCTTTGTACGAAACCATAGAATCTCTTGACCCAATCAGAACCTATCCGGCAGATGATTATTTCGTTCTATTGGATGATGAGGAAGGGCGTATTAATACTGGCTACATGGATGTTGCCGTCGGTCGTTTTCCTGTTCAAAATTTGGCGGAAGCCGAAGCCGTTGTTGACAAAATCATTCGCTATGATGTCAGCCCTCAATGTTTTGGCGATTGGCGCAATCGACTCGTTTTTAATGCGGATGATGAAGACGGCAATTTGCATTTCCGTGACGCAGATGTGGTTGCCTCCAAATTGGATGACACGTATGATATTTTAAATGTCAATAAAATATATTTCGATGCTTATCAACAAGTATCGACTCCCGGTGGCAATCGCTATCCCAAAGCCAACGAAGCGATTAACAATAATATGTTCCGAGGCAATCTCGTCATGAACTATACCGGACATGGTGGTAGTAATGGCTGGGCGCAAGAATTTGTGCTTAGAATGGACGACATTAATAGTTGGACAAATGCCAATAAACTACCATTGATAGTAACCGCAACTTGTGAATTTGCTCCTTACGACGATGATGGAAATGCAACAGCAGGTGAGCGAATTTTTCTCAATCCCAATGGTGGTGGTATCTCATTATTCACCACAGTACGCGCCGTATATGCGAGTGCCAATTACCGTTTGTCGGATGCCGTTTTTAGCAACCTTTTTGTACCTGTCGATGGCGAAATTCCGGCTATTGGTGAGATACTTCGACTGGCAAAAAATTCGTTGGGCAACAGTAATATCGAAAACTCTCGCAAATTTGCATTACTCGGCGATCCATCACTCAAATTGTCGCGCCCCAAATATCAAATTGTGACAACAAAAATAAACGACCAAATCGTTTCCGGCACAGATACTGTGAAAGCCTTGGAAGAAGTCACGATAGAAGGTATTATACAAGATGAAAATGGCAATATATTGAATGATTTTAATGGTATTTTGTACCCGACTGTTTTTGATAAAACACAAACGGTCAAGACCATCGGTAACGATGAAGAAGGAAGTTCTCCCGCGCCGTTTGATCTACAGAATAATGTTATTTTCAAAGGACGCGCCAGTGTAACGAATGGTCAATTTAAATTTTCCTTCGTCGTACCGAGCGATATTAATTTCAGTTTTGGTGCCGGAAAAATCAGTTATTATGCCGACGACGGCGTATCTCGCGATGCTGCTGGACATTACGAAAACCTCATCATCGGAGGCACGTCGGATGGTGCAACAGATGACCAGCCACCTGTTGTTGAAGTCTATATGAATAATGAAAATTTCGTATTTGGTGATGTGACGGATACCAATCCAACTTTATTGGTCAAACTTTCGGACGACCTCGGTATCAATACCGCCGGAACAAGCATCGGACATGACCTGACAGGCGTAGTCGATGACAATACACAAAAGACTTATATCTTCAATGACTTTTATGAGTCTGCTCTCGATAATCCGCGTGAAGGAAAAGTCGAATATCCATTATCAGAAATTCCCGAAGGCAGACACACCGTGAAAGTCAAAGCATGGGATGTATCGAACAATTCGGCAGAGGGTTATACAGAATTTGTCGTGGCAAGAAATGCGGAAATTGCGCTATCACAAGTCCTTAATTATCCTAATCCATTTACGACACATACGAGTTTCCAATTTGAACATAATTTTGCTGGACAAACACTGGATGTGATGGTTCAAATACTCACCACTTCCGGTCAACTCGTAAAAACCATCAACGAAACTGTACAAACAGACGGTTATCGTGTGACTGGTATTCAGTGGGATGGCACAGATGATTTTGGTGAACGAATCGGCAGAGGCGTATATGTGTATCGAATCAGCATTCAATCAGATATAGGCGAACAATCAAAAATTACGAAAAGTAAATTCGAAAAATTAGTGATATTGAAATAAATTTCAATAAAACGAAGGGTTTTCTCTCCTAAGGGATGAAATAAGTTGTGCCATTATACTTGTTCTTTTTCCTTCTAAAAAACACAAAAAGTAGTTCCGTAGCGATGCTATGCAACGATTTTTTGAATTCTTTAGTAGAAAAAATTACAGCGCATTATGCAACAATGTACTTAGTAGTAAGTCAAACTAATTATGATAAGTTCATTTGGCGAAATTTGTCCGATTACTTTGTTGGAGAACATCCAGCGTAGCTACGGCTATGCTGAATAACCTCCGCCTCGTACTCGAAAAAATTT